>Ga0233428_1000673_pt1 | contig 43920 bp, 35 predicted proteins | sample SI_118_April2016_4_FD_179890 | JGI IMG/M metagenome (GOLD analysis project Ga0233428, IMG submission 179890) | Seawater microbial communities from Saanich Inlet, British Columbia, Canada - SI_118_April2016_120_MG | ecosystem: Environmental > Aquatic > Marine > Inlet | place: Canada: British... | reverse complement strand
ATCTCGTAAATTCGCTCCACTCAAATCCGCATCACGTAAATTCGCTCCACTCAAATCAGCTCGAGATAGATTTTTTTCTTGTAAATTAATATTTTCTAAATTCGCTCCACTCAAATCAGACCTAAACATTATTGTTTCACTAAAATTATCTCCAGCTAAATTCACTCCACTCATTCCTGTACTCCCAAAAATTGTTTGACTCAAATTCACTCCCCTCAAGTCTACGTTAGTCAAATTCACTCCCCTCAAATCCGCATCACGTAAATTCGCTCCTCGTAAATCTACATCAGACAAATTAATATTTTCTAAATTCACTCCACTCAAATCCGCTCCACTCAAATCTGCCCCAACAACACTATTACCTCCAAAAATTGTTTCTCGCAAATCAGCTCCTGTAATTTTTGTTTGACTCAAATTCACCCCTCGCAAATCAACTCCACTCAAATCCATACCACTCAAATCCATACCACTCAAATCAGCTCCTGTAATTTTTGTTTGACTCAAATCAACTCCACTCAAATTCACCCCTCGCAAATCAACTCCACTCAAATCCATACCACTCAAATCCATACCACTCAAATCCATACCACTCAAATCAGCTCCACTCAAATCCATACCACTCAAATTCACCCCTCGCAAATCAACTCCCCTCAAATCAACTCCCCTCAAATCCATACCACTCAAATCCATACCACTCAAATCCATACCACTCAAATTCACCCCTCGCAAATCAGCTCCACTCAAATCAGCTCCACTCAAATCAGCTCCACTCAAATCAGCTCCACTCAAATCAGCTCCACTCAAATCAGCTCCACTCAAATCAGCTCCACTCAAATCAGCTCCACTCAAATCAGAATTTTGAAAATTTGTGAAATTTAATTTGGTTTTGAAAAAAACAGAACCGTGTAAATTAGAATTACTTAAATCCTTCCCGGAAAAATCCTTCCCGGAAAAATCAGTAAATGTTAAATCTATTTTTGAAAGATCTCTATTCATTAAATTTAAATCTATTTTGGATATTTTTTGAGACTCATCTTTCATGTATTTAGAAATAATCATTGATGCAATTTTTTCGCTATATATCATTGAATTTGGGTTATTGGCAACATGTGCATGATCCTTCCATATGTTTAATCCTTCGAACTCTGAAGATAAATCATAAAAATCAAAGTTGGATTCTTTTGCAATAGATTTGAGATTATTTGTCAAATCTAATCTTAATGCAGGTGTAAGTGTATCTAGATATGCTTTAGTGTATGGTGGAATAAATATGATAACATCTATGTTGTTTTCTTTGAATGTTGGAAAAATTGATCCCAACACATTCAAAATCCTATCCCTTTCATCCCAATCCATACAATGAGATTCAGAATGACCTTTGGCAAGGTCTAAAATGGGTACAATTTCTTCAAATTTTTCATCTGTTAATGTGATTGTCGATTCTCCTTTCATTCCTTCTACTACAATTGTTGTACTAGATTCTCCGAAAATTTCTTTAATAGTTTTAATTGTAATTTGTTTCGGATTCACTGAAAATAAATCGAATGTATTTTGTTTAACATTATTTTCGTTATCTAACTCAATTATTGGATGATAATTTTTTTCATATTTTGGAATTTCATTGAATGTACAATAAGCACTATCTAAATACCCAAGTTCTCTAAAACTAACACCATAAATAACCATTTTTGGAGTATTTGTAATAAATTTTTCAATTTCTTCATATGTTGTCCTAATACTAGTTCTTTCTATGTTAAACACGTCTGCAGAAACTTTGTTCTTTTGCAGAGTTTTTTCAACATGCGCAGAATTAATTTGATTTACGTAACTAATTCCAATTAAGAATATTTTATCGTTATTTTTTGTGTTTATATTTTGAATTTGTTTCTGAAAAATTGTTCCATTTTCATACATTTCAAAAAAAGAAAAAATGATTCCAAATGAAATTAAAAATACAATTCCTACATATAGTAAAATTTTGAAATTTTCTTTCATTATTAAAACCTAAAATATATGAAATCCTCAGGTGTAGTATCATATAAAAATAATATGAATATCATCATTGTGAACAAAAATAACATCCAGTAGATTGGTTTAGTTTTGGACATTTTTTCTACTATGTTTCTTTTATATGATATATAATTTAATATGAAAAACCCAATTATTAATACGATTGGTAGTTTGTTGTGAGATATCATTTCTATTGTTGCTTTTGTGGCAAAATCTAAAATGACGTATTTGTATATTACGTAATATAATGCATCGATATCTTGAACTCTAAAAGCTAACCATGTCATAAATATAAAATATTGAGTTACTATGACTGAAAATATTTTAATGTATTTTTTTTGAATTAATTTATTATTTTCAAGTTTTGGGAATTTATTTGTAAATGATTTTTGAATTGCCAAATAAATCCCGTGCATTAACCCCCAAATCACAAAATTCCATGATGCTCCATGCCATAGTCCTCCTAAGAACATCACTGTAATGAGATTTACATACGTTCTAGAATTACCTTTTTTATTTCCACCTAATGGAATATACAGATAATCTCTAAGCCAAGAAGAAAGTGAAATGTGCCATCGTCTCCAAAAATCAACGGGAGATGTTGCAAAATATGGTTTATTGAAATTAGCAGGAATATGAAATCCTAAAATCATTGCAGCACCGATTGCAATATCTGAATACCCTGAAAAATCACAGTATATTTGAACCCCAAATGCTATTGCACCTAAAATGACTGAAAATGACTCTAACCCGTAGGGCACACTAAATATTTCATTTACCATGGGTGCAATATTATCTGCAAAAAACATTTTTTTGAAAAAACCCATTGCCATAATTGTGATCCCTGTTCTTAATGCTACATCATGAATTGTTATGGTTCGTAGTCGTGTAGATACTTTCTTTGCATCTATTTTTTCTCTTAATTGTGGGAGAAATTCACTTGCCCTCAATATCGGTCCGGCAACTAATTGTGGGAAAAATGATACAAATAATGCAAATTCTGCAATTGTTTTTGAAGGTTCAAGTTTTCCACGATAGATATCTACAGTATATGAAATCGTTTGAAATGTATAAAATGAAATCCCAATTGGTAAAATTAACCCTAATGCAGGTATTTCTGAAATCCCTAATGAATTTGTAAATTGATTAATCTGCACAATTCCAAAATCTGCATATTTAAAAAATCCTAATAATCCTAAATTGCCTGCAAGACTAGTTATTAAAAACAGTTTTTTCTTTTTTTTATTATTAGTTTTGAAAATTGCTTTCCCTATGTAAAAATCAAGCAAAGTTGAAAAAATCAATAATGTGACTAGATAATTACTAGAAAAATAAAAAAAGAAATAACTTGCACCAAGTAAAAATACATGTTGAAAATATCTCATTTTTACAATTGCAATTATTGATAAGACTATAACAAAAAATATTACAAATTCTGGTGTATTAAAAAGCATAAAACAAATCAAAATTATTGTTATATGAATGATTTAACGTTTTTTGTTTTTTTCCTTTATTTTCTTTTTAAATAAATATGAAAATCAATAATCAACGACAAATACAAATATCAGATCTTAAGATTTCTACTTATGGCCTCTTTGAATTTTGTTTCTATTGTAGATGTGCCTTTAGAACATTTAATTAAAATTCTTACTGATTATGAGAAATTTCCAAATTATTTACCGCGTCAACTTAAAACTATAAAAATTATTGAATCTCATAATGGCACTATAACTACAGAAGATACGATTGTTTTTTCTAGTATAGTGAAAAATACAATTCATCAACAATCCATTCATCAACAAATTTCTCCAAATGAAATTTCTAGTAAAATAATTTCCGGACCTGCAAAAGAAACTATAATTAATTTGTATCTAAAAGAGAATGGAACTAAAACTGAAATAAACATTAACATTGATTTAAAATTAAGTTTGAAGGCAAAATTTTTAGAACCAATTATTAAATTGTGGTATAAGCGTGTTATTACAGGAGTTTTATTTACTATTTCTAATGAATTTATACAGCAACAAAGTGATCAAATATAGATATGTGATTTATGATGGCCGTAGAAAATAAAAAAATAATCAATTGGGATAATGTGTTTAAACAATCAGATTCATTTAAAAATAATAAACCCTTCAAATTTGGATTTGTGGAAAAATTTATTGATCACGATTTTTATGAACGACTTTATGAAACATTTCCAAAACCTGATGATTTATGGTTTGATGCTTCATCATTACAAAAATCAAAAGTTATGCGTCATTGGGGACAAAATATTGGAAAACATGAAATTGTACCTCCTGGTGATGATTCTTCATTAAGTAAAGAATGGAATATATTTAAAAAATATGTAGAGTCAAAAGAATTTTTTGAAAATATGCAAAAATTTTCAGGAATTCCTGTGAATCGACTAAAACATTTTAGTTTCGCAATCAAACGTAAAGGCGATTTTCAAATTTCACATGCTCATAATACTGGTCCAAATATTCTGATTTTGATGATCTATTTTACTAAAGGTTGGAATGAAGGAGAGCCTGGTGGAACTTATGTTGCAACTGATTTAGATGATGAATCATCAATAATTTTTGAGGCGTACAATCTTGACAACTCTGTTACCATATTTCATGACGGGCCTGATGCGATACACGGTGTTAGGCGTATTACAAAAGATGGTGCAGAAAGAAAAGCGATACAACTCTATTTAGAAATGTATGATGAAAAAACTGGATGGTCTGGACCTGGAAGTTTAACTACTGAAACTGAAGAATTACCTGAAATATAATTAAATTAATAGAAATTAATAAATTTAAAAATTAATCATTCAAAAATCACAACATCTGGATTGATTTTTACTAATTGATTTATAATTTCATTTCTGTATGAACTAACTTTCATTACCACTCCTACTTTTTGATTCGCAATGATTTTTGGATCAAACACCCTCAAATTTGTACCATACAATCGTTTTCCAATTTTTAATTGTGAATTATCTAAAATCCCTTCTATTTTATTTTGATTTAACCCAAAAGCTAATAGGTATTGTGAAAAGATATGGGCTCCATAAAGAAATATTTTGTGTGGAAATTTTTCCAATTTCAAATTTAATTTTTTAGTAAAATTTTCATAATATTTTATGTATTCTAAAAAAAGTTGTTTGTTTTGATTATATAAATTTGGAAATTTAGTCAATTCCTTTTCGCCCGTATATTTTGTTACGTAAAAAATACTGTGATCTTGAAATCTATTTTTTTTTAAAATTTTAAAACCTGTTTTTTTTAATACACTATCTATGTATTCATCTGTAATTAAGATCGTATGCTCAAAATTTAAACAATTTAAATATTTTTTTGTGAGCCATTCTTTTAAATTTGGAAATGAAAAAATATGCAATCCTCCAAAAACTAAAAATTTTGAAATATTCTTAAAAAATTGCTCTGGCGATGATTGATGTTCCAAAACATGTGAATGAATGATTGCATTAAAATCATGTTTGAGGGACAATTCTGAAGAAAAATATTTTTTAATACTAAGAATTCTTTCATTTTTCTCAAATAATGGATTTGGATCAAGTATTGTCCATTTTGTTTCAGAATTTCTATCTATGTACTGTTTTGCAAGTTTACCTGATCCTCCTCCTATCTCCAAAATTTTTTTTGGAGAATACTCTTCAATTAATGCTAGAAATGCTTCATTATGGTTTTTCCATGTTAAACCGATTGCATCGTTATGTGGAAATAGATATACTTGATCTAATGGAGCTAAATGTTTTAATTGTAAAATTCCTGTCTCTTTACAAATATCGATTGTTAAATCCAGACTTATGTCATTAGACTGTTTGGTATTGACACATCCTACATATGTTGGAAATTTCTTTAATGAAAATAGTGTTTCAAGTGAAGGTTTGTTTGTTAATACATTGTTTTCACGTGAAAGAAAATCCATAGTATTTGTAATTAATTGACTGTTATGAATTTGTTCATTATTGTAAAAATTTCACGTACAAAATATTGTTCTAAATTTTCTAATTGCATTAACTGCACCATCAATATATCGTGGCAACACCGTCCTATCTTTACTGTATTCTAAACCTTCTATGAATTTTGGATAAGCATAATCTGCAATGATATGACACTGATCAAAAAACTCCATCTTATTTTTTTCAAAAAATTTAGAAACTGTAAATCCCATACATTCTTCCATTGCAAAAGGATTAACAATCTTAATTTCTTGAAAAATTTCTTTTTTTACTAATTTTTGATTTACAATAAAAAATGTTGGAACAAAATTATGGGTATCTGATTTTTCAATTTTACCTGAATTGCCAAATTTGTTAATGAAAGTCAGGCCTACTTCTCTAGTGATTCCCATGGTTTTATTTTTGTATTGCATTTTATTAATAATTTTTTTAATTCCATTAAAATTTTCAATCTTAACATCTCCTAGAATTACTATCCACCAATCGATATCAAAAGATTTTGCAGTTTTGAATGCATGACTCAAATTTCTTCCTAAAGGATGAGATATAGTTTTTGCAGCATCCCCTGTAAAGAGATTTCCTGTACCTGTAATGTCTGGAAATATTTTGTAATAATCTACTAGATTAGAATTAATTTTTTTGTTAGGATCTTTTGGTTTTGATTGAATCAAAATTATTGGAAAATTATAGTTTCTAATTTTTTTGATATTTTCTAACGTATTTTCATATTCTTCATACATTGAAATGATGACTCCTAATCTCATACATGCATTTCTAAATTTTATTATAAATTTTTTTCTTATTTTGTATATCCGTTAAATTTTAAAATCATTTTTAAAAATTTAGTATTTTAAATTTATTATTTCAAAAGTTTTTGTGTAAATTCAATTGTTTGTTTTAATCCATCTTCCATTGAGGTTGTTGCTTTCCAATTGAGAAGTTTTTCTGCTTTTTCAGTACTACTTAAAGCAAATTTATCTACTTCTTTTTCAATCCATTTTTTATTTATAACATGACTTCCTTTAAACAAACTAGGGTACTTATCCCAAAATGATTGCGAATTACGAAAAATCGGTTTAATTTTAGAATTTAACAACGAAGCAATAATTAAATATATTTCATTTACTGAAAAAACTTTACCTGATGAAACATTAAAAATTTGATTAATGGCATTAGGATTTGTCATACATCTAAAATTCAATTCATTAACATCATCTATGTAGACATAATCTCTTTGTTGATTTCCGTCAGAATGAAAAACTGGTTGTTTATTTTGTAAAACTTCTCTAATTACATATGCTACAAATGGTGGTGATATTCTCTTAATGTCCTGATTGGGACCATAAACATTATTGTAACGCGTTACACATGTTTCTAATCCGTATAACTTAAAATATGATTTACATAATTTTTCACAAAAGGATTTTGTTAAAGTATATGTTAAACTTGGTTCTGTCAAGTCTTCCTCTTCACATGGAAATTTAGTATTGTTTTCATAAACTCCTGCAGTGCTGGCAAAAATCACTCTTTTGACTTTACTTTTTCTTGCTGCTTCTAATACATTTACCGTTCCAGTAACATTGACATCTATGGAATTTACTGGTTCACTTTGACAAATAGGCAATGTAGAAATTCCTGCCAGATGAAACACGAAATCTGCATCAGAAAAATGATCTTTTAATTCAGAAGTTCTAATATCTATTTTTTTAAATGTCCCAATTGCTTTCCCATTTTTCTTTATGTTATCTAAATGACCAAATGAAAGATCATCTAAAAGTAAAACATCGTATCCTTTTTTATTTAATGTATGTCCTAAATTGGAACCTACAAATCCAGCTCCTCCTGTAATCACAACCTTTTCTTTCAACGTATTTTAGGTTTGCAATGGGAGAATAAAAAGTAATCATGATAATTATAGAAAATTTTATTTAATTCCTTTTTCTAATTTCTTTAATAATCGATTTAACTAGTATTCTAGTTTTTTTATCTATTGCAAATGTTAACGCAAAATATGATGATGTTCCAAAAATCAAAAACATGAATAATTGTGGAATGAATACTGTTAAACTTTCGTTATATTCTAAAAATTCCTCTAATAAAAAATAGGTCAAGGAAAATACAATAAATGTAACTATCACATATTTTAAAAGTACAGTATGATTTACTGAAAAATTGAGAATTTTTTTAGTTTTAATGTATAAATAAATTGTTAATGGAATTGTAAAAATAAGTAATAACAATGCCCAAAAATTAAGCAAATCCATCATTTCAAAATTATTTTGAAGCAAGATTATAACTCCTATTGGCAACAATGAAATGAAAAATGATGCTTGAATTAATCTCAAAGTATTTGGATAAAATAACCTACTTTTACAATATTGCATGAATGTAACATTTTTGTTCATATCCACAGTTTCATCCCCTCCTAAATTCTGAATAAATATACTTGTTAATACATAAAAGAAATTTCTCATTGCAAGTATACTTACCACAATTGATGCTTCTTGGTAAATTGGATTTAATATGAATAAAGCAGGTTTTGCAAAAACAATCACTAATCCCGTCATTAAAAAATTAAAATAAAACAAATGAATCGTATTATCTTCAAGGTAATTTTTTTTATCCCCTTCTAATAACTTTGGATAAACTGCTCTAGAAATTAATTGAACATTTTTAATAATTCCTGGAGATACATTTGCTGCGGCCCAAATCGCAATTCCTAAAACAGAACCTGTAATGGATGAGAAAATTACAATCCCAAATGTATCCACTAAAATAAATAATCCTGGATATAATGGTAACCAAGAAAGTTTTAGCCACGATTTGAAGAAAAATAATTGTAATTGATTTTTTAACTTATTTTTTGCATACTTAAACAAAATTACAATATTGATGCTAAATGCAATAACATTTGTCAACACAACCCCGTAAACACCATAATCCAAATAATAAACAAAAAACAAAGCAAATGGAATTTGAGAAATCCCAAAAGCTATTGACCCATAACTGATAACTTGTGGTTTCCATCCTAAATTAATTGCATTTAGAATTCCATGTAAAAACATAGGTGGAATTAATATTGAAGAAAATAAGAGAATTTTTAAATTTGTTTCAGTTTGAATTCCCATTAAAATCGATAGTACGATATATCCTATTATTGATATGATTGATAAAACCATTGTTCCCGCAACTGCTGTTTTTCCTGATTCGATTTCTCTGGCAGTTTCTCTTGTACTCCAATAAGAAATTATGAGATTTGAAATCATAACATATCCTATTAATGATGAAATTAAACTCCATAAACCATATTCTTCTTGAGTTAAAGTTCGTGTTAAAATTAATGTAAATAATATACCTGCAATCATTGCAATCATCGAAATAAAAAATGATACGAGTCCTGTGTATGTGATACGAATATCTGACATATTATTTTACTTTAAAATTGCATAGATAAAATTAGTTTTCATAGGTTTTATTATTTCCCATAGGATTACATTTAATTTTTTCAAATTCTATTTTTTTAATATGTTCGTCCGCCAATATTTTGAAATCATCTTTACGTTTTTTTAAAAATAATTTCATTTGTGTTTCTGAAATTGGATTCATATTTAATAATCCTCCCATTCCAAACAAATTGCTTGAAACTACATTCAAGTCTTCTATATTACACACAAAAGTTGATTCTTCAACTTGATTAAAGTATTGATTCAATTCGATTAAATCTACTTTTGAATTTAGACATTTATTGATCGTTTTTGGAAGTTCATCTAAACGTTCTATTTTGAAAACAGATGAAAGTGTAGAACAATTAATATCTGAAAATACAATCGTTGGTTTATTGTAAAATGTTGCCTCTAATGCTGCTGTGCCTGCAATGGTTATAACAAAAGCTGATTTTTGAATCATCGCTTCACTGGAAATAGAAGGATGAATTAATTTTACATTGGGCAATTCAATAATCTGTTTGTAGAAATTTTTATTTCTCCATCCTACCATCCACATTGCTGGATGTTCTTTAACTAAGAGATCCATTCCCACTGGCAATGACTGTGCAATATTTTTAATGACGTTGATTTGATCAGAATAAAACTCTCCAATTCTTAAAATTGCTACATCTGGTTCTGCATGTAAAGGGAAATATGCATATGGTTTTGTTGAAGAAAAAGACATTTTTGTATTTTTATCTAAAAATTTTTTTCGAAAAAAAGTTCTTAATAATGTAGAAAAAAACTTTATCAATATTGATTTTGGAGTTTTCCCAACATCATGATATGAATTCATATTTGAAGAATTAAACATGGAAAATAGTAATTTTCCTGCATCAATTTTTTGAGAAATTTTTGAATTGATTTTTCCTTCTGATGAAAAAACATTTTTATAAATTTTTGAATATTCTTGAACATTCGCTCTTAACTCATCAATTTTTTTTATACTGATTTGTTTATTGTTTTTATTAAATTGTATTGGGGGATAAGGTCTATTGGAAATTATACACCTTGCTCCAAATTTCATAGATGATAAAATCAAAATAGGGATTTTTTTTGCTTTACAAACTTCATAAAATAATTCAATATCTTGAAATTCGGGTGCACGCATAATGACAAAATCTGGAGATATTTCATCCAAAATCTCATTATAAAAATTCAATTCTTGCTCAATTATTGAAAGAATTTCTTGATTTGTAAATAAATGATATTTGTTGAATTTATAAAATAACCTATCGCCGTAAATAATTTTTGATATTTGAATTTTCATAGATTTTTCTAATGATTGAAGATTATTGATATCGTACTTGTGTTTCTTTAAATTAACATGTTCTCTTACAAACCATTTTTTTTTAAATTCAACTAATTTTTGTGATTTAAAAAAATCTTTTTGCTTTGGACTACATGAAATTACTCCATACAGTTCACAATCATATTTTTTTTGCAACGCTTCTGCAATTCCAAAATGGATGGAATAGTTTTCTAACCAAAACATTATTTTATTTTTTTCTAAGTTTATGATTCATTCACCATATTTTTTATTCCTTGTTCGATATCAATTTTTACAACAAAATTTAATTCCCTTTTTGCTTTTGAATTATTTCCTACAATGTATTTTATTCCTAATTTATTATCTGTTATTTTTTTAGGAATATTCTTTTTTGAATATTTTTCAATTAATTTAATCATATTTTTAATTTGAATCCCTGTTCCTGATGATATATTGAATATTTCAAACCCTGAAACCTGTTTTTTTATTGTTAACATTATTGCTTCTACTGCATCTTGTACATGTAAAAAATCCCTTGTTTGCTCTCCTCTTTGATTAATTATGATTGGTTTTTTATTTTCTATAGCTTGAAAACATTTCATTATTATGCCTGATTCTTTTTTTATTCCATAAATATTTGAAAATCTTAATATGGTTATATCTATATTAAATAATCTACTGTATGTTTTATAGATATTTTCTGTTAATAACTTGATGATTCCATAATTTGATGTAGGTACAGGTACATCTTTTTCATTTGAACTATTTCCCGTAGATTTTCCGTAAACTAAAATTGATGAAATGAAAATTATCTTAATATTATTTTTTTTAATAGCTGAATTTAGTAAATTATATGAACCTTTAATATTTTCATCAAACATATTTTCATTCTCTTGACCAATTAAATTTATGATAATGTCTCCTTCTTTGATATTATTTTCTAAAGTTTTTTCATCTGTAATATCTCCATAAAAACAAGAATTACATTCAATCATTTTTTTATGGATTAATAATTTATATGAAAAATTTTCCTGTTCTATTCGTTTAATTAATGATTTACCGAGAAAACCCGAACCTCCTAAAATTATTATAGTCATTTTAATACTCTATTTTCTTTTGGATCGAAATTGTATCTAAATCTATATTCTCAAGAATATCGATTATTTTTTTAGACGCATTACCTTCACCATATTCATTTTTTTGTCGTTTGATCATACTTAGAAATTTTTTATCATTAAGCACTTTAGTAATTGCTTTAGTGATTGCTTTTTTATCATGTTCTACATGTATTACACTTTTAGATGCCAATCTTCCAGATTGTCTAGAGCCTATATTTATTGTTGGGATTCCTAAAAATGGTGCTTCCATTATACCACTACTTGAATTTCCTATTATGGCTGATGCATGTTTTAATAAATTGATATATTTTGAAAATGATATTGTAGAAAAATATTTCAAATTACTTTTTTTAATTTCATTTACAATTTTTTGTGATCCAAAATCTGAATTTCCTAAAATTACTATTGCTTGAATTTTTTGCTCATTTATTGCTTTAATTGTTTGTAACATATACTTGTCTCCATGTTCAGCTTCTGTAGTAACTGTATGTTGAATTACAATCACAAATGGTTTTCTCACATTTATTCCAAATTCTTTATTGAGTATGTTTTGAGATATTTTAGGAATTTTTTTAATATAATCTAGTGATGGATTTCCAACTGTAAAGACATATTTTGCTTTTTCACCCATCTTAATCAAACGTTTTGATGCCGTTTTATTTGACGTAAAATGTATGTGAGAAAATTTTGTAGTAGCATGTCTTATCGATTCATCTATTGTACCTGTAACTTCGCCGCCTTCTACATGTGCTACAATTTTATTCAAATGTGCACCTACAACCGAAACCGCAAGATTAGAGCCTATGTCAAACCCTGATAATATTATTGTTGGATTTAATTTTTCTATTATGTTTGATAATTCAATTACACATCTTCCAAATGATTTTGACATTTCAACTGCTGAATCTTTTTTTTGTTTTGAATACATTTGAAATTTTTTTGCAACTGTAAATCCATCTGATTGTATTTCTTTTATTGAATTTCCATGTTCTGGTAAAAGATGACTTCCAGTTACAATTAGAAAATAATCTAATTTATGTGATTTCTCAATTTCTTTTAAAATTGGTCGAAATTTTGAATAATCTGCTCTTCGTTCAGTGACAATAAGTATAGTTTTTTTCAAAAAATATCCTCATAAGAAATTTGTTTTAATTTTGGAATACCTCTTTTTGCTTTTTTTCCAATAATTCTAAAGAAATCTTTTGCTGGAATTTTGCCTGTGCTTGGTCTTTTTGTAGTGATATTGTTTTCTGAAAAAATTTCATTTTTTTTAATTTCACATTTTGTAACTACTGATTCTCTAGCAAATTGTAAAATAGGCCGTTCATTTTTTAGGATTTTTTTGGTATCTCCAAGTGCAAGTTTCACTGCATTACATCCTTTGACGAGATCTGATAATTCAATTGGGTTTAAAGAAATTTTTTGATCTGGTCCCTCCATATCTTTATCAAGTGTAAAATGTTTTTCAACAATACTTGCTCCTTTGGCCACTGCTCCTAATGCTGTATAGATCCCTGGTGAATGATCAGAAATTCCTACGGGAATTTTAAAATACTTTTCAAATTTCTCTATTACTCCTAAATTGATATCTTTGTAACTTGCAGGATATTCTGATGTTGTTTGAAGAATTGCAATTGGAATTTTAAGTTTTGTAAATATTTTAACTGTTGTTTTAATTTCATTCATTTCTGACATTCCTGTAGATAGAATTACCGGCTTTCTTTTTTTTGCAATATGTTTTAAAAACGGTATATTTGTAAGCTCTCCTGAACCTATTTTGTATGCTGGAATCTTTAATCTTTCTAATCTTTCAACCGCTGCAATTGAAAATGGCGTTGATAGAAAAATAATTTTTCTCTCTTTGGCGTATTGATTAAGCTTGAATTCTTCTTGCTCAGTTAATTCACATTTTTTAATAATGTCCCATAATGTTTTTCTTGAAATATTTCCTGGACGAATATTCGTTTTTAACATTTCTTCATTTGTAATATGTGTCTGGAATTTTATACAATCCACATCTGATTTTTTTGCCACATCTATCATTTTTTTGGCAATTTTATAAGAACCATTATGATTTATTCCTGCTTCGGCAATTACAAATACTGGATGATGTTTATCTATGATCCTATTCTTAATTTTTATATTTTTCATTAAATTAATATTCTTTAAGCTATCTATTACCTTATGCCTTTAATCTATCCATAATATTTTTTTGATTGATTCTATTATGAACTGTTCATACATTCTCGATATTATTTAAAAGGCTTGATTACCCACATATTTGATTTTTTTACAGCAATTAATTCTTCTTCTGAACTTAGTAATTTTTCTTGTAATTTCTCACCTTGTCGTAATCCGATAATTTTATGTTTTTTGGAAATTTTATTTGCTAATTCTTTTATTGTGAATAATCCCATTTTTGGAATAAAAATTTCTCCCATATTAGCTATTATTGTACAATTCAAAATAAATTCAACAACTTCATTTGAATGAATAAAATATCTTTTCATTAACGGTTCTGTGATTGATAAAGGTTTATTGTGTTTTAATTCTTCATTCCAAATTTCAAAAACATTTCCTCTTGTCTCAATAACGTTTCCAAATCTAATTGTTGCAGATTTAGTTTCTTTAATATGAAAACCTGCCCAACTAGTTAATCGCTCTCCTAATTGTTTTGTATTTCCATAAAGTGTGGATGCATCAGCAGCTTTATCCGTACTAATATTAATGAATATTTTGGGTTTCTTTTTAATTAACATTTTTACAATATTTACAGTTCCATTAACATTGGTATCAATTGTTTCAATTGGATTAAATTCTGAAATCTCGATATTTTTAATAGCTGCTAAATGAAAAACAATATCAACCCCATCACCTGCCATATCTATTCTATCTTGATCTAAAATACTGCCGAGTAGAATCCTTAATCTTGAATCTTTTAACTTCTTATTTAATTTAAATAATGCATGCTCATCTATATCTAAAACTCTAATGGATTTTATTGGATATTCTAATAATTTTGAAACTAATGTTGAACCTATACTTCCTGCACCTCCGGTGACTAAAATGGATTTATTTTTCAATTCATTTGTAATTTTATCTTTTTTCATGTACATGTGTTTCAAAATTGACTGATTTTAAATCTTATCTGAAAGTTATTTTCTTGATTCATTTCATTTTTTTAGATATTACGCTTTGTCCTTTTCTACAGTATTTCATTCCCATTTCTGCAACAAAAAAATCAAAATTATCATCTATATCCAAATTTTGCATCTCATTTTTGACAATCATAGGCTTGATTTTGGGACCATATATTGAATCATACTTTGTTAAAGTAGACGCCCAAAATGTGTAAACTGCACCAGTTGGATAAAAAATTTTTGAAAACAATTGTCTTTGATAAAATTTATGCATATCTTTTTTGACTGGTTTTAAATATTTGTCTTGAATTTCAAACCATAAAAAAGGATGTTTTTTAATTTCTGCAACTGAAATCACTGATGTGGTATCTGTTTTTTTTAGCAAGTTTATTGATTTATCAATCATCTGTGATGTACGAAATGGCGATGTAGGCTGTAAGATTGTTATAATGTCTGGAATAAATTCATTTTTTTTTAATTTTTTAATTGTATGTTTGATTAAATCTATGGTCTGTGAATTATCTGCCGAAATTCTTTTAGGTCTTAAAAACGGAACTTCTATACCTAAAGATTTTGTAATTTTAGCTATTTTTTCATTGTCTGTACTGACAATTATTTTATTAATTTTTTTTGATCTTTTTGCAGCATTTATTGAATATTCTATCAATGGTTTCCCACATAATTTTTTAATATTTTTTTGTGGAATTCCTTTCGAACCACCACGAGCTGGTATGATTGCTAAAATATTCATATTATAAAATGATGAATAATAAACGAAGATTTATGGTTTATGCATCATTCAATTTTATGATTACATTAAATCCATTTTTTATGTTATTGTTTAGTTTTCCAAATGATTAAACTTAATCTATTAAATGGTGATAATGTTAAAGGAAGTTTTTGAATTGAAATGATTTCTACTATATTTTGTTTTTCTAGTTTTTTTAATTCTCTAACTAAATTATTTTGATATCCTTTAGAATTAAAATATTTTTTTACCATCATGGGGGCAGAATCATAATCTACTTCAAAATTTAAAACTATTTTGGGTTTGCCCTTGATGATATTTTTTAAAACATTGGGCATGATCATATGACATTGTTCCAGACAGGCATGAGTGAAAACAATTTTACCTTCTATCATATTTTCTGGAAATTCTTGATTTAAATCTTGAACTTCAAATTTTATTGGAAGATTATTTTTTTGAGTAAATTCTTTATTTCGTAATATTGCATTTTTAGATAAGTCATACCCTTCAAGTTTCTGAAAACTTGCATTATGTAGTAGCAATTGATGAACACCTAAACCACAACCTAATTCTACTACAGATTCTTGTTTATATTTTGACAAAAATTCTAACAACATAAAATTATATTTCTTTTCAAATTTTTTACGTACATCTTTGAACATTTTTCCATGTTCTGTAAAAATCACCATCTCATTTTTATCATTATTCCCATAATGTGTTTCAAAATCAATTTTTTCTAAATCTCTATTCCAAGAACCTAAATCATAATCTTTGTTTACAATATCATATGTACGATTTTTTCTGGACTTAAAAAATAATTTAAATACAAATGCATATATTTTTAGTTTTTCCTTTAGTGAAATTTTACCCCAATCATCATCATTCATATCCATTTCTACAACGTGTGGAAAATAGAATGTTATTAAGGTTATACATTACGAATGGTATTTTAATTATTTATTAAGATGACACAATTTTGGTTCATTTTTTTTACTCATAATGAATTTTTCAATAATTCCATTTGTTAGATTTTTGTTGTACTGTGATAGGATTTTTTCATTAAAATCTTTTTTTTTATAATATCTCTCATTTGATATTTCCCACTGTTTTGTTCTTGGCAAAGATTTATTGTCTTCTATATTCCTTAATATCTCAATCATTTTTTTTGTGCTTTCAAAAATTGTTTTACATCCAATTGTGTGTACGTTATCCCCTATCTCAAATTTAGGTCTCACATGTGTAATGATGTCTCCTGTATCAATTCCTGGGTCTAAATGAAGTAGGGTTGAACCCACATATTCTAATTCATTATTAACAAATGGCCAAAAATTTGTCCCACTTCCTCTATAATATGGAGAAATTCCCAAATGTAAATTTACAAATGCTTTAGGTGTTAATGACAAAATCGGGTCTTTAATGATTGATGACCCAAAAACAAACATTACATCTGGTTCAAATTCTTGAATTGTTTCAAAAACAAATTGAAGATTTACCTCTTTATACAAAATTGGTAAAACATTTCCTATGAAGAAATTGTTTCCTGAAAAAATCTCTTTTTCTGTTATATGTCTTTGTTTAAAATGTTCTATTATGGATACATTTTCATTTGATTGATTTGAAAGCCAATCTGAATTAATACATTCTGAAATAATTAATGAACTATCTACTTCTTTTGAAAGCGAATTTGCAACAAATTTATGTCTGATGGAATTACCTGTAAAAATCACAATTTTCATTTTGATTCATTCACCATTTTATCTAATATCTCATTAACATCTTTTATACTGTCTGTACTAAGTGGTTGATATCTTCCAAAACTAAATGAAGATTTTTCAGTTGTATTTAAGATCGTTTCTACAGTGAACGCAATTTGATATTGATTAGTTTTTTTTAATAATTCTGATGATGAAAAACAATCTTGTTTTTCACCAAATGGATAACTTAAACTATCTACCTTTATTGAAAATTCTTTTTCTAAAATTTTTTTGGGAAAAATTATTTCTTTTTCAAATTCTTTTTTGGTTAATTTAGATGGAGCAATTGAAATATGTGTATGTGTATGAACTCCTATACTATGTCCCATTTCCACCATTTTTGTGATTTTTTCTTTTGTTAAATGAATAATTTCCATTGCATTTGGAAAATCTCTGAAAAGAGTTTTTTTATATATTGCAAGTAAAATCTTTCTTGAATTCATATAGTCTAATTTATACTTGAATGTATTTTTTATTTCTTTAATCATTTTCCAAGAATCAATATTTTTTGAATCAAAAAATATTTTTAATTTCTCACTCAATTCATATTTTTTTATTAGTTGATTATATTCTACAATAAATCTCTTTATGCCATAATTTGCTAAACAATAATGTATGATATTTGGATTAGCTGGTTCATCGAATAAAATACATGTTGGAATGTAGAACACTCCTTTAATTCCATGTTTATGAAGAATTTTTGCAGCTTCAAAATGATCAGATAATCCATCGTCAAATGTAAATAACATTCCAATTTTAGAAAAATTTGATTTTTTTTGAATAAATTTTTCTAAATCTTCTAGTGAAATAATCTGATATTTTTTTTGTAGCATTTTTACATGTTCTTCAAATTCTTTTAATGTCACTCCTAAAATTCTTGGAAATTTATCAAGTGTTTTTTCAGGTCTAACATAATGATAACAAAGTGAAAGAAATTCTTGTTTGTTTAAATCATTGTTCATATATTTTGAAAATTCTATCTCCATAAAAATTTTGTAATCAAAATATTCTTCATTTAATGTTTTTAATGAATTTTATGTTGTTTTACATTATGTATTTTTATTATTTTAAACAAGTACAACATATTATAAATTTTGAACGAGAAATTATTGTTATATATTTGTTATATTTTTATTTTATATTTTTTCCATTTTTTAGTATCTAAGCTCATATCCATTGTTAACGGTGGACCTGAATAATCATTGATTGTCATAGGTTTAATTTGTGGGGTTGTCATTTTAGCTAATTCAAAAACTGACATTTTTTTATCCCCTACGATATGTACTATCCCAGTTAATCTTTTTTTAATTACATCCTTTATTCCGTTTGCTACTTGTTCTGCAAAAAGATATGTTCCATATCTGTCTGTAAAAGCTTTTTCATAAGGCCATGGTTTTTTTGGAACAAAATTTGTTCTGATTATTATGGCCTTTGGTAGTATATTTGCCTCAAATTCCCCCAAAAGTTTTGTTAATGAATAAAAATTTTCTGGATATGGGATGGATTTTTCGGTATACATCTCTGAATGACCATCAAATACACATGCCGTACTAACATAAACAAAATTAGTATTTAATTCTGAATGAATGATTTCATCAATAATATTTTTTGTTCCTTTAACATTTACATTCCATGTTAATTGTTTATCCTCTTCACATTTTCTAATTTTGGTAATTGCTGCTGTATGAATGACTGTATCAATTTTATTTTGTTGAAATACTTTTTTTACTTGTTCTTTTTTTGTTATGTCTAATTCTTTATGTGTTGGTGAAATATTTTCTGGAAACACTTTCTGTAATTCTATTCCTAGTGCCCCTGTTCCCCCTGTAATTAACACAACCATTGCATAATCCACCTAATACATCCTGTTTTTAATATTGTTTTTCATTCCAGATATTTTATCCGATCAAATTTTCCTGCGATGATATTAAGTACTTTAGTAGCTGTTTGTTCTTTTCTAAAATTTGGATCCTCTCTCACATTAATTTCATTAGATGTGATAATGTTGACAGATCTTAGAATTTCATTTGGTTGCAATCCCGAAATAATATTAAATCCTGCCTCAATAAACTCTGGTCTTTCTGTAGTTTCTCGAATAGTAATGCTTGGTACTTTGAAATACAGCGCTTCTTCTGGAACTGTTCCTGAATCTGTAATTAAACAAAATGCATTTTTTTCTAATTTTGTAAAATCAAAAAACCCTAATGGTTTGATTATCTCAATAGATTTTGGAATTTTAATATTTTTTATCTTACTTAATGTTCTTGGATGCATTGGATATATTATTCTCTTTTTAAATTTTTTATTTATTTTCTTTAAACTTGAAAGTATTTTCTTTAAATTGTTTTCATCATCAACATTCTCACTTCTATGTGCTGTTACCAAAACATACTCTTTTTCTTTTAATTTCATTTTTTCCAAAATTTCACTTTTCTGAATTTTTGGTAAAAAATGATCTATTACTTCAAAAATTGGATTACCTACTACATAGATCTTACTTGGATGAATATTTTCACGAATTAAATTCTCCCTTGAATAATTTGTGTAGGGAAGAAGAATGGACGATAAATGATCTATTAATGTTCTGTTTTTATCTTCAGGCATTCTGAAATCATATGCTCTCATTCCTGCTTCAAGATGGACGATTTTAATTCCATAATGTGCTGCAACAATTGCTGAAAGACCACTATTTGTATCTCCTAAAATCAATATTATGTCAGGTTTTTCTTTTATGATGATTTTTTCAGTTTGTGAAATAATTTCTGCAATTTCTGTACCAAATTGATCTGTTTTAATTTTTAAAGTATAGTCTGGTTTTCTAATGTTTAATTCTGAAAAAAACATTGAATTTAATTCTGGTGTAAAGTTTTGGTTTGTATTTACCATGATATGTTGGAAATTTGCATCTAATAATGGAAAAATTCTACTCAATCTAATAATTTCAGGTCGTGTGCCAAAAATTGATATTATTTTCATAAAAACACTGTTTTATGGTAGAATTTAAAATATTCTTATCTTAATTTTTATCATCTATTTTATAATTGAAAATAAACTTATTAATTCAAAAAACTTTTGAGTTTTAATTGGATTATTCATCGGTACTTGATAACAAAAATATTTTGATTACAGGTGGTACAGGAAGTTTTGGACATCAAATGATTATTGAATTAATGAAATACAATCCAAAGTTAATTCGAATATTCAGTAGAGATGAAGACAAACAACATAATTTGAAACAAGAATTTTTAGAATACCCGATCTTAGATAAAATTCAATTTGTAATTGGTGATGTACGCGATTATGATCGAATGTATTCCGTAACCAAAGATGTAGATGTAGTTTTTCATGCAGCTGCGCTTAAACAAGTTCCTTCAGTTGAAGCCCATCCATATGAAGCTGTTAAAACAAATATTGTTGGTGCATATAATGTTGTGACTGCCGCAGTTGCACGTAAAGTCAATAAAGTAATTGCAGTAAGTACTGACAAGGCTGTAAAACCAGTTAACGCAATGGGAATGACTAAAGCCTTACAGGAAAAATTGATTCTTTCAGATGAAATAACTAAGGACAAAACAACATTCTGTTGTGTCAGATATGGAAATGTTTTGGGTAGTCGAGGAAGTGTAATTCCTTTGTGGGATAAAAGATTAGAAAAAAATAAACCTTTGCCTATTACGCATCCTGACATGACAAGATTTGTACTTACTCTTAGTCAGGCAATTGATTTAGTTTTTTATTCACTAAAAAATGGGAAGGGTGGTGAAATTTTTGTCAAAAAAGCACCTGCAACAAAAATGATTAATCTTGCACGTGCTTATGCTGAATTAAAAACTGGTAAGAAAAACTACCCTCTAGAATACATTGGAATTCGTGCTGGTGAAAAAATTGATGAAGTCCTCGTTTCGGAAGAAGAAATGAGACGTGTTTCTGAAAAAAAGGATCATTTCGTCATTAAACGAGAATCTTTGATTGATAAGAATTATCTTAAAAAATCTACAAAATTAGTTGAATATGGTTCAGGAACTATTCCTCCTCTTAATACAGAAGATCTAAAATTACTTATGAAGAAACTCAAATGGGTACTGTAAATTAAATTCTATTTGATATTTTTTAATTCATCAATCATTGTTTTGTTTAATATTTTCCAATCGTGATTCTTTGTTACATATTCAAATCCATCATTTCCAATTTTTTCTAATTTTAACTTGTTATCTAATATTTCTGATAATTTAAAAACGAATTCTTTTTGTATTGCATAAACAATTCCATATTTCTCATTTAGCAGAATTTCTTTTGTACCGTTTAATGGAGTTGATAAAACTGGTTTTTTACAGGCTAAATACTCTAAAATTTTTGTAGGTAAAATTCTATTTGTGACCTCGTTAATTTCAAATGGATTTAAACAAATATCTGATAATGCTATGTATTTTGCAATCTTTTTTTGCGGAATAAATCCCAACAAAATAACATTACTTTCTAATTTTTTGGATTTAACTTGTAATTTAATTTTATTGAAATCTGGTCCTCCTCCAATTATGATGAACTTCACATTTTTTTCAAAGAACGAAAACTCATTGATTATATTTTCAATTCCTGCAAATGTATACATTGTTCCAACAAAAATTATTACTTTGTCCTTTTCTTTTATGCCTATTTTTTTTTGTAATTCTGATGATTTTTTTAATGGTTTAAAATCATCTGTATTTATTCCTAATGGGAACATTTTCACCTTTTCCTTTTTTGCATTCATTTCGACTGCATAATTTTCAAGATCTTTCGTTGTAGTTAATACAAGATTTGAATTTCTAATTACTTTACTTTCTAATCTTTTTGCAATATGTTTTACAATTGGAATATTTATCAAACTATGGGAAATATCTAATAATCTATAAATTACAGGTATGTTTTTTTTTTGAGCTGCTTTAATCGTTTGAATTCCATTGGTTATTGAACCATATAAAAAAATTCTTTCAATTCCTTTTTCTTGTATTGTTTTTTCAATTATTTTTTTACATGAAAAAAAATGTGTAATTCTATTAAGTCCTTTTACAAGAAATGATGCTGGTCTGATTAATGTTATATTTGCATTTTCATATACTCTAGAATAATTTGATAAAATTCTAGTATGCATTCCTTTGACTAAATCTTTTGAGTTTGGCTGTGCACAATCAATTACAAATATTTCGTGTCCTTGGATGGAAAATAATTCAGCTAAATGATGTGGTTCAAAAACTACCTTTTTCTCCCAATCTATTTCATGAATTATTAATATCCTCATTATTTTTTCTTAAACAAAATTTGCATTTAGTTGTTTTCTGAATCTCAAAATTGAATGATTTAATACAATTTTACATGATTTCTAGTGTTTTTACTATTATTTGGTGGATGTAGTTTAAATAATATCCAACAAATTTTTGAAATATTGAAATATAAACAAATTCTTCTTACTAGGCCTCCTACTGGTTCAAATGCTTTACAGGGAGGTTCTGATGCTGATCCACATCCACAACCTCCATTGGGTTTGGCTTATCTTGCCGGTGTTCTAGAAAGAATTCCAGATGTTAATGTTTTAGACATCTTAGATGGAAATTTCTCAGAAAATTATGTTTACGATGTAAAGATGGCAGTAAAAAAACATAATCCTGATTTGGTAGGATTTTCAGCTTTTACTCCTTTTGCAAATCCTGCATTAGAAGCTGCTACTGCTGTAAAAGAAATAAATCCAAATATTCTTACTGTGTTGGGTGGGCCTCATGCTGTACTTGCTGATATCACTTTACAAAAATGTCCTTCACTTGATATAATTTCTTATGATGAAAGTGAAGGTCAAATTGAAGAAATTGTTATGGGTAAAAATTTGGAAGAAATTCCTGGATTATTTATTAGAAAAAATGGAAAAAACGTTCCAACACAACCTCGTTCATATATTAAAAACATGGATGACTTGCCGTATCCTGCATACCATAAAATGCCCTATTTCCCAGATGGCTATCATCCACATCCGCCAAAAAGTACTGGACGAAAATGGTCAAGTATAATGTGGAGTAGAGGATGTCCTTTCTTTTGTAATTATTGTAATCGAGAAAATAGTTTTGGCTTACAATTTAGAAATCAAACACCTGAATATGTTGTCGATCATATAAAATACCTACATTCAGAATACGGAATTGAAGAATTAACTTTTTATGATGATGTAATGTCTCTTAACAGAAAAGCTACTATGAAATTATTAGATGCTATGACTCCTGAAAAACTTGGATTTGATTTGGTATGGGATGCTGAAACTAGAGTTGATTTAGTAGATCAGGAAATGCTTTATGCTATGAAAGATGCTGGATGTAGAATGATGTCTTATGGAATTGAACACGGTGAATTTATTCATGAAATAAAAGGTGGACGAGCAACATTAAAGCAAGCAGAGGATGCTGTAAGGTGGACTCATAATGCAAAAATAGAGACTGTGGGATATTATATGATTGGTTTGCCAAAAGAAACTCCTGAAACAATTCGTAAAACAATTGATTTTGCAAAAAAACTAAACTGTACATATGCACAGTTTGCAATAACTATGCCATTTCCCGGAAATAAATTGTATGATGAAGCTGTAAAATCAGGCTTAATTCAACTTGATGACACTTGGGATAAATTTGTTTATTCTGGAATTGGAACTGGTGGAGTTCAAACACCTGTATTGACTACTCAGACTTTATCTGCTGACGATCTGGCTGCATGGGCAAAAAAAGCTTATCATGAATATTACTTTAGACCTTCATATATATTCCAAAAAATGCTAAAAATTCGTTCTATTAAAGATTTGAAAATGTATTATAATGGATATATGATGCTCAAAAAAGATACGAAGTGATTATGCTTTGAAAATTACTGTAGGAATTCCTGCATATAACGAGGAAAAAAATATTACAAAAATCATTTCACAAATTAAAGACATTACCGACTCTATCATAGTTTGTGATGATCATTCTACTGATAATACAAATAAAATTGTACGTTCTTTAGGTGTTGAATTAATTACACATCCAACAAATTTAGGTTATGGTTCTGCTATAAAATCTATTTTTGCCAAAGCAAAGGAAATTAATTCTGATGTGTTGGTCACTATGGATGCAGATGGTCAGCATAGGATTGATGATCTGAAAAAAATCCTCAAACCTGTTTTGTCTGATTCTGTTGACATTTCAATTGGTTCTAGGTTTTTAGAAAATAATGTTAAAAATGTCCCTTCTTATAGGAAAATTGGTATCCAGATTTTAACAAAATTAACTAATGTCTCTTTAAATGATTCTGTGACTGATTCTCAAAGTGGTTTCCGTGCATATGCAAAAAATGCTATTACTCAAATCACTCCTACCGAATCTGGAATGGGAATCAGTAATGAAATTTTACTTAAAGCATCCAATTTGAATTTAAGAATAGGTGAAGTACCTATCGTTGTTTTATATGATGGTGACACGTCAACCCATAATCCTGTATCTCATGGAACTTCTGTTTTTATATCTACATTGAAGTTTATTGCAATTGAACATCCATTACAATTTTTTGTTTTTCCTGGAATGGTAATTTTATTAATTGGATTGTCTTTCGTTTTATGGGCATTACATATATTTTCTAATTCTGGTGTTTTGATAACTAACATTTCACTAATTGGAGTATCTTGCTTGATTTTTGGTGTTGTTTTGATGGTTAATGGAATAAATTTGTTCTCTATAATTCATTTAATCCGTGAAAAATAATCCATAGTAATTTTATTACTGTTTAAATTTTTATCTTGTGTTATGCGAATTTTCATTACTGGTGGAGCTGGTTTTATTGGAATCCATTTATGTAAAAAATTATTTGAATTAAATTATGACATTACCGTTTATGATAATTTTTCAAATTCATCACAACAAAATTTTATATCTTTAGTTGATAACAAAGTAAACTTAATTGTTGGTGATATCTTAGATGTTTCAAAATTAATTTATTCAATGAAAGATCATGATGTTGTTATCCATTTAGCAGCTAAAATTAGTGTTGTTGAATCTATTCGTGATCCAAAATCAACTTTTGAAATTAATGTAATTGGATCTCAAAATGTATTAAATGGTTGTTTGAAAAATAATATCAAAAAAATCATTGCGGTATCTACTGCTGCCGTATACCAAAACACCTCAAATGAAATACCTCTTGATGAATCTAGTTTATTGAATCCTTCGTCACCTTATGGTAAAAGTAAATTGGATATGGAGATATTGATAGAAAATTATACTTCTACAAATAATTTGGATGCTGTGATTTTGAGACTTTTTAATGTATATGGTTTAGGTCAATCATCAGAATATGCTGGAGTGATTACCAAGTTTTCATCTGATATTGATAATGAAACTCATTTAACAATTTTTGGCGATGGAACACAAACTCGTGATTTTATTTATGTGGATGATGTACTACAATCTTTGGTTTTATCATTGGAGAAAAATATTTCTGGAATTTTTAATATTGCATCTGGAAATTCAACAAGTATTTTAGATTTAGCAAATCTGATGATTTTTCAATCTGGTAAACCCCTGAAATTACAGTTTTTGTCTTCACTTCCAGGTGAGATTAAATTTAGTAGTTCATCAATTCAAAAAGCAAAAAAATATCTGAAATTTATTCCTAAATTTAATATCTCTGAAGGATTACAAAAATTGAGAAATTAACTCTTGATAATATATTATTTTTTAAAAACAGAATTTATTACAAGGTAAATTTCAGTTGTGAATATGAGATTATTATTGTTTGTAATTTGCTCCATATTTTTTATTTCTTCAATTTCTAATGTTATTGCTCAGGATTCCTCACATGTTTTCTTTATATTGATTCAAATTATTCAGCGAGATGATGACGGCACTCTCATTACCTATATTGAAACTGATGATGTTTCAGAAGTGAATGATTCTCTGTTGAATTTTTTATTAGATGAACTTATTGAAGATGAAAATATTAAAACTTACAATATTCAGGGAAGGGAAATAGAAGTAATTACACAAGTAACCCCTTTGACTACTGATTCATCTGGATTACTTGCTACTGTACAATTTCAAATGATTGATGCATATGGTGATATTCATGATATTGTACGATTTTCTCATGATGGAATGCGTTTAACTCCTGATGAACAAGTGGATGTTATTTGGACTTTTATGAGAACTGTTTAGTTCTTCTTTGACTTGTTTTGATTTGACTTGTTTTGATTTGACTTGTTTTGATTTGACTTGTTTTGATTTGACTTGTTTTGATTTGACTTGTTTTGATTTTTTGAAATTAGCATTCCTGCCCCAATCGCAAAAAATACGATTAATGGAATGAATCTATATGGTTGACTAGTAATTTGTGTTAATCCCATTAATATGGGGTTGGTGATTAAAATCCCTGAAATCATTATGGAGATGTTATTTGCGTATCTATTATTTTTTGAAATTATGAACAACCCTATAATGACTGGCAGTAAAAATATTACAATTATTGCATCAAAACGCAATTGATAAGAAAATGATGTAAATCCTATCCAAAACTCTTCCCAATTCAAACCATCTAACGATGATTGTGCAATAATTGTGGCCCCTATTCCTATAATAATTATTGAAATACTTGATATTATGATTTTATTCTTTATTGGAATTTCGGTATTCCATATGAAAAAAATTGAAAATGGTAGAAATGTTGCGGTTAGAGGTTTTGAAAGTAATGATACTATGTATGATACTGGTGAAAGAATCCATGCTTTATGAAGAATTAAATAAATTGATACTACATAGAATAATACCCAAAAAGTGGTATATGTTGGTGTACTAGAATATGTTAGAAATAAATTACTTTGTAAAACTATTGCACTTGATAATAATCCTGAAACTCTATTGTTTGTAATTTTGTTTGTGATCATATATGTTGTAACAATTAATGCTGCTGAAGCTAAAAATGGAACTATCCTGTAATTCCCAAATATTGTTGAAGAAGTTGATAACAAAAATAATTTAACATGTGTTCCAAATCCTATTTCTCCTGGCGGCCAATGATCTACTGCATCTTTAACAAATGGCCAATCTCCATGGGGATCCACCGAAACTATTCCTTGATATGAAATTCCTGTAAACAATATCAAAAATAAAATCATCGTAATAACTGAAACTTTCTTAGAAACATCAAATGTTGGTAACTTAATAGATTTAATTTTAAAAATTACATATATGGAAAATAAAATTATACATGTTATGATTATTGGATAGAACCAAATACCCGTTTCTGTTGAAGATACTTGAATTTTATTCAAAAAAACAACTTTGTCTAGAATTGATGGATTAAAAATTGATGCATATAATGCTGGAAATAAAGCAGGAATAATTGTCAATAGGGAAATTGACATGGAGAAGAGAAAAACTAGCCTCGAAATTATTTTTCTATTTGGATTAATCATCATAAAGTGAAATCTTGTATTGATACATATAATCTAAAATAATTTAAAATTGAAATTATACTTTTAATTATAAAATCAAAGATATATTAATAAAATATTATAATATCGAACCCATTATGTAAAAATTATAATAGATTATGTAAAAATTATACATTATGAAAAAAATTATTGTTAAAATTGGAAAAAATTGAATCATTATGAACGATTCATCCATTAATGTTATATAGTAATTTTATTGAAAAAAAACAATAACATGAATAACGAAATAGGACGTAAAATAACTAGTCTTACATTAATGACAATAATGTTAGCTGGTGGTATGGTCATTGCAGCACCTTCAATGGTGCCAGAGGCCGCAGCTGCCAACTCTACATTATTTGTCTCCGCAGAAAACTCAATGTTCAATAATACATTCAGTGGTCCTCAAGTAATTGAGATCGTTGTAAGCGATCCAGCTATCATGACTCTAGATGATGTCCATGGTGCCCCAGATGTTACCGTTAATGGTAATGATGTGGTCATGGCTCAAGCTACAGATGGTAGTTGGTACGCATATGTTGTAGACGTTGATTATGCAAGAGAAGCTCAATCAGCTCAATGGCCTGTTGCAAAAGGATTAAACTTTGGTGCTCAATGTACCTCAGAAAGTACTGTATTAGCTTATGGTGCAAACTATGCTACATCAAATACCGGTGCAAAATTCGCAGAATCAAAATCTGTATTCTTCAATATTGCAACATCTGGTACTTCATACAGTGAAGGTAACGTATCAATCGGTACTAAAGGTGAATCATCAACAAGTTGTTGGTCATTTGCTAATGGTACTGGTTTTACAGCATACAGTGCAGCCAGTGCAACAGCCGGAAGTAAAACTACACTACAAAACGTAGTTAGAGATGCTAAAGATTTGAATGAGAACTCTGCATTAAAAGGTCACATTGGTCAAATTGGTTTAGGTAACCAAGACTTCTGGCCATTTATTCAAACATATGACTTTAACCCAACGGGTTCAGTTGTAGTTGAATATAATAAAGCCGGAGTAAACGAGGTAACCACACTAACCTTTGACTCAGTACCAACAAGTTCATCATTAGACAGAAGCAACGTACCAGATAATGCAGACATTTTCTTCACAGTAAATGATAATGCATTAAATATTGATCCAACATCATTAGATAAGTGGATCTATAAATCAAATGGTTCTGCATATTACATGACTACTGCTAGTAGTTTAAGTGCAGTTGTTGTTGGAAATCTGATGTTTGAAGACAATGATCTACAATATAAAAAAGATGCAAGCGGTTCAGGTAAAACACAAATTGAAAGTCGTAAAAATGCTGACTTTACAGGTACACTACTAAGTAGTGATGCTACTAATTATCTAGGTGTAATTGAAACTGGTGCAAACACTGGTATCTTTACAACCTCTGATGATGGTGACAAATCTACATTGTATGTACATGCAGATGCATTAAGAGGAAACTCTGGTTGGATTGATTATGATACGAGACAATCTATTATAATCACTAACAACTTTGCAGAACTCAATTTGGATGAAACATCAGTTGGCGATGAATGGAATTCAGGCGAAGCCCTTCTAGTCAAACTAATTGATGATGATCTAAACTTGAACTCTCAATCTGATGAGGATTTGGATGTTAATAATAGCGCAGTACTTTTAGTTCCATCACTACAAATTGGTACACCAGCAACACTGGTCTCTACAGAGAGCAGTACTATTGGTTCATCAGTAACAACAAATGATGGTTCTTATACTGGCAGTGGAGTTTCATTCACTGTTGACTCTTACAGCAAAATTGCAAGGGGTCTAGTCGCAAACTCATTAACATTCACAGTTAACACTGGTATCACACTCGAACAAATGAAAACTTTGAACGATAAACAAGGTGACATTTATTTGAATTATGATATTAGAGCACTTTCCACAACTGCAAAAGCAACCGGTATTACCTTAGTTAAAACAGGTGATGCATCAGCCGTACTCGGAGGAGTTACAGTCGATTCAAATTCCAGCAAACAGGATACTCTTTGGATTGATGGTGTCTCCACATCTGTGATAAACGCAAACAGTTCTACAGAATATGTAACTGTAATGTTTACACTTGATGGTAACGCAAAAACTGGTGCCACTGTTCCATTCGTAGTTGACTTCTTTGCTTTCGGTGATGGCGATTCAGCCACAAAGAGAGTAAATGATGCAATTTACAGAATGGAATTAAATGAAACTGGTGATAATACAGGTGAATTTGTAGGTAGTATTGAATACATAATGGTAAACCAAATCAACTTTGCTTCTGGAACAGACATGACCACAGTCACAGAGGAAATGGTCCCAATTAGTGATGAAATTGTCATCATAGTCCATGAGGACTTGACTGACGAGGATGCACCAAGAGTCAATTATCTTGACTTGGGCGCAGACGGTATTTCAACACAAATTGCAGATCAACAAGATGCCCCTACACACTCTGGTGTTGCTGATTTAGATTTGGATACATACAAGATTGCAGATACTGTAAATATCTCAATTACTGATATGGATCTAAATACTGACAATGATTTGATTGATGTTTATCAACCACACACTAACGATGATGATCAAGGAACAAATGATACCAAGTTGTTTAGCATCACATTTGATGATGTTGAATGGAACTTGTTAAAAGATACAAGTCAAGGAATCACATTAGTTGAATCTACTGTTGATTCTGGTATCTTTAGAGGTTCATTCCAAATTCCATCTACTTACTGTACTAGTTGTACAGGAGCTGGTACTGGAACAACTCAGACAACAACTGGTACTGATATTGAAATAAACTATATGGATCACAGAAATGCATCCGGTGAAAGTATTGAAGTAGGTGACGGCGCAGGCGTTAGAGCCAACACTGGTTCTATCTCCCTTGACAGAACTGTTTACCCAGTTCCATGGGGCGGTGTCTCAAACTTTGGTAATGATACTGGTGCAGCAACTCCTAACGGAAAATCTGTATTCCCAATTCACGCTTCTGGAATATCTGGTAACGTGACCGCCAACACTGAAACTATCTCTAACGGTAGTGGTGATTTGACCGTACACATACGTGTCAATGATCAAGACCTTGATGTTTCAGCAATTGGTGAAGATAAAATGAATACAGATAGAACTAACACCTCTGGTGTCAGTCAAACTGTAGGTCCAATCAAAATTTCAATTTCAAGAGGTACTGATGAATTAACCCTTGCATATGCAGGTGGTGCAACATCATCTACCAACAAGATGATTGTGGTCGGCAAGGATACCACTTATAGTGCTAGAACTCTTGGCCCAATCACTGAAGTATCAGGCGATTCTGGTATCTTTGAACTTGACTTTGACATCAGATATACTGATGGTCCATCATCAACAACATGTCCAGCAACCAATGCAAGTGGCTTTAGTAACTTAGACGGTATCGGTACTGCCGAAACTGATAGGTTTAATGCTGCTGCAGCATCTGGCGAAGAATATTGTATTCTTCAAGGTGATATTCTCACTGTAGAATACTTAGACAACGTAGATGCATCTGGTAATCAAAATACTGTAACTGATTCAGCAACATTCGATCTTCGAAATGGTGTATTACAATCAGATAAATCAGTATACATTATCGGCAGCGATATGATTTTAACAATCATTGAACCTGATTGGGACTTGGATAACGATGCTTCAGAAGCCTATGATCTCGATGTAATCGAATGGGATTCTGATGCTGCAACCGGAACAATAGGTGACCAAATCACTGTAGGAACAACTGAAACCAGCAATGGTAAATTTGATCCAGAACCAAGTAGTTTCTTGGAAACAGGTGATTCAACTGGAATCTTCCAGGTCATCATTGAGGTTCCAGCAACATTATCAGGTAATAACCTAGAAAGAGGTGAGCAAATTGATTTGCAATATACTGACTGGGGTCCATCTGGTAGTGCTTTCGTTGGACAAGAAGACGAAGACATGAATGTTACTGTGTATACTTCAAACTTTGGAGCAACTGTTGAACTTGACCAAAAAGTCTATACTTGGACTGATAAAGTGTACATTACTATTGTAGCACCTGATCATAACATGGACAGCAATTTAGTTGACACTATCGGAAACACGGCAAATGACGCTGTAAAGCTCTCTACCCGTGCATACGATGTTGATAAATACTCTCTTGTTGAAACTGGAACTGATACAGGTATTTTCACTGGTGAAGTAATCCTTACTGGATTCTCCCATGATTCTAATGGTGATGGTACCAAGACCGGACCATCTAACAGCACTTCTGCTGATAGTACTGGTCCAACCAATGGATACCTAGAAACTAGTAATGATGATGGACTTACTGTCTCTTTTGAATACTCAGAGGATGACACTGTAGTCGGATCAGCATTAATTAGATGGAACATTGGTGAAGTTGAATGGCTTGAAGCAAGTTACCCAGCTAGCGGAACTGGTGTTGTAAGAGTAATTGACCCAGATATGAATTTGAATCCAGAAGCAGTCGATAACTTTAAGGTTAACGTCTGGTCTGATACAGACTCTGGAGGTATCAACCTTACTGTAACTGAAACTAACGAAGCAACCGGAATTTTCGAAGGAACTGTATTCTTTACAGTTAATGACGCATCTTCTGGTCACAGACTTAGAGTCAGTGAAGGTGACACAGTCACCTCAGAATATGAGGATAATACCCTACCTGATCCATATACCACTGCAGATGAACTTGATGTCGCATCCACTACACTAATTGGTACTGTTGTACCACCTCTTGAGAGAGCACCAGCTGCTAACTTGAGAACTGTTGACGCATTTGGTAACAGCTTAAACGCTGTGTCCATTGATCAACAAGTACAACTAACTGCTGATTTGTCAAATGGACAAGACAAAGATCAAGCATTTGCATACTTGGTACAAGTTCAGGACGATAGTGGTGTTACTGTATCTCTAGCTTGGATTACAGGTTCACTCTCTGCTGGTCAATCATTTAGCCCTGCATTATCATGGATTCCAACCGAATCTGGTAGCTATACTGCTACTGCATTTGTATGGGAATCAGTAGATAATCCAACGGCTTTATCACCATCAGTTAGCACAACTGTTAACGTAAGATAAAACTAGTTCACATTTCCCTTTTTTTCTTTTTTTAAATACATCAAAAACATAGGGCTATACACAAATTTCTAAACCTAATAAATTATTGTGGAAAATTTTCTTTCCCAAAAGTATTATCTATGTGCATTGAAGTGATCCCATTATGGAAATGAAATTAAAAATTATTCCAATTATGTTTGCCCTTTTATTATTTACATTAACACCCTATGCATCAGCTGAACTTGATGTATCTACTAACGCCAAAGTGTATACCACAAATCATAATTTACAAGTATTTGGAAATGGAGTATCAAATGAAAATCTGATTTTAAGATTATTTGCACCTGATGGTACTATTGCAAAGTTTGATCAAACCATTTCAAACAATGATGGAACCTTTAACCGTAATTTATTAACATGGCCTGAACCTTCCACTGATTTCCCATATGGAACATACAAAGTTGAAGTTATATCTACTGAACAAAATGGTTTGTCTAAAAAAATAGATATCATATTTGCGGAAACTACTATTTTATCTCAGATTGCAACTCAGAGACATGTTGCTACATCAGTATTTGCTCCAGAAACTGCAGCAATTAATCAAACTATGAGAGTTTTTGTTCAAACTACAAGTGATGGATTGTTGATTGGAAATAATCCAAAAGAACTTCTCGGAACAACACATGTGCATTTGCCATCTGGTACATCCATCAAATTAACTGATTCACTTGATATTTTACATCAGGGGCTATACTATATTGATTATACTCCCAAACAAAAGGGAACTCATGTATTTCATGTAATTGCATACACTGAGGGAACCGTATCCCACGGTTCAGCTGCTACAAATGTGTTAAGTCAAGACTTGGGTGGTATTAGCTCTCAAATAATAAAACTTAATGATATACTAGATGAAACATCAACGGAATTGAACGTACTAAAATCTGAAATTAATGGATTTGCAATAATTTTGGATTCAGCAAGTACAGATATTGCCACAAACACCAATGTAATGTCTGATTCAGTAAGTGTGATTAGTGAATCTTCTTTACAAATGAATGCATTACTATTTCCAATTATAGCTTCCATTGGAATTATTGTGGCATTACAAATTGCCATAATTGCTAGAAATAGATGATGAAAATTCTCATCATTCTGTTGGTGCTAATTTGCATAATTCCTGCCATTTCCATTTTTGCGGACTCTCAAATTATTAACACAGATTCTGATTTTATTATTAGTAATGGTAACACTCGCTATCTAATTTTTGGAACAAACCAAAACCCACTAAATTATACTAATACAATATCTCAAATACAAACAGAGAATGGATTTTTTGCCATTTCTGTACTAGATAGTGCCACTGTCCAATCATTATCCTCCCTTGGGTATTACGTGATACCTGATATACAACTTGACTTTCACCAAAATGATACTCATGATGATATGATTAATGATGATAACACTGGTGATAACAATGGTGGCGATGTATCCCGAATTGGTGTAATTACAGGATCTGATTTGGTAAGGCGTAATTACAATTCTACTGGAATTGATACTAGAGTTGCAATAGTTGATACTGGAGTTGATTTCTCAAATAGAGACATTAGAAATTCACTTGCTCGTGATGATACAAACAAACCAATAATGCTTGATGCAGATGGACAAGGATTGATACTAACTGGAACTACATTTGCAGGAAAAATAGATAGAAATGGTTCCATCAAACCACTACTAAACCATAATGCAACATCCTCAGTATATGTTACACGCGATGGTGTATTTTTAGACATGATAAAGCAAAAACCAATTATTCAAGTGTATAACTCATTTTTTCCACAATATGGAAACTTTGTGACATTTAATGGAACAATTAATCATGATTACAAAATCGGAAAAAATTCCAGCAATTACATTAAATCCAAATCCGGTGTGTATCACTTTGGTGTAATGTATCAGGGAACTCCATTACATCCACAAGTAGTCCCAGTGTTAGTTACAGATAGTATAATTCCTGGACTTTATGATACCATAACCCCTGATTTGAGTACATCATATTCTGATTATACAAATCCTAGTGGAAGTATTGAGGATTCAGAAATTCCATATGATTTTGATTTTACAGATGAAATATCAATTACTTTAGGCAGTGGTGATGAATTTTTACTATACAATTCGGATGATGATGATACCTATGATTATTTTGCAGGAACTGTAGGGGCAAGAGTACTTGATGTGTATGGTGTACAAAAATATCCAAATTATATTAATGGAACAATTAATTTTTTTAATAATGAATTTGATTCCATATTTCCTGATGTAAAAAATAAACTATTGCCCCCCCTAGATGAGGCCGGAAACTTTTTTGGTGTAATGACTGATTTTACGGGACATGGCACATCTAGTGCAGGTTCCATTGTATCTAAAGGAATTAATCAGTACAATATCTACAATAATACAAAAACGTATTCCATTACAGGTGTTGCTCCTAATGTAAAGATTGTACCGATCAAAGCATTATGGTTGGGGGATACAATATACAGTTGGTTATGGGCTGCAGGATTTGACAATAAAATTAGTTCTGATGACTTGCATGATGAATCTATTACATATGCCTGGAATTATTCAGGGGCACCACGTGTTGATGTAATATCTAATTCCTGGGGCATCTCAAATTTTCCTATCACTGAAAATTCACCTGGTATGGATATGCTCTCTTTGATACTATCTGTATTGGTAACCCCTCACTCCATTGATGAGAATTATCAAGGGATGACCATTGTATCTAGTGCTGGTAATTCAGGACACGGATATGGGACCATTGGACTACCAAATGTGTCACCGTATGGAATATCTGTGGGGGCAACAACAAATAATGTCTTTGTAGGGTATGGGCCATTTGATGGAGAACCCCGGTTTGGAAATTACACCACTCACTATAATGAAGTAGTTGATTTTTCTAGTCGTGGTCCTGGAATTATAGGTGATCCAAAACCTGATTTAATGAGTATTGGGGCATATGGATTTGTACCTACAACAATTCTCAAAGATGATTATGTTATAGATGATGATACCAGTGATGACATCAGTGATGCATTTACTTTGTTTGGTGGCACTAGTATGGCTGCCCCCTTGGTATCAGGCAGCGCAGCTATTCTTATTGAGGAATTGAAGAAAAATAATATCTCATATGACTCATTTTTGGTAAAAAATATTCTAATGTCTACTGCTAGTGACTTGAGTAATGATGCATTTACTCAAGGTGCTGGATTATCTGATGTTTCTGCAGCCATAGACTATGTGTATGGGAATAATGGTGTGTTCCTAGTAACTAATGATTCATCATATGGTAACATCAAAAAAATACTAGAACCTGCAATATCTTCTATAAATTCTACATCTATGGGATTTGCAAATTTTAAGTTACCTACAAAGTCATACCCGATGACTAGTTGGTTTGCAGGACAGTTATTTGCAGGAGAGCGATCAGGTACTACTTGGAGTATTACAAATACTGGTGATGATTATTTAGAGATTCAAATGATTCCACAAAAACTCACACTAGTACAACAAGATTCCTTTGATGGTGTTACTGAGATAATTCTTGATGAAATTAGTAATGACGCTGATGATGAATCAAATGATAATGTGTACTTGCCAAACTTTTTGAATCTGTCTGATGTTGGAGTAGAGACTATTTCTGATTTATATGGTAAAGCAAATACAATTCCTAATTCATCACTAATGGTATTGAATACACATTTTTCTTTTGATACCTTCATGAATAAAACTGCAACAGTATATGCTGATGATATCCAGATATCCTCACTTTACTTGTATGATTGGATTGATGAAAATGAAGATGATATTATAAATAATTCAGAATTATCATTAATTAATAGAGCAGGTTCATGGGGGACAGTACAGGAATTACGAGTTGGAAACCCTGATGAAAAGTTTGATGGCATACCTATAGTTGGAATTTATCCAGTACCTACACGATTTTCATACTGGCAGGGAAACACTATGCTAAATTCCACATCAATGGATTATTCCGTTCTTGCAAGTTATTACTCAAAGGAAACATGGCCACTAATTTGGAATGATTCAAGTGTAGTAACTGTCCCGCCACATGAGACAATTACTGTTAATTCAACCTTAGTAATACCTGATGATATTACTCCTGGCATTTATCAGGGGTTTATGCAGTTTAAGGGAGAGTTACACACTGCAAATGCACCCGTATCATTTGTTGTAAAGAGTTTGGTACAACCAAACATTCCAATCTTTCTTAATGGAACCGTAACATCCGATGTATTGTACAACAGCGGTTCTACCAAAGGTGCATTTGATATGTCCAATAGATACATGGCAGGAGATTGGAGACAGTACCATTTTGATGTACAAGATGATTCGATAAATTCAGCTGCAGTTGAGATTTCCTGGAAAAATGCAGCTACAAATCTATCCGTATTTGTAATGAGTCCTGATGGAAGTATAATATCTTCAAATGTGCCTTCTGGTGTCTTTGGACATTTTATGGAATGGCCATCCTTGGATTGGTTAGGAAATTCATTGTTTTCTCAAGGTGGCGGATTTTTTCCAGTAATGAACAAAGATGAATTCTCCACAGTACTGCAAATACCAATTAACCAAACAGGAACTCATACAATTCTAACCCATACAACTTTATTTGCAGGAGATACAGTTACTGAACCTCTAACTTTGGTTGCAAAGTTTACTGACATTTTATCACATCCCAACGAAATTCCAATTTCTGAACCAATTGATGATATCCTTTCTGAAAATATTTATCCAAAGATAACTCCTCTAGAAACTCCTACGATCACAGATGAATTTCAAAATAACACTCAAAAAAATATTGAAAATTCTTTAACTATTGGATTAATCATTGGATTGTCCATTGGATTGGGAGTTGGAGTGATTTGCATATTTGTTTTTAGATCAAAAACATATTCTATCAAACAAGGTTTATAAGCAATTTTGGAAAATCGCCAATTGAATGTCAGAGGTTGGGGTAAAAAAATCTAGTCTGTCACGTAGAGACTTTTTGAAATTAATGGGTGCTGCAGGTACTGGTTTAGCATTTGCACCGTTTGTTCCCTTTGGAAATTTCATGCCAAATCCAAATCAAGCATCCCTTGAAAAAGTTCCCGTAATTTTACCTGATGGCACTCAAGCAAATATGAACACTTATCCCGTTAATCATGCAGAAGTTATTACTTATCCAGCTACAGGTGATGCTGCCCTTGATGCTGAAGCATTTCGAAAGTGGCAATTTATTAGATTACCTGAGGAGTTTGGTGGTGCCAATAAAGACACCAAAGCAATTAGAGCATACAGTATGATTTGTTTACATTTGTGGTGTTTGTGGAAGTATTGGCCTGATGATAACAGAAAGAGAGGAGAATGTCCATGCCACGGTTCAATGTATGATCCAGTTACTGGCACTGCATTTATGGGCCCTGCATCAGTACAAGCTGCACCTTCTAACACATTACCTCAACTAAGTTTTGAAATTGATTCAGATGGATTTGTATTTATCTTACCGCCAAAGTTTGATGTTAACGGAAACGGAGTAATTGGATATGGCCGTTTCGCTTGAGAGACACACAGGAGTAGTAGCGCTCCTCTATTGGATCTGGGATGGCGTTGACAGAACAATATTCACTGCAATAAAATTTTCCTTCCCTGCAAGATTTGTAAGTCCATTTGGATTTTTGGGAATGCTTACATTTATCGTCTTTATCATACTTGGAGTATCAGGAGCTTTGCTCATGTTTTACTATCAACCCATTCTAGATAGAGCATGGGATAGTGTTCAGTTTATCAACGATGATGTTCCATTTGGATTTCACATAAGAAACATTCACTATCATGGATCAAATGCAATGGTGTTACTAGCTGTACTTCACATGTACTATCAATATTTCAGTGGACGATACAAAATTAGAAATGAAGTTTTGTGGATGACTGGTGTAATTTTAGGAGTTGTTACAATTTTAGAAGCATTTACTGGATATGATGTTATATTTTCTGAACGTGCAGAATTGGCAATTAGTATTGCAGCATCGCTAACTACATCAATTCCTGTAGTGGGGCCGACGATTCGAGATGCGGCGCTTGGCAGTGGGTTTTCGGATTTTGTATTAAGATTTTATGCACAACATGTATTCTTACTACCAATTGTAATGTTGGGATTAATGGCAGTACACTTCCCAAGATTCCTGGTGTTTGATGTACCAATGGTCATGGCAATTGGTGGTGCTATTCTCATTACTGGTGGAGTGTTCCCAATTGATATGGGCTTCAAGTTTGAACCCACAGTGCCTCCAGGAGTTACAGTACCTGAATGGTATTTGACTGGAATTTACGCATTTATGAGGACTCAGTATGACAAGTTTGTTACAGGATTACTTTGGCCATTATTATTCATCATATCTATAGTACTCATACCATTCATTGATAGATACAAAAAATTCTCCTGGAGAGACAGACCAATGATTACAGCCTTTGGAATTACCAGTCTTGCCCAAATTATGGTAACTACCTATTGGGGATTCTATATCTCACCTGATATCTCAATACCTCTAGTAGAGCGATTGGTAATTGATCCAATATTCTTCTATTCTACTATGATACTACTAGTACCGTTAGGATTTGGCTTTACATACATGATGATTAAACTTGCAAATGAAGCTGAAAGAAAATCAAAACTTGCAAAGAAAAATGGTCCACAAAAAGTGGCTACCATCAATCTATCTGAAAAATGGATTAACTGGGTATTAATCGCATTATTAGCATTCCAAGTATTCTTAAACATTGCAGCATACAATGCAGCATTAACTGGAATGAAGAATATCTCATTATTCTTTATAGGAATTATTCTGCTAGTCTTTGCAGCATTCTTCCATGTGTACAGATATGCACTGGCTCAGGAGAAAAACACTCCTCCTCCAGCACCAGTACCTGCAGATGAAAAACCAAAAATAGTTGATTCATCTGAGGAGAAAACGAAATGAGTGCACCAACTTCTTCTCATGCATACGGCATTGGACTAATGGCAGTAATTGTTGCAATGTCTGTATCTGTTGTATTTTACACATCGTTTTACTTACCTGAATCCATGGCTAAACCCTCTGTATCAGATCATATTTTACATCCTTCAGAAGATTTAATCATTGAAATTGTTCCAGGGGCAGTCATTGAAGGAAATGAAAATTATGTTCCAAACAAAGCAAGTGCTCTATTAACAATAAACAATAAAGTAATCTGGGAAAATAACGATGATACTGCGCACACTGTAACTCCTGATCATAGACATGCTGATTCGTACAGTGGTGACTTTGGTTCTCCAGGTGTTATGAAACCAGGGGATTTTTATGAATTCCTATTCACTGAACCACAAGAAGTTCACTATCACTGTGAACCTCATCCATGGATGACCGGCTCAATAATTGTTGAGAAGAGCCGATTCTAGAACTTTTACCTTCTCATAAATTTCATTTCATCGTAATTCTTATCATTTTTTTAAATGGTTTTTTGTGAAATCGTTTTTTAACTTAGTTGTACTCTTGATAATAGTTTGATGGATATTTGGTATCTATGTTGAATAATTCACAAAAATAATTTCACTCTCAATTTCTTTATGTTGTTCAATTATTGACACACGAAATTTTACTTCATGAATTGTTTCTGTCTCAAAGTCAATAATCCCAGTAAATTCTGCTATGTCTTTGGGCATTGCGTCTCGATTGATAAATAACCTTGAGACATTTTGTAATATTTTTTTGTCATTATATGAAGTGTATTTGATGTGTTCATTTGAATCAAAAATTGTTACATTAATTACAACACCATCATATCGTCCAGGATATGTAACTATGATGGTACCTTTAATTTCTGAACCCTTGTGAATTTCATTAGGTTCAAGTTTGAATTGCATATCTGACATGAAAGTTTATCAATTCTTTTGTACTAAATAATTTTCTTAAGCGGGCCCAAAGGGCTTCGATCCCTTGACCATCGGATTAGAAGTCCGGCACTCTATCCATGCTGAGCTATGGGCCCAAAAACTTTGCAACCCAATGTCATTTTAAGGGTTTAGAACCCATTTTTTCTGATTTTTATCTCTTTCTAATTTGAAGAGGAATTGTTGTGAATATCCTGCATATGGTCCAAAATGATTTACAATCTTTTCATGTAATGTGTCGTATTGCTTTGGTGTAATAGTACTAGTTGTAATTTTGAATTTTTTAGGATAATATTTTTCCAAAATTCTAATAATCCATCTGTCTAGTGGAACTGCTTCGAGTTTATCTAAAGAAAATAACATCATACAATCAGCTACTTTGTTTCCAACTCCTGGAATTTTACAAATTATCTCTTTTGCAATATCATATTCAATTTTTTTTAAATAATTAAAATCAATTTTTCCAGATACAACCATTTTTGCTGCTTGTGAAATATATGAATCACGATATCCTACACCACAACTCTTGATATCCTTAACTGATACATCAGCTAGTTTTTCAGGTTTTGGAAAGAGATAAAATTCCTGATTTTTCCATTTGACTTTCTTCCCAAATTGTTTTGTAATGTTTTCTAAACAGAATTTGATTTTTGGAATGTTTGAATTTGCAGATATGATAAATGAAATAAGACACTGAAAAGGGTCTTGTCTTAGAATTCTCATTCCTTGATATTTTTTTACAGCAATTCTTACTGTCTTGTCCTTTGTTATGGATTTCAAAATCATTTCCATATTATCTGATTTTCTAAAAAAATCATCTCTTTTTTTTACATATGATGTCATTTTCCCCATTTTATCTACTCTGAGAATATTTTGACCGTTTACTCCATACCAAAAACCATCATTTTTTTTCCAAAGAAACACTTGACCACTGTTAATTGATTTTTCAACATTTATGTTGTTCATTTTATGTAAACTAGTTTTATCTGTGAATTAAACAGAAATTTCATCATTTACTGCCGGAGAAAATGTCTCAAAACCAAATTTCTCATGAATTTCATTTGCAAACAATTCACAAGATTCAGCATCCCCATGCACTGTCAATACTTTGGGATTGCCCTTTATTTTGCTTATAAAATCAAATAACTCTTTTCTATCTGCATGTCCTGAGAATTGAAACTGTTTGACTTCTGCAGTTACTGTTAATTCTTTTCCTCTAGTGGCAACTTTACCTGTATCTAGTAATTTCCTGCCTGGAGTCCCTTCTCCTTGATATGATACAAGGGCGATTCCATTTTTTTCATCAAATGCTAACTGTTGTAAGTAATATACTGCATTTCCCCCTACTAACATTCCTGCAGGAGATATGACTACACATGGTTCACCCATTGCGCGTTTTCGTTCTGCATGTTCTCTAATTGCAGTTGAACTTTTGATGGCTTCAGAAAATATCTTAGGATCTCGTAAATATTGAGGATGTCTAAGCATTATCTCATTTACTTTAAGTGCCATTCCGTCCATGATTATTTTGTGTTTAAAGTTAGCATTTCTTAAAATACATGCCATCTCTTGTGAACGTTCAACTGAAAATGATGGAATGAATAAAATTCCTTTTCTATCCATTACCTGATTTGCAAATTCAATTAGTTGGGCTTCTGATTCATTTCTTGGTGTCTGCTCAGTTTTTGCATATGTGGATTCTGTAATTAACATATCAATTTCTCCGATATCCGTATCCATCTCTCGTAACATTCGAGAACCATTTGTTTTGATATCTCCTGTATAGAATAATTTTTTTCCTTCTGATTCAACTAGGACTGTACTTCCTCCAATTACATGTCCTGATTCTCTAAACTCAAAGGTTGCATTACCTTTAGTCACTTTTTGACCAAAGTCAATATCTTTGGCATTTTTCATCATATTATTTACTTCAGGTATTCCAAATGGATGAGCATTTTTCTCAATTTTGAGCATATCTTCAATTAACATTTTTGATAAATCTAATGTAGGCGGTGTGGCATAAACATCAGTATTCCCACTTACAAAAAGTGATGGAACATTTCCAGAATGGTCCAAATGAGCATGTGTAATTATTACAGCATCAATATCTTTTGGTTTTACATGAAGTGGATATCCAGGAGGTGTGCCTCTTCTTCCAAACATAACTCCATAATCTAATAGTAATTTTGTTCCATTACAGTTAACCAAAAATCCCGATCTACCTACTTCATTTGCAGCCCCTAAAATTTTAACATCCAAGATTTGTTTTGATTTTTTATCGACGTTAAAACCTTCTCAAATTACATTTCTGTCATTATATGACACATATAATCTACATAAGCTTTAATTAGTGTAAACTAACTTTTATTTTTCATGGGAAGAAGCTTCGCAGAATGGATTGCTCTTCAAGATCAAGCCGTAGTTGCAAAAACACGTGCTGGTGATGAAGCAAACAAACCACTCTTAAACCAAATTAACTGGATTTGGGTTAACAATCTTATGAACAAGAAAGCAGACCTTAATCCTTCTTCTGCAGAACTACTTGACTGGGTTACCTCAGGTCAAATAGATGCAATGAGAAAATAAACGTGCACAACACGTGTTTTTTTGTTTTTTAAATTTTTAAAATTTCAACCTCACGCACTTATTTTAGTACCGATCAAAAATCATAACAGGGTTATGGATTTGAATCATGGTTTAAATAGCTTCCAAGGAATATTATTTTTATAATGCCAATAGCAATACTTCCAGACATTGATGAACAAAGATGTATCGGATGTGCACTATGTGTAGAAATCTGTACAACTCTTGGTCCTGATGTCCTTAGAGTAAAACCTGTTGAAGGCTGGAAGAG
>Ga0233428_1000671_pt1 | contig 44031 bp, 31 predicted proteins | sample SI_118_April2016_4_FD_179890 | JGI IMG/M metagenome (GOLD analysis project Ga0233428, IMG submission 179890) | Seawater microbial communities from Saanich Inlet, British Columbia, Canada - SI_118_April2016_120_MG | ecosystem: Environmental > Aquatic > Marine > Inlet | place: Canada: British... | reverse complement strand
GCAGAGGGTGCGGATGTATTGGGTGGCGACGTCGATGATGGCCGGCTCGTCGGTGAATATGCGGGCTGCTTGTTCAGCGAAGACCCAGTACAGACCGCCGACGAAGACGGCGAACAGAGCCGCCCGGCTTGCCGTGTAGACGACGGTTTGTCGGACCAGGTCTACCCGCCCGGCGCCGTGGAACATGCCCACGAGGGTGACCTGGCTCATGGCCAGTGCGAAGATGGGCATGAAGAATACGGAGTCCATGCGCCCGCCCACGCCCAGACCGGCCACCGCATCGGCGCCGAAGGTGGCCACGATCCGGTTGTAGAACATGCTGCCCACCGACATGATCACCATACCCGCCGATGCCGGCAGGCCCACCTTGAGGATGTCGCTGGCAATCCGTGCCGAGGGCCGGAAAGCGCCGAGGTGCAGCTCCACGTAGGTGCCCCGCCGGACGAAGATGTAGCCCAGGAAAGCGAGGAAGACCAGACCCTGGCTGGCCACGGTCGCCGTCGCGGCGCCACGGATGCCCATGTCGAGGCCAAAGATGAACAGCGGGTCCAGACCGATGTTGAGAATTGTGCCGCTGCCCTGCAGCAGCAGTGGGGTTCGGGTGTCGCCCTCGCCGCTGAGGATCGAGCGGAAGGTGACATTCAGGATCGTGAAGAGGAAGCCCGGTGAGATGATCTCGAAGTAGTCGATGGCCAGGACCAGGACATCTCCCTCGGCCCCCAGCAGGCCCAGGATGGATTCCTTGTACGCGAGGGCCGCGGCGACGATGACGAGGCCCACGCTCAGGCCGATGAGGATGGCGTGCTCGGCCGCATTGTCCGCCGACGCTTTGTCACTGGCACCGATGAAGCGGGCCACGGCGCTGGTCGCCCCCGAACCGAGTCCGAAGGTGATGCCGATGGCGAAGAAGGAGATCGGCATGCAGAAGGTGAGGGCCGCTACCTGCTCACCCCCGAGCCGGCCGACGAAGATCATGTCGGTGATGTTGTAGAGCGTCTGGATCAGCATCCCCATCATCATCGGCACGGCAAGGGTCCAGACGGCCTTGCGCGGATCGGCGATGAAGTCGGTGACGCGGCTCTGCTTGTCGAGCGAGTTCAGGGGGTCTCCAGCGGCGTGTGATCGGTCGGTGCCAGACGGGCGCCGTGTTGATGACCACGAAGCCAGGCTCTGGATCCGAGCGTACACGAAGGCGCGGATTCAGGCCAGCGGCCTTCCTACCACGTAAATGGCAGATACTGCGACGGCGCGTAGCCTCCCCTGAAATAGATGGCCACATTGAGCGTGCCCGTTGCCCCGTCTTCGAGGGGGATGTCGGGCAGGCGGGCGCCACTGGCGTCCCAGTTGATGACGTCGCTGATCACATTCCCGCCATCGGGAAACAGCAGGACCTTGTACCACATCTGGGAGTCGGTCCCTTCTGGAGGTGTCCACTCGATGACCAGGTCATCGCCGTCTCGAATCCACTTGATGTCCTGCGGAAAACCGATCGTCTTCGGCGTGTAGTCGACGGTCTGGGTGAGGACGATCTGCTCGCCTTCGTAGTAGTGGAATTGATAGTCGCCCGCCGGCATCAATCCCGCCCCGACAGGCCCGTAGAGGACCCATCGACGGGTCACTTCGCCGGAGTAGTCGTTGATGTTGAAGTCCTTGTTCAGCTCGAAGCGTGTGCCGTCGGGTGTCTCGACGATGAGGGCTGTCACCGTCCACAGGAAACAGGTTTCGAGACCTTCGAACTCGCCCATGCAGTTGCTCTTGAACTCGTAGCTGGGTCCGTCGAAGGCATTCGATGACCAGACCTCCGGGTAGGCCGGTTCATCGAAGCGAGGTTCGGACGGTCCTGTCGGTGAGTTTTCGCCGGGCCCTGTCGATGGGCCTTCACCGGGCCCACGATGCGAGTCGTCGCCGCAGGCGATGGTGAAGGCCAGTAGCGCCCCGAGCAGGGCGAGTCTGCGACAGATGAACCGCTGAGTCATGGTCGCTCGATGTTCGGAGGGGAAGACGGCTGGGTCTCTATCTTTAGAGTTCGGCACGGAGACGTCGATCGCCCGTGACCCGAGTCACACGAGATCTATCACCGGAGTACCCAAACAATGAATGAACACGGCGACACAAACCTGAGGCTCAGTCAGGCGTGGCCGTCACGGCCGTCACGACTTCATCCAGGTCGTAGACGCCGCCGATCTCTTCGCCTTCGGTTATGACCAGAAAGTCCTCCTTGTTCCACTCGCCCGACACAAGCGCCCTGATGAAGCTCAGATCGCCCGTCAGCCGTTCGAAGGGCTTGCCCTGGCTCTCGGCCGCCGCCTGGCAGGCCTTCACATGAGTGGTACCGTCGACACCGGGCATGTCGATGAACACGATCGGATCGCTGGCCAGCCTCTCGTTGGTCTTGGAGAGGGTTTCCCAGATATAGGCGGCGTTTTCCTCGCCATACTTCTCGACCAGATCGGCGTAGCTGGCGTCCATTCCCATCTGGCGACGCACGTCGTCGGCCTCGCGGACCAGATCCATGCCATTGCCGTGCTCGATGTAGCCGACGGCACTGAAGCCGGTGCTGGGCCGATCGCCGAAGTGTTCCTTGAACCGTTCCTTGGAACCGAGGTAGAGGGTGCAGCAATCGTGCGCCCGCGGCATCACGACGGGGATGCCGCGGCTCTTCAGCCCGACCGTCGAGGTCCCGCAGACCCCCAGACACAGGGCGATCGCGTCATAGCCGCGTGCTGAGGAACTGGCGGCATCGATCCGTTCCTGCAGCAACTCGCGCAGGCTGTCCGGCTTGTTGTGGGCATCCTTGGGCGTGAACTCCAGGTCGATCACATTCGGGCTGGCCGCCACGCAGCGGCAGACTTCCCGCGTGAACACTTCACAGGAAATGAGCTTGATCACCATCTCAGTGTTGTCCCTCTCTGTGCATACGTTTCTCCATGGTAGACCGAGTAACCTTCAGGCGCCCCCCCCAACTGGGGCGGGTCTCCGCCCGTCTCATCGACCCATGACACCCATGCTGTCATAGCCACTGGCACCTTCCTGAAGATACAAAAGCACGCCCGAATCTCGAGGTTGCGCACGCCGGGGATCTGAGGGGGCGTGGTTTCGGGCGTGGTTCACCTGGCTGTCGAGCCCCGAAACTGCCTGGATCTCTGGGGCAGTCCATGTAGGCGGGGTGTTGTCCAACGAGGAATGACTCCGTTCATTGAGCGACGTCGGGATCTGCAGGCCGATCATCTCATGAACGAAGATCACAAGTGACTGAACGCGACACGGATCCTGATCTCCATCTGATGTTCCATGAAGATGGTTTTCGTGCTGTCGTGTCCACTATCCATCTCCGCACGACGGTCTCCCAGATCCTGGCGTTGCTAGAAGAACAGGGCGTCGTTGTCGGGGTTTCTGAGCGTCGCATCCGACAGGCTGTGCGTACGGCGCGGCGCAGCAAGCGGCCGGCTCAGGATGTGGTGGTCGCTGAAGGCCGTCGCCCTCGATCTGCCTCCCGCCAGCGTCTGACGTACCGCCTCCCACCGGGGCTTGATGAACTTCCGTCTCTCGATTCGCTCCACAGCGTATTGGCCCTGACACAATCAGAGGTGCAGGAGCGTGTACCAGAGCTGCTGGCGTGGGTCGTTGCTGCCGGTGATCACCTGGCCTCGATCGAAGGCACGCAGGGTGAAGTGGGGTTGGATGTCAGGGGCCAATCCATCCCGATTCCGTCGCCATCGCAGGATCTCCCCGTCGATCCCGCACTCACGCCAGGCGCCGGTGTTGAGTTTGGACCGACAGGCGCTGAGATGGTGGCTTGCGCCTATGGTTACGCCGGAAGACACCAGGGCCAGCTGTGCGTGCTTGAGCCCCTCTGGATTGCCCCCGACATGATGCAAGCCTGCTTCCTGAATGTGCCTACACAAGGCCCTGGAAAGCAGCCCTCCTCGAGAGACCTTCACGCACTGCTAGATTCTTCCGGCGTCGTTTCTGGCATCGATGAAGAAGCGATACGACAACTGGCGAGCGAACCGAGCCGCAAGTCGCTGATTCCCATCGCCCTTGGTCAACCGCCAAGCCCGGCCTCTGATATCACGCCCGGTTTTGTGCGGGAACTGGGGTTCAGGCACGGCACTTTTCGTGACGATGGCTCTATCGACTTTCGCGAGCGCAACATCTTCCCCACTGTGAGCCGCGATGACGTGCTTGCCGAGGGTGGCCCTCAGCTCGTCGGGACACCGGGTCACACGATCTTCGGCATGGACGTTGGTTGCAGCGATGCGGCGATCGATCTCGAACTCATTCCCGGTGCCAACGTGAGCCTCCTTGGCGACGGCGACAGGCAGCGACTCGTGGCCACCTGCGATGGTGGCATCACGCTCAGTAGCAGGACGAGGCGGAATGCGCAGGGGGCGATTACGGGCCGGCAGTATCACATGGCGGTTCATCCCGTGGCGCACATAGAGTCCGATGTGGGCCTTGAAACGGGCAATGTCGATTTCGCCGGCCACGTCGTGATCGATGGTTCCGTGACCAGCGGCTTCCAGGTCACAGCCAGTGGTGGCATCGCCGTGGCAGGAAGTGTCGAAGCGGGCGCCCAACTACGTGCAGGCGGAGATATCAGTGTCCAGCAGGGCATCGTTGGACGCGAGACCCGCATTGTCAGCGAAGGCTCCCTGCGGGCAAAGTTCATACAGGAGGCGCGGGTGAAAGTCGATGGTGACGTGGCCATCGGCAGCTACGTGCATTCCGCCTACATCCAGTGTGCTGGATCTGTCGAGGTGAAGGGGCTGTCTGGATCAGACCATAGTGGCGGCATTGTCGGCGGCGAAATCTGGGGGCAGGAAGGAATCACGGTGCGCAACGCTGGCTCTGCACGCAACAACTCGACCCGTCTCTTTGCCGGCATTTCCGCCGCAGACTTCATCCGCCTCGAGCAGACACAACAGGACATCGAACGGGTGAAGGCGGACGTGGCCCGTCGGCTTCAATCGATCGGACTACCCGAACTCACGGCCGATGCGGTACACGACGTCGTTGCACGTCACCCCGAAAGGCGAGACGAGATTCTGCAGACAGCGAGAGTCGCGCGCGAGCTGGAGAAGGATCTGGATCAGCAGATCCAGGCGGAACGGGCTTTGAAAGAGCGTATATCTCTCCTGGCGGCTGATACATCGATCGACGTACCGGGCCGGGCATTCAGTGACGTCACCATCCAGATCGGTGACAGGCAACTGGTCCTCGCCCAGGATCTGACCGGTGTGTACTTCCGCATCGATCCTCGCGTCGCGATCCTCGCGCCGCAAGAACTATAGCGCCAGCCTTTTGAACCACTGCAGGAACAGCGGAAAAATCTCCTCTGGCTCTTCGAGCTCGGCGTGCCATCGCTTTTCGTGCTCAAACATGACATACCCTTCGTAGCCCTGGCCCTGCATTAGTTGCAGCGCCCGGCCGATGGGTAACTGCCCCGTGCCGGGCGGAACGTAGCGCCAGCCATCGTTCATGGCGTGCTCATGGGCTGTGTCGTACACCGCGTCCTTCACGTGCAGATAGAAGACCCGGTCACCGAGCGCGGCCAGACTGTCGGCTGGGTCCTCGCCACCGACGCGAGAGGTGTGGCCCATGTCCCACAGGGCACCAAATTCGGCTGCTGCAATGCGATCCAGCAGCAGCTTGCAGTCCGCCGACTGAATCCAGTGATCATGGGTCTCGAAGACCCACTTGAACTGTGCGGCGCCATCGAGGTCGAGTACGCGCAGCATCGTTTGTTGGCCGATGTCAGCCATCTCCTGCCTGGTGTGCCGTTGAGGATCACCACCGCCGAAAACGCGCAGGGTCTCACAGCCCAATGCTGCCGCCACCGGAATCGTGCGCTGCGCCTCCTCTACGTTGGTCTCCAGGGCCCGATCGTCGCACACCTTCAGGCTCGAGCTGATGCCACACACCTGCAGGCCTGCATCTGCGAATCTGGTCCGCGTAGCGACGATATCGGTGGTAAAAGCCGGCAACTGTGTGATGTCTATGTCATTTTGCAGGCCACGAAAGTCGACGCCGTCGAAACCCAAGGCGCTGCCCCTGGTGATGATCGTTTCCAAGTCCCATGCGGGACATCCGAGGGTGGTGAAGCTGGTCTTCATGATGGCTCCCTTGTGGCAGCAGTCGGTGCCGTAGTTGTCAAGAGTCGTCGAGCTTGCGAACACTCTCGATGAGAGTCGGATACTCGTGGAGCTCATGTAACATGCCGTCCATGTCGAACTGATCCGCACTCTTGGCCAGGCGGGCACTCCATGACACCAGTGCCGTATAGCCATGCTCCTTGCCAAGGGTCCCCATACGTTCTGCGAAGTCCTCGATCTCATTGATCGTCAGCGTCGACGAGAGTTCCGTCACGACCTCTATCTCGGTCTCGAGAGATTCAACCAGGATCGGAAGTCTCTTAACTGCCCCAAGGTCGAGTTCTGGCTCGAGTTCGGTTTCGAGTTCTGCCTCTTCTTGTTCCTGTGCCGCTTCCAGTCCCAGCGCCCCACGGATGGCCGTCACGAGTCGCGTCAGTTCCTCCTCGGCAGGTGCCAGCAAGGTTGTGATCTCGGATCCCCGCTGAATCCCGCTCTCCAATGCCTGTGATCGCCGTTGCAGCTCCACGGCTCCGATCGTACCGGCGACACCCTTAAGCGAATGCGCCGTCCGCTCAGCGGCCTCTCTCTCGCCTTGCGAAAGCTGAGCCTGGACTGACTTCACCGCTCTCGACTCGACCCCTGTGGCGAATCCGCGCACGAGTCGTTCGTAAAGATCGCGCTTCCCCATGACGCGCCTCAAGCCGTCGCCAACGTCAAGTCCATCGATAGACGAAAGAGCAGAGATCGAATCCGATGCGTCGGCAGAACCGGCTGGATCAGATGTCTTGCTTGAGTAAAGTGAGTCTACTGCCACCGTCTCTCGTTCGCCGGCGGGGATCCACTTCAGCATTGTTTTAAACAGCGCCTCCGGATCGATCGGTTTCGGGACGTGGTCATTCATCCCCACATGGCGTTGGCCGTCATCGCTACAATGGGCAAGTCACCAAAACGCCCATCCGACCGGATCTCAACTGTCGCCTGCACACCGTCCATGACGGGCATCTGCATGTCCATGAGGACCAACTCGTATTTGCCAGCCCCGACCATCTCAATGCAAATCTGCCCGTTCTCAGCAAGATCCACTCGGAAGCCGGCGTCCTGGAGCAACTCCATCGCGACCTGCTGATTCAGTTCGTTGTCTTCGACGAGGAGGACGCTCGCGCCCCTGACTGAGGACAGGTCCAGTCCTCCGGTTGCGGAGGTCTTTCCGCTGGCTACGATCTGACTGGTTTCACCTCGAAGTGCCTGCAAGGCCGTGTCGTAGAGTTGAGACGGATTCACCGGCTTCACCAGAGTGGTGACAATGCCAGCGTCGTGCGCCGCCTCAAGCACTTCCGCCCTGCCGTAAGCCGTCACCATCACGGGTCTCGGCATCGCCGTCGCAGCGAGCAGGCAATGTCACCCTAGAGCACTACCGTCGGGCATGGAACCACGAGAGTCATGAGAGTTCGTTCAGGTCGATCCAGCGTGGGTCATTGTGGGTGACTTCCGACCATCCTGAATGACGATCACCCGACCTTCCTCACTTCATGACCCGTCTTGGCGAATGGTCCACCACAGGGGCAGGGACATAGAACATTAGAGTCCCAGCGGACCTTTCACGCCGGCAAGGTAGTCGGCGGCTCCAGCCTGCATGAACTTAGGTGCAGAGCTAACGATCCACTTGATGCCCCGCTCGTGCCAGAACAGCGTCTGGTCAACTGTCACACCGAGAGTTCCTGTGTGCTTTCCGGCAGCTGTGATTCGCTTGTGCAGGTCCCGAATCGAGTCGACGACCTGATCGCTCATGGTCTGTCCTGGAATGCCGAAGTTCACCGAAAGATCGCCAGGTCCGAGGAAAATCGCGTCGGCGTTCTCTGTGGCGATGATCGCGTCGGCATTTTCAATGCCTTCAAGGGTCTCTATCTGAAGCGAAATGAACGTTTCTTCGTTCGCTTCCTTGATGTACTCGGCCATGTCTTGCAGACCAAATCGAGCATTTCGACCTGCAAAGGCACCCCGCTTGCCCATCGGAGGGTACTTCACAGCATCGACGACTTTCTTGCCGTCAGCTGCGTTGTTGATCAACGGGATCATCACTCCAGCGGCTCCGGCTTCCATGTAGCGCTGAATGTGTTGCTGTTCGTTCAGTCCAATACGCATGATCGCGGTTGTGCCTGAAAGCTCGGCGGCACGAATCATGTGCTCGGCAGTTTCGTAATCCATAGGTCCGTGTTCGCAGTCGATGACGACGAAATCGAATCCCATCCAACCCATTGTCTCGGTCATTCCAGGTGAGGGCAGTCCTACAAATGGTCCGATCGCAGACTTACCGTCGTTCAGCTTCTGCTTCAGTGTGTTCTTGTTCACCCTGGGCACTCCAGATTCGTGAATAGGCAACTGGCAGAACGAGAATACCCTCACACGACGATTCGTGAAAGTTTGCTTCTACGACCCTGTAGCAACGCATTCAGAGTCCGGAGCAGATCGGCCGGAGTGGACGAGCGTCACGGCTGGGGCAGATCGAAGAAAATCTCCGTATGCGGATCGAGGAGCATTTATAGACCGCTTCTATGAGGTCGAAGTACGAGATGTGAAGTAGCGCCGCAAGGAACTACAACGCCAGCCCGTTGAACCACTGCATGAACAGCGGAAAGATCTCCTCCGGCTCTTCGAGTTCGGCGTGCCAGCGCTTCTCGTGCTCAAACATGACGTACCCATCGTAGCAGACCCGGTCGCCGAGCGCGGCTAGGCTGTCGGCTGGATCCTCACCACCGACGCGGGACGTGTGACCCATGTCCCACAGGGCACTAAATTCGGGTGATGCAATACGATCAAGCGGCAGCTTGCAGTCAGCCGACTGAATCCAGTGATCATGGGTCTCGAAGACCCACTTGAACTGTTCGGCGCCATCGAGGTCGAGTAGCTGAGCCGGAAGGTAGCTCAAACGAAAATATGGATCGAGGCTGTCGCCCGGCCGGGGGCAGTGGGTAGGTGGTGATTCGGCTCCAGGTGCCGTGACAGGAATCGGGGACCCGCTCGCTGCCCTGGTCACTCTCTCGGGACCCGTTCCATACTGAGGATTGCCTGATGGACCACCTGAGAGATTGACTCGCCGCGATGGAGGCCCTTCTTCTGCCATGCCTGTAGCATATCAGACGGCAGATCGCCAATCACCTGAAGAGAGACCTCAATCGTGTCAGATCAGAAGAACGAGTGGCAACGCAGCGAACCGGACGTTGTCGTCTACATTCCTCGCGGCACGGGAGACGAGGACAACGAGCATTTCCTCGTCTTTGAAGCACCAGACAATGGCCTGCTCGCCCTTTGGACGCAGAGCTCCTGCGAGGGGCGCGGTGACAATCGTCTCATGCTCTCTCGCAGCGCGGATGGTGATGGCTGGTCGGAGCCCAAGCGCGTTGCCGGTGCACGCCCCCAGAGTGACGACATGCAGGCCAGTTGGGGGTTTCCCATCGTCACCAAATCGGGTCGCATCTACGTCTTCTTCACGCGGGAAACACCTGTCATCGATAACAATCGGCAGGGCTCCGGCGCGATGGGTTGTATCATCTCTGATGATGCGGGCAGGAACTGGTCGGAACCGGTGGATATTCCCATGGCCCGCAATCGCTTCGATCATGCGGACGAAACCATCCCGCGCAATTGGATCGTGTGGCAGTTGCCGATTCGAGATCGACATGGCAGACCCATCGCCGGATACACCCAATGCACGAGTCAGTCGCGCCTCGAACACACCTACCCCAACTGGGTTGACCAGGACAGTCGCAGCGCCTTTATGCGATTTGAGAACATCGACGACGATCCTGCACCCGAGGATCTCGCCATCACCTGGTTACCAGAGGACTGCGAAGGACTCGAAGTCGTCGACACGGTCCATCCCGATATATCCGTCGCCCAAGAGCCTGCCACCGTCCTGACGCCCGGCGGCGGTCTTTTCTGCATCATGCGCACGATGACCGGCCACATCTGGTACAGTGTGTCCGATGACGACGGGGAGACCTGGCGTGAGCCCGAGGCACTGCTTGATGCACAGGGCGCGCCAATCCCCCACCCGATGTCGCCCTGTCCGCTCTTCCGTCTCGACGATGATCGGTTCCTGTTGCTGTACCACAACAACGACGGACGCAAAGGCGACTTCGATCAGTTCCGCGAGACCTGGCCCACCAATCAGTCCAACTTTCTGCGCAATCCGACCTATATCGCTGTCGGACGTTTCGACGCTGTTGCCCACCAATCGATCCGATTCGGGCCGCCCCATCAACTGCTCGACACCGATGGTGTCACCATCGGCCCCAAGGGCACGGCTGAGATCGGTACCTATCCCAGTCTGACGCATTGGCAGGGCCGTCGCACGCTATGGTATCCCGATCGCAAATACTACCTGCTCGGCAAACATCTCCCCGATCATCTACTGAATTCGATCGATCCGGATAGATCGAGGGCCATCGACGCCTAGGCGCGGCCTCGACATCTGACGAGGCGAGCGGGTCACGCTGCCCGGGCAACGCTGTCCGGATTCGTTCCAGACTGTGGCTTGCCGGTCATGGCTCCGCGCACCGACGACCCCTAAGCGCCTCCAGCACCGTACTCAGCCTGCAAGTGATCCAGATCCAGTTCACGACCCGCTCCCCGGTGCAGGACCAGGCGGTAACGCAGTACAAGTGGATCTTCGCGGCGAAGCGCAACCGGATGAGGCCCGGGATAGACCGGGTTTTGCATGCTCGTCTTCCGTCTCAGAATCCAGGGCTGCGGAAAATCCGGCACGGTCGGATGGCAAAGAATGGCGACGCCGCTCACCCGGCCCACCTCGCCGAAGGTCCCTGAAAAATCCATCCAGGGGCCGGCCTCAACCGGCTCCGTTGTCGGCTCTACGTCGCCTCCAGAGCTGATAAACTGAAGATCGTCAGGTAGCGGAACCCGGGCGCAGAAGCCTCCGTATCCTTTGGCATTTTCGGACCCACCGATACGCATTCCATCTTCCAGGGCAACCAGGCGAATATCAAAATCTATCTTGCGCATATCTCGTGATGCCCGATGGACCGTGATGACCGCCGTCTCCCTGACAAGCGGCTTGCGCCCGCCTTGGTCATCGGTCCATAGGGGAGAGGTCCAAAACACCTCAGCTTCCAGGGCGGCGTGGGAGTCGGCGGCGATCACCTTCACGTCCTGCACATCCCAGGCGAAATCTCTCAGACTCCAGGCGTCGCCGATCCTCTGCTCACCAATCCACACCTGGTGCCAGGCCCAGTAGATGCCACAGTGATGGGGATGGTCAGACGGAAATTCCTCCGTCAACACCTCTCCATCCAGACCGTAGAGGGGATGGACGTAGTGGGACCGCGAATAGGTTTCATCAAACCGCTTCGTCTCGCGCTGATAGAACAGAACGTCCTGGCCGTCTTCTGCAACCACAAAGCCTTCCGTCGTGGGGATAATGCTTAGAGCCGGTGTGGAAGATGTCATTGTGCGCCTCACAGGTAGTGGTTTCGAACGTCGGCCTAAGTGGACCAAAACAGATTGTCAGGTCAAGCGGCTAGCTCGCCTTGTCCGGCTGAGATATACGACAGGTGGACGGTTATCCACTGGGCGTTGAGGCAACAACTGCTTACAATGCCATCGAAATGCGTTCAGCTAGCCCGAACAAAGAAGACGACCAGAAACCTAGCGGAGATACAGTGATTCTCTTTCAAAATGGCACCGTCATCGATGGATCAGGACAACCGGCGCAGCGGGCGTCGGTTCTGGTACGCGACAAGCTGATACATTCGGTGGGCGACATCGACGCATCACCCGACATGGAGGTCGTAGACTGCTCCGGCCTGACGATCGCGCCCGGTTTCATCGACGTGCACAGCCATGCCGATCTCGAAGTCCTCGAGCACCGGCCCGAGAAGGTGATGCAGGGGGTGACGACGGAGGTTGTCGGCAATTGTGGTTTCTCCGTCTTCCCCAGGGTGCCTCTCACGGGGCTCGCCCCCGTGTTCGATGTCGTCTTCGCCGGGCGCGGTGACCGGGAATGGGAGGACGCCGCTTCCTATTTCGAAGACGTTGAGGGCATGCAAACGCGCACCAATGTCGCCGCTCTCACGGGACACTCGAGTCTCCGGGCCGGAGTCACCGGCATGAAGGCGGGAAGCCTACAGGGTGACGACATGCGGGAAGTTGAGAAGCGGCTTAGCGCGTGTCTCGAACAAGGTTCGATCGGGATGTCCACGGGCTTGAACGAGGCGCCCAGTAGCTACGGAGACTTTGACGAACTGGTTGGCTTGTGTCGCATCGTCGCTCAGCATGGTGCCCTCTACACCAGTCACCTGAGGGACTACAAATTCCAGTTTGTCGAGGCGGTGCAGGAGGCACTCGATCTGGGTCGCGCGTCCGGTGTGCCAGTCCAACTCTCCCATCTGCAGGCTGCGGGGCGCAAGAACTGGGACAAGATGGATCCCGTGCTGGAGTTGATTGACCAGGCTCACCGCGAAGGGGTCGATGTCGGCATCGATGCATACCCCTACGTGGCCGGCTCGTGTAATCTTTCGCAGTTGTTACCCCTCTGGTGCATGGAGGGGGGGACCCAGCAGACGATGTCCCGGCTGAGGGATGCTCAGAGCCGCAAGCGGATCGCCGACGAGACCGATGGCGGCATGTCCAACAGCTGGAAGGACATTCTGCTGGCGAACCTGGAAAACCCTGATCAGCAGGACATCATCGGCAAGACTGTGCAGGAGGTAGCCGATGAGCGCGGCTGCGCCGCCGTCGAGGCAGCCCTGGACCTGATGATCGAGAACGAGTGCGGGATCATGATTGTTTCGTTCAATCAATCCGATGAGAATCTGCGCAAGGTGTTGACGCATCCCCTCACGTCCATCATCACGGATGGCCTCATGACCGAAGGCAAACCCCATCCGCGAACCTTCGGCACTTATCCGACCTTCCTCGGCGAATACGTGCGTGACAAAGGCTGGATGTCACTGGAAGATGCCATCCGCAAAGTGAGCGCGTTGCCGGCGGCGCGGTTCGGTCTGCAGGGTCGGGGACTGCTGCAAGCCGGATACTGTGCCGACCTCATCGTGTTCTCAGCTGACAAGATTGGCACACGCGGCGACTACGTGGAGCCGGAGCACACACCGGATGGTATTGAGCACGTGCTCATCAACGGCGCCTGGGCGCAGCGGCAGGGCCGTCTGGACCGCGCGATCTGTTCGGGGCAGCCGCTGAGAATCTAAAACAACGCAATCCCTGCGAGGGGCGTAGCGGTGGCGGTCGGTGATTCGGCTCCGGGTGTGATGGGGGATCGGGCCTGCTCGTCACCCTGGTAACCACCGTCGGGCCCCGTTCCAGACTGTGGATTACCTGATGAAACCACCGGAGGGATTGACTCGCTGCGACAGCAGCCCTTCTTCTGCCGTTGCCTGCAGCCGAATCAAACAGCAGATCGCTTACCTGAAGAGACCTCAATCGTGTCAGACCAGAAGAACGAATGGCAGCGCAGCGAACCGGACGCCGTCGTCTACATTCCTCGCGGCACGGGAGACGAGGACAACGAGCATTTCCTCGTCTTTGAAGCACCAGACAATGGCCTGCTCGCCCTGTGGACGCAAAGCTCCTGCGAGGGGCGCGGTGACAATCGTCTGATGCTCTCTCGCAGCCCGGATGGCGATGGCTGGTCTGAGCCCAGGCGTGTCGCCGGTGCACGCCCGCAGAGCGACGACCTGCAGGCCAGTTGGGGGTTTCCCATCGTCACCAGATCGGGTCGCATCTACGTCTTCTTCACACGGGAAAAACCTGTCATCGATAACAATCGGCAGGGCTCCGGCGCGATGGGTTGTATCGTCTCTGATGATGCGGGCAGGAACTGGTCGGAGCCGGTGGATATTCCCATGGCCCGCAATCGCTTCGACCATGCGGACGAAACCATCCCGCGGAATTGGATTGTGTGGCAGTTGCCGATTCGAGATCGACAGGGCAGACCTATCGCCGGATACACCCAATGCACGAGTCAGTCGCGCCTCGAACACACCTACCCCAACTGGGTTGACCAGGACAGTCGCAGTGCCTTTATGCGATTTGAGAACATCGACGACGATCCTGCACCCGAGGATCTCGCCATCACCTGGTTACCAGAGGACTGCGAAGGACTCGAAGTCGTCGACACGCTGCATCCGGACATCTCCGTCGCCCAAGAGCCTGCCACCGTCCTGATGCCCGGCGGCGGTCTCTTCTGCATCATGCGCACGATGACCGGCCACATCTGGTACAGCGTTTCCGATGACGACGGGGAGACCTGGCGTGCCCCCGAGGCACTACTCGATGCACAGGGCGCTCCAATCCCCCACCCGATGTCACCCTGTCCGCTCTTCCGGATCGACGACGATCGGTTCCTGTTGGTGTACCACAACAACGACGGACGCAAAGGTGACTACGATCAATTCCGCGAGACCTGGCCCACCAATCAGTCCAACTTCCTGCGCAATCCGACCTACATCGCCGTCGGACGTTTCGACGCCGTCGCCCACCAACCGATCCGTTTTGGGCCGCCCCATCAACTGCTCGACACCGATGGTGTCACCATCGGCCCCAAGGGCACGGCTGAGATCGGCACCTATCCCAGTCTGACGCATTGGCAGGGCCGTCGCACGCTGTGGTATCCGGATCGGAAATACTACCTGCTCGGCAAACATCTCCCCGATCCTCTACTGAATTCGATCGATCCGGACAGATCAACGTGCGGTGCATCCAACTGACAACGGAGGGTAGTTGACCCATGCAGATGGGATTGTTTTCGCGGGAGGGTAGATACCTGATCGGGCGGATCGGGGCTCTGATACTGTCCTGGGATCGACACGAGGGAGGCCGGCTCACCGTTGCCCAGGTCGTTGACGGTGACCCTGTCGAGATCGGCCAATTCTCAACGCACGCCCGACTGCAGCAGGCGGACCTGCATACGGCTGCCGATGCCGATCCGCGTTTGATTCCGGTGGAGGCGGGTCCCCACCGGCTGGTGCTGCGTGCGGTGCAGCGACTGTGGGATGCCGATGGCAACCATCTCGGCGATGCCATGCAGGAGACCTGGGCCTGGGCCGATGGGTCGGTATATCTCAACACGATGCTGCGCCTCGTGCATCCAGGCCGAGGTGGAGCGCTCGTCGCCGCAGGCGCTCAGTTCGCCTTCGCCGACGGTTGGCGCACCGGCAACGGTCCCGGCCATCGGCTGGTGCACGACAGTGGCTTGCGTGTGGAGGCCTGCTGCTACGGCAATGGGGAACTGTGGGCGCACCCGGTTGGGGTGGATCAACCGGTGCCGGCAGACGCGAGTGCCGCTTGGGAACCGGTGAAGAATGGCGCGCCACCGTTCTACCGCTACTGGGGTCCGTACTTCGACCAGTGGGGTGGCACACCCGGGTGGTCATCGGTGCGACTGGCAGACGGACCTGTCCTGCAGGCGGCCTGGGTGGAGGACCATCAGCAGCCACGGCAGTCGATGGAGGGCTTTCAGGGCTTGCTGGCGATCCTGGGTGCCGGCGACGACGAAACGCTGGACCGCAAAGTGCGCTCCTTTCAGCAGCCCCTGTGGCCGACCGTGGAGGGGGGCAAGGTCCTGTATTACAACCCCATGGAAGGCACGACGGTGATCCGCCAGACTGCAGCTAACGTGCGGGTTCGTTTTGCTGCAGATGCCGAAGAACGACAGGTGCGGTTGAACTTCCGGCGCGAGCGCAGCCAGATGGCTGTACGTGTTAGCGGCGACGATCCGGCCGTGGCGCTGGCGCTCACCGATGGCGGTGTGGCTGACGATCCGAATGGTCCGAATCTGCTGCGCCCTGACGACCGGCATGGACCGATCCTGACCGACGGGGACCGACTGCCTGAGGAGGCGCTGACGACGGTGTCATTGGCAGCAGATCAGGAAGTGGCTGTCGAACTGGCGTCGGCGCCGGGGATCTGGATCGCGTCGCAGCGCTGGGACGAGCGGCAGAATCTGTTGCTGTACTCGACGGCTCAGTCGCACGGCAGTCTCGGCGCCTTGTGTCTGCGTGATCTGAAGATGCGAGACTTGCGGATTCCGGGGGCGGCGGACCCCCTCATGGCGCGGTTGCCCCTGTACTGGTTCAAGGCCAACGCCCGCTCAGCCCACCACTGCCTCAACCAACCGATTTCCATCGATCTGATCGACAACGGGCCAGAGGCGGTTGCCTTCCGCGTTGTGGCGCAGAATCCAGCGGCTACGGCCCGGTCCGAGATCGACGTGACGATCCCTTTTCTGCCGGATCGTCTGCGCCTGGACCTGAGGTGCCGCTTTACAGCGCTCGAGACCTGGGATCTGGGGGAGGTGCAGTACTGCAACTTCTTCCCTGAAGAGCAGCGCAATCCGGAAGGATGGTCCAGCGACCGGGTGCTGGTGCTGGCCGAGGACGGGCAACGCATGCTGATCGATCACCGGGCGGGGGGTGCCTCACGACTGCAGTCGGGGAAGATCTTCCAGCAGTATGAGGGCAAATTGTTTGTCGCCCTCTACGGTGGCTCGAAGGGCAGCATCCTCGCCCTGAGTCGGCCGCAAGCGATTCCAGGCGCCACACTGGAATACGCCCTTTGTGGCTCCTGGTTGGACAATCATCTGAGTCTGACATCCGGCAACGACACGATCGCCGCTGGCACCCAGTACGACATGGACCTGAGTCTGGTACTGGCGCACACAACGAACGTGGACGAAGACATGGAGGCGCTGGGGTGGCAGGCGCTGGCCTCGGGAGACTTATAGATGGGTACTCGATTGAATGCCTGGTGCCTCTTCCAGGTCCTGTTGCTAGGATTGGGCATCAGCGCGACTGCAGCGGTTGCCGAGGTGTCCGTCAACATCCAATCCCTGCCAACCCTGGCAGCGCCGGTGGAGGGTGCCTTCGTCGGTTCTGACGGTGAGGTACTCATCGTTGCTGGTGGCGAAAGTGAAGAAGGGCTCTCGGCGCACGTGTCGGTCCTTGCGGCTGATGGAGCCCGCTGGCAGACCTCGCGGCTGGAGGTGCCGATCGCTCACGGTGTGACGGCGACGACGGCTGATGGCATGATCTGTCTTGGTGGCGTAGATCGGTCGGGGCCGACGACGCGTGTGATGCGGTTGCGCTGGGATGGTGCGGCTCTGCTGCAGGAGCCGTTACCCGAATTGCCCACGCCTCGCCTCGAGGCGGCAGCGGCCGTGCTCGATGGGATTCTGTATGTCACCGGTGGGCGTCCCGCGGTGGATGCGCGACCGGACGGGGCCCTGCTGGCGTTGGATCTGTCGGCCCCGGAGACCGGCTGGCAATCGCTGGAGCCGAATCCGTCGCCGCGTCTGCAACCGATGCTCGTCGCGCGGGCGGGGGCGATCTATCTGATGGGTGGCACAGGCGACTCATCTGAGCAGAACTGGAGCTATCGCGCCAAACCCTTCGATGGCACGATCACCCGGGGTTGGGTGCAGATCGCTGCGGCGCCCGCCGATCTGAGTGATGCCATACCATTGGCGACGGGGCAGTCGCACATCTGCGTGCTGACGACGGGCGCTGGGCAATCGTCGCCAGACCTGCTCGTCTACCACACGATCACGGACACGTGGGTTTCGAAAGGGACCTGGGCAGGTGCTGAAAAAGGAGCACGTTACGCCGCCTGGCAGGGCGGCGTGGCTGTGGCGGATACCGCGGGAGATACGATCCGCCGGATTCAGATCGATTCCACGCCGGCGGCACTGCACTGGCTCGACTATACAGCGATCGGTTTCTACCTGGTCGTGCTGCTGGGGATCGGTGCCTACTTCGCCCACGGTGATGGCACCAGTGCTGGCTTTTTCCTCGGCGGGCGCCGGATCCCCTGGTGGGCGGCCGGTATCAGCCTGTATGCGACGGGTACGAGTGCGATCAGTTTCATGGCGATCCCGACCAAGACCTATGTGACGAACCAGGTCTATGGCTTTGGCTCGCTGTGGAGCCCAATTGTCTGGCTGCCGGCGGCCTTCATCATCATTCCCCTGATTCGATCTCTGGATCTGACCAGTACCTATGAGTATCTCGAGCGCCGGTTCAGTCTCTCCGTGCGTCTCATGGGCAGCGTTCTGTGTGTCGCCTTCCAGGTCGGCGGACGCATGAGTGTCATTCTGCTGCTGCCGGCGATGGCCCTGTCTGCGGTCACGGGTCTGAATGTGTTGGTCTCCGTCGCGCTCATGGGCGTGCTGGCCACGGTCTACACCGCCATGGGTGGGATTGAAGCGGTGATCTGGACGGACGTGCTGCAGTGTGTCGTCCTCATTGGTGGGGGGATGCTGGCGCTGGGCATCATCATCTTCAGTCTTGATGGCAACTGGGGCGCCTTCGTCGCCAGTAGTGAGGAATACGGTAAGCTCGATGGGTTCTTGTGGGGGTGGGATCTCACGATTCCCGTCTTCTGGATCTTCGCGCTCAGCAGTCTGCTGCAACTGACCACATTTCCCAACGATCAGGTGATGGTACAGCGCGTCCTGTCGACACCGGATCCGAGGTCGGCCCGGAATGCAGCGATCGTGCTGGCCCTCATCGTGGTGCCGGGCACGATCCTCTTTCATCTGCTGGGCAGCGCCATGTTTGCCCACTTCCGAGACAATCCGGCAAGCCTGAGTCCGACGATGGACAACATCCACACCTTGCCCCTGTTCATCGTGCAGAGCATGCCACCGGGTGTCACGGGGCTCGTCATTGCCGGGCTCTTTGCCGCCTCCATGTCCTCTCTCGATTCGAGCATGAGCAGCACGGCGACGGTGCTGGTGACTGACTTCTACAAGCGCTTCAAGCCGCAGGTGACGGATGCCGCCTGTCTGAAGCTGGCGCGTTGGCTGACAGCGGGCATCGGTATTCTCGGCACGGTCGTCGCTCTGTTGATGGCGACGCTGGAGATCAAGTCGCTCTACGATCTGTGGATGCAGTTAGTCGCCCTGCTGGGTGGTGGCTTCGCCGGTGTCTATGCACTGGGCATGCTGACGCGCCGTGCCCACGATACGGGCGCTATCCTGGGCGCCATCACGAGTGTGGTCGTTACGGTGCTGGTCAAGGCGTACACACCGCTGCATTTCATGTTGTATGGGATCATCTCCGTGGGGACCTGTATTATCGTCGGCTATCTGGCCAGTCTGGTGCTGCCCGGTCGTCGTGGGGACTTGAAGGGGCTCACCGTCTATACGCGAATCGACAGTTCAGAGGGAGTGACACAGTGAAAAGCCGATATCGTGCTCCATGGGATGGGGGGGCTGCTCGCCTCGGCGGCTGCGCCCAAATCTCGAGGTTGCTCACGCCGGGGGGCTTGGAGGGGGCGTGGTGTTTGGGAGTCGCTCATCTGGTTGTCGAGCCCCGAAACTGCCCGGGTCTCTGGGTCTGTCTATGTAGGGCGTGGAATCTGTCGGCGTGAATGCAACCCTCGATTGGGCTGCGCCGACGAGGCGAGCAGGTCTTGTCACCCTGCTGACACGTATATGGTTCGACATCAACTCGTAAGACCTGTGGTCTTCGAAGAAATGCTCCTGAGACATCTTTGGCGCGCGACTTGCAGCGCGGCACGGCATGCCTTCCATCGCCTACCGCCGCCGCACGCCCGAAACCGAGCCCCTGTACAGGGCGATGTCCGGTCAGCTGGAGACGTTCCTGGCTCAGTTGCGGGCCACCGACCGGCAGCTCCCCCGGTATGTCGAGCACGAGTTGCGAGCGTACTTGGAGTGCGGCGTCTTGGCGCACGGGTTCCTGCGGGTGCGATGTGAGGAGTGCGGTGAGAGCCGCGTCGTTGCCTTCTCGTGCAAGAAAAGAGGCTTCTGCCCCAGCTGCATGGGGCGCGTCGTGCAGGGCTGGTATCGACGCCAGGCCAGGGCCCAAGGCTACCTGGGTGGTCGCTGTGGCTCGGTCACCTTCGTGCAGAGATTCGGCTCATCGATCAATTTGAATCCCCATATGCATGTGCTTCTGCTCGACGGTGTGTACGTGCGGGGAGATGACGGTCTGCCCTTTTTTGTCCCGGCCCCGCCGCTGACCGATGATGATGTACGCACCATCGTCGAGACCACGGCCAAACGCGTGGTGCGCCTATGCCAGCGTCGTGGCTTCTTCGAGGAAGGATCCACCGATCCGCTGTGGGAGCAAGAGCCTCTGCTGGCGCAGATCTCGGCCGCTTCGGTACAGGGCATGGTGGCCACCGGCGAGCGCGCCGGTCGGAAAGTGCGGCGACGCCTCACCGATCCTGAAGACGGCGTGCGGACCGGTGCGTTGTGTTACGCTTCGCGGGGCTTCTCGCTACATGCGGCCACCCGCATCGAGGCCGCCGATCGACGCCGACTCGAGCGACTTTGCCGGTATGTCATTCGGCCGCCCGTGGCCGGCGGTAGGTTGCGCTTCGTGGATGCGGAGACACTCGTGTTCTCGCTGAAGACCCACTGGGCCGATGGCACCTGCCAACTCTTGCTGTCCCCGCAGGAATTGCTGGAAAAACTTGCTGCCCTGGTGCCACCGCCACGCTTGAATCTGGTTCGCTACCACGGCGTGTTGGCGCCGGCCTGCCCGGACAGGGACCAGATCGTGCCGGGCCCCAGCCCGATGACGCAGGTTGAAGGCTGTGAGCACGGGGCGACCGCACGAGGGCCGCGGTGCCATCGTGTCTCATGGGCCAAACTCCTGGCTCGGGTGTTTCAATACGACGTGACGGTGTGCCCGAGTTGCTCAGGGCACATGAAAATTGTTTCTGCGCTCACCGATCCGCGCTCAGTGCGTGCCTACCTCGACGGTGTCGGTCTGCCGTCGCGAGCCCCGCCCATCGCCCCGGCCCACCTGGATCGCCAACTCGAATTTGATGAGGCCGCCTGACCCCGTCCACAGTGGACGGTCGCTGGAGAGGACACCGTTGTGCACGAAGCGTTGCGGGCCAGCCGCAACGGGCCGGTTTCAGACCGACGACGAGGCCATCCGACCCAGCATGATGCCCATCGTCAGGCGAAATACACCTACATCGCTTGCCACACCTACACCAGACTCACCATAATGGGTCCCTATCGATCCTATCCGCTCTGGTTACAGGGATGGCCGACGCCTGTCAGAAGCAGGGCTGCGTGCTGATCGGCGGGTCGTCGTGGTGACTTGGAGGGTCTGACCGTCTACACCAGAATCGACAGTTCAAAGGGAGCGACACAATGAAGATCAGTGACATCAAGGTGTATCCGACGTGGGTCGGCAATCGCAACCAGTTGCTGGTGAAAATCGAGACGGATGAGGGGGTCTATGGCTGGGGCGAGTCCGGTGTGTCGGGCCGTGAACTGGCTGTCAAAGGCGCCGTCGAGCACTACCGGCAGTTCCTGATCGGTCGCGATCCGCGCAACCCGGGTGCTCTATGGCAGGAGATGTATCGGTCGCAGTATTTCGAGGGAGGTCGCATTCTCACGGGGGCGATTTCGGCGATCGATATCGCGCTTTATGACATCACGGGCAAGGCGCTGGGTGTGCCTATCTATCAACTGCTGGGTGGCAAGCAGCGAGATACGATCCCGTGTTTTGCGACGACGGGGGCGTCATCACTGGAGAAGCTCATCGAGAACTGCCGACTCTTGCTCGACAAGGGCTGGAGTGTCATCCGCACGACACCGGCCAATCGTGCATCGACCAGTCGCCCGCACAGCGATGATCCGACCCTCTTCGAGCCGCGTGAGTCCATCGGTGTGACGGCTGAATGGTTGACGGCCCTGCGCCAGGAACTGGGGCCCGATCCGGTACTCGGCATCGACTATCACCATCGGTTGTCGGTCGCCGAGACCGCCTCTTTCTGTCAGCGTATGCCTTCGGGTACGCTCGACTTCATCGAGGAGCCGATTCGCGACGAATCCCCGGAAGCGTACGAATCTTTGCGTACGATGACGGACGTGCCCTTCGCCATCGGCGAGGAATTCGCCAGCAAGTGGCAATTCTCGCCCTACCTGGAACGTGGCATTACCCAGTTTGCCCGCATCGACATCTGCAATGTGGGTGGCTTCACCGAATCGATGAAGGTCGCCGCCCTGGCCGAGACACATTACATCGATCTGATGCCACACAATCCATTGGGGCCACTGTGTGCGGCAGCCAGTGTGCACATGGGCGCCGCGTGTCCGAACTTCGCCTGGCTCGAGTCGCGCATGTCGCCGACGGAGAATCTCGGCTTCCAGGATCCGGAGCTGTTTCCCACTCAGCTGGAAGCAGATGGCGATTGTGTGATCGTTCCCGATACACCAGGGCTCGGTGTCGAGGTCAACGAAGAGAAAGCGGCAGCACAGGCCTTCGAGTTCTGGGAGGCGCCGCATCTACACCGTCGGGATGGCTCCTATACGAACTGGTAGGTGAGGACACAGCGGCGCTGGGGGGGCTATGTCATGGCGGCTCTTCCACTGCTATCAATGATGGCCTGGTGTTAGTCCTCCCAAGCGCAGAAGCCACCCTCCATGCTGTAGACGTCTTCAAAGCCCTTCTCCTGGAAGAAGGCAGCCCCGCCCTGACTGGTGATGCCATGGTAGCAGTAGACGATATGCGTCATGGACTTGTCCGTGCTGGCGACGAAGGCGTCGACATTCGTGTCGTTGATCTGGATCGCGCCAGGGACGTGGGCGGCAGCATAGGCGTCAGGATCGCGGATGTCGATGAATACGGCATGTCCGCTTGCCAGTTTTTCCTTCGCCTGAGTGATCGTGATGGTCTTGATAGACTCTCCGATGGGTATGGCCTACTGGCCGAGGCCGCCCAAGTTCGTCTTGCTCATTTCTGGTCTGCTTCCAGTGGTGGTTACTTGAGGGCGTGTGTGGGACGAGCCTGCTACACGATCCCTACGCGCCTTCAGCACTGTACTCAGCCTGTAAGTGATCCAGATCCAGCTCACGACCAGCTCCCCGGTGCAGGACCAAGCGGTAACGCAGTACAAGTGGATCTTTGCGGGGTAGCGCAACCGGGCGAGGGCCGGGATAGACCGGGTTTTGCATACTCGTCTTTCGTCTCAAAATCCAGGGCTGCGGAAAATCCGGCACGGTCGGATGGCAAAGAATGGCGACGCCGCTCACCCGGCCCACCTCGCCGAAGGTCCCTGAGAAATCCATCCAGGGGCCGGCCTCAACCGGCTCCGTTGTCGGCTCTACGTCGCCTCCAGAGCCGATAAACTGAAGATCGTCCGGTAGCGGGACCCGGGCACAGAAGCCCCCATATCCTTTGGCATTCTCGGCCCCACCGATGCGCATGTCATCTTCCAGGGCAACCAGGCGAATATCAAAATCTATCTTGCGCATATCTCGTGATGCTCGATGGACCGTGATAGCCGCCGTCTCCCTGACGAGCGGCTTGCGTACGCTTTGGTCATCGGCCCACAGGGGAGAGGTCCAAAGCACCACGGCCTCCAGAGTGGCGTGGGTATCGGCAGCGATCACTTTCACGTCCTGCACATCCCAGGCGAAATCTCTCAGACTCCAGGCGTCGCCGATCCTCTTCTCACCAATCCACACTTGGTGCCAGGCCCAGTAAATGCCACAGTGATGGGGGTGGTCAGAAGGAAATTCTTCCGTCAACACCTCTCCATCCAGACCGTAGAGCGGATGGATGTAGTGGGACCGCGAATAGGTTTTATCAAACCGTTTCGTCTCGCGCTGATAGAACAGCACGTCCTGGCCGTCTTCCGCAACCACAAAGCCTCCCACCGTGGGGACAATGCTTACAGCCGGTGTGGAAGATGTCATTGTGCACCTCACAGGTAGTGGTTTTGAAACGCCGACCTAAGCCATCGCCAAGTCGATCCGACTCGGCCGCTGTGGTCTTCCTCAGTCACCCAGCGAATACTTCCGGAACAGGAATCCGCCCAAGGCGTAACCAGAAACTGCCCCGGTGTGGTCAAACTCGAACACCGCTCGCTCTCCCGCGGCTCGCCCACCCCGGACCAGCCACTGGCCGGCATCCGCCGTGGCCTCCAGCAACGCCGGTGCGTGCAGCGAATTCGGCTGTCCCGTGGGTCCCGTCAGACACAGCTGGTCGTTCCGGAATTCGATGTGGACGTGGATGCCGGGCGCCGCGCAGTAGTGCCCAAGGAAGCGCTCCAGTGCCGCTGGCGCTGCTTCGAAACCGGGCGGCTCGGCGGGTTCCTGCGCGGTCTTACCCAACAGCAACTCGAGCACTTCCTGCGCCAGGTCCTGGCCTCCCGGTGGGGGCCACATATTCATCAGTACGATCGCACCCGTGCGGCTCGCCAGGTCGAACCAGACCTGGGTGGAAAAGCCGTGGATGCCGCCGCCGTGGTTGTGATAGACTCGGTCCCCAACCCGGGTAGCACGCCAGCCCAGGCACTGGCCAGCTGACCAGTCTGGCTCGACGTACTGCGGGCGGTGCATCTCGTTCAAGGTCTGACCATCGAGGACCTGGCGTCCCTTCCTGGCGCCGCCGTCGCCACGAAACTGGAAGGCCACCCAGCGGGCCAGATCCGCCACGGTAGAGTGCAGCTGCCCGGCGGCGGCAATGCCGTTGAGGTGGGCGTAGGGCGCAGGCTCCGGGCGATCCTGAAAGGCAGGCAGGTTGTAACCGCAGAAGGCGCGCTGCTGCAATGGCTCGGTCAGGTCGAGGCACGTGGAGCTGAGGTCGAGTGGCTCGAGGATATTGGTGCGAATGTAGTCGTCGTACGTGCTGCCACTGAGGCGGCAGACGACCTCTCCAAGTAACCCGAAGCCGAGGTTGGAGTACTTCCAAGCGGAATCCACAGGAATGACCACCTCCGTGTGGGGCAGCGCCGCAAGAATCTCTTCCCTGCTGGGAAAACTCAGAACGCCCCAGCCTTGGACGGGCGACTCGGTCACGAGTCCGGCGCGGTGTGTGAGCAGTCGCCGGATGGTCACACCCTCGACGCTACCGCCACGCTCCAGGGCCTGACCGAACTCCGGGATGTGCCGCTGCAGTGGATCGTCCAGACCCAGCAGGCCATCATCCCGCAGTTGCAGGATCGCCGTCGTGGTAAAGGTTTTGGTCACCGAAGCGATCCGGGCGACTGTGTGCTCATCCGGACGGTCCGTGCCGTCCAGCGCGACCACGCCGAAACCACCACACCAGAGCAGTCCCTCCTTGCCGACAATCCCCAACGCCAGCCCTGGCAGGCCATGTTGGGATTGTGTTGCCGCCGCCAGTGCCTCGACGGCGGATATCGTGCTCTGCTCAAGCGTCATGCCACGACTCCAAGGTGGGGGTTGGGCAGATACTGCCTTGGTCGAAATCTTACGTTGATTCAAGTGGCCCCAGCAACCACTATTATTGCATGATGAAAAAGGGAATAACCAAACAGTGTACGGTCCGCGGCGTCGACATTCTGCTTGACGTCGACAGCGAGGACGAATCCGGGGATGTGCGCAACTATGAGATGTGGCGTGTCGGGCACTACGCCGACAAAGAACCGGACACGCTGGACTGGATCGATACGTACTTCGAGCCCGGCGACACGGTCTTCGACATTGGCGCCAACATTGGGCAATACTCGTTGTACGCGGCGAACAAGCTGCACCGTGAGATCAGCATTCTGGCATTCGAGCCGGAGGCGCTGAACTTCGCCAAACTCAACCGCAACATCGTGCTCAATGGTTTGGTCGATGTCATCCTCGCCTACCCGATCGCGATCTCCAACCGCACGGCCGTCGACAGCTTCTACTCAAAGACCTTCGCCGTCGGCGCCTCGCTGCACGCGCTGGGTCGGGAAATCACCCAGGGCGAAGTTCCCTTTGAGCCGCAGAACCGGCAGGGAACGGTCTCCTCGTCTCTCGACGATCTGACCACCACGTTCGGCCTGCCCATCCCGAACCACATCAAAGTCGATGTCGATGGGGTCGAAGACCTGATCGTCGACGGTGCAGCCGGACTGTTTCACCAGGAAGAACTGCGGACCTTTCTGATCGAAGTCTACATGCACGGCGATATCGCCCAGAGAGTCCGGGCCGGATTTGCCACCGGTGGTTTCCTCTTGAGCAATGAGGCGGAGACCGATTTTACCCCGGGGGTGGTGCAGAACCTGATCTTCACACGGCCATAGCAGCGAGGATTGCGACGGCGAAGCCGCAAGTGATCAATGCGGACGGAATCGATCAACGCCCGCTAATAGCCGGTTACCGAACTCACCTGGGCCGCCGTGAGGGCCCTAGTGATCCAGGAAACCAATTCTGAGTGACGTCACTCCCAGCCGCGCACCATGTAGCACTGAGACTCGCCTGACTCATCAGAATTGAAGAAACCCGTCTTGCTGTCCGGTGACAGGAATGGATGGATGTGCGTGTGCTTCTGCCAAGAGGATCCGGGATTCATCAAGTAGGTCCAGTCTTCGATGGCCTGTGTTTCATCTGCCGGGATCGTTCCCAGCCACAGTGCGCCGCCACCATCGCGCGGCCCGGCATCCGTGATCAGTCGCGATCCGGCTGCATCCGTGGCGAAGTGATAGAAATCGGGCTGTGGGTGTTGGCGCGATAGATCATTGCGTACCCCACCGGGTGTTTTCAGTCCCTCGTGCCCGACGTGAGGCACGGCGCGTGCGTCGATGAGCTCGGCGCATTTCGGCTCGCGTTTTCCCGTCGACGTGAGGGCTCTTGTGCTATCGCCGATCCAGCATTGATGCCCCTGGCAGAATTCGTTGCCATCCCGACCCCAGGGCAGATCGCGGAGATTCGACCCATCGTCGGCGATGACGTGAATGTCCGCTCCGTTACCCCCGGTCAACTTCGTAAACTGCCCAGACGCATCACATTCATTGCCGTGATTCTCCTGTACGAGCAGATCGCGTGATGCAGACGCGTTTTTGGAGCGGCTATACTGCGGATGAACATTGCACCACGTGGAGCCCTGCAGAATCAGCTCAACGCGACCGGTGGGCACATCAAACACGAGCAGTCCCCAGGGCGCGTCAGCCGCCGAACCATCGCCCAGAAATCCGGAGATCGCTACACGCTGCCCGTCGGAGGATACCGTGGACAATGGGTAGGGTCGCGAAAACGGTCCCGGAGCACCTGGCAACACTGAGTCGACGACACAGATCTGTTCGCGCTGCGTGCCATCAAGGTTCACCCGCTTCAGTGTGAGTTTGCCGCCCTGCGCCGGTTCGGTCTCATTGGTGAAGTAGAAGAGAACGTCGCCTGCCGGTGCGATCGATGGCGCCGTGGCCCCCAGCTCCGTTGTGATTGGGCGGAGCTCACCGCCCTGTTCGAGATCACAAATCAGATACTGGTGCGCCGGATCCTTCGGGTCTGATCCATGGGGATGGGCGGAGCGATGTACGATCAGGCGTTTCGAGTCAGGCGTGAAGATCTGTGCTTCCATGTAGATGTGGGATGACGGGATCTGCTCTGTCGTCAGCTGGAAGACTTCCAAGCCAGTGAGGCACTGATCGTTCAGTAAGTCGGCTCGTTCGCGCATCATTCTCTCTTGCTCCTGCTCCGGTCGGCGTGCGAGGGTTCTGTTTCAATACGAGGTTTCGTCCCGGTCGTCGTATCCAGCGCTGGCGGCCAGCACGTATCAGGAACGATTACTTGATCCGGATCTGGCGGTCTTCGATCTGCAACGACAGGCCCGGAGTGGCCTCATTGCCGGCGTAGGTGTAGATGTGGTTTTTCACGCGCGTGCATGGCAGGCCCTGCACAGGAGGTATCCGCCGCTCACTCGCGATAGTCTCCAAATCTCAGCGTGAAGGTGCTGCCACTGCCGACGATGCTTTCGACCGAGACCGTGCCCCCGAGAAGCTCCACGGACTTGCGGACGATGGACAGACCGAGGCCGGTCCCCTGTTGCGTAGTCGGCGAGCGATCACTGGCTTGGCGAAACTCATCGAAAATGTGCGGCAGGTCTTCAGGAGAAATGCCGCGACCTGTGTCAGCAATGGCGAGTTCGCGCCAGTCATCATCGCGACGCAGCGATACCGTGATACTGCCTTGCTCGGTGAACTTGACCGCGTTGCTGATCAGGTTCATCAGGACACGGCGCAGTCGATCAGAGTCAGTGAAAACGGTGCCGTCGTCGTCGAGATCCTGCTGCACCTGGACCTCCGGCTTCACCAGCGGAGAGACAGAGGTCAGGCACTCGCCGATCAGCTGCCGGAGGTCGACATCCTCCGGGTGCACCTCGATTTTTCCAGCTTCGATCTTGGATAGATCGAGAATGTCGTTGATGAGATGCAGCAGGTGGTGGGCACTGCTGTCGATGTTCTCGAGATTCTGATACTGCCTCTCGTCAACGCTGCCAGTCAGTCTCCGCAGAAGAATCCTGGTGTAGCCGATAATGGCATTCATCGGCGTACGCAGGTCGTGTGACATGCGTGCCAGAAAGTCTGACTTGAGGCGATTGACCTCCTGTATCTGTCGGTTCTGCTCCAGCGTTTTCTCCGACAGGTCACGGACCTGCTGCAGTTGCACTTCGAGATCCTTGCTGGTGCGCGCAACCTTGTGGGCCAGGTAGATCGACATCGAAACCAGCAATGAGCCAACACCGAGAAAGACGGAGTAGTCGATCTGCCCCCTGTAGAGCAACCGGGCAACGACGGCAGCGAAACCAGCGAAGCCGACACCTACGATCCACGTGGCTTCTGCCCGACGCCGCAGGTTCATGGTGACGCGCAACATCTCGGCGAGGGCGAGCACGACGATGGCAAGGTGGAAGTAGGTGAAGTAGGCGAAGAAATCACTGGGGATGTTGGACTCGCCGCCTCTCGTCTGCACTGTGTCGTAGACCAGCCAGATGGCCGTCACCACCCAACCGAGCGCCAGCAGATTGGAAACCCAGCGGAAGTGTCGCGAACGCTCGACGTGACAGATTTTGAAAACGATACGAGCGCCAAGCAGGACAGAGGCAACGATCAATAAGCCACGATTGAAAACTTCGAGTGGTTCGATGCTTGTCGGGCCCTCGCCACCGCTGAGGGACATCCCTGCTTGAAAACCAACGAAGATCGCCGCCGCAATGCCGGCAGTGTAGATGGCGTAGTAGAGATTCTCGCGCGCGATAGGGTGAAACAGGAACAGCAGCATATGCAGCAGGGAGAAGGCGAGCAGGGCGCCAGTGATGAACATCTGATAGCCGGTGTCGGTACGGGCGCGGCTGACAGAGATCTCGGCGCTGCGCCTGCCCACCATCGAGGCCATATCCAGCGCCTGGGCCGGCGAAGTCCCTGCTGCGAGCAACAGCATGTCGCCGACGCGATCCGGGTTCTGGACCTTGCCGATCTGCGGACCCCAGGAAACCCACGAGAACGAGCCGTCCTCGTCCCGATCGATCACCGCCACGTCGAAACCGATACTTTGGCCCGACTCTAGAGAAGCGAGGGTCTGCTGCTCTACCCCAATGCGCCACTCATAGCGGTGGAAACCCTCACCGCGCTGTACCGCCGCCGCCATGTTGGCGGGCTCTGCGTGCAGACCTCCAATTATGAAATTATCCAGATCCTCCGCCGGGGGATGGTCGCCATACAGCCGATACTGTCGCGGCAGACCAGACAGACCGTGGCCGATGTCAACATACACCTCGCAGCCGTCTTGCGACTGCCAGTCCGAGTTCAACGAGTCGAGGAAGATGGACTCATCCGCCACCTCAACCGCGACAAAGATCGAATTCTGCTTTTCGCTGTAGCCGACACGAAAGCTCGCCTGCAGATCGCGCGAGTCCACAGGTGGGTCGCCACTCTGGGAGAGGCGAATGGCACGACTGTGCAGGCTGTCCGGCCAGTCGGAGAAGTCCCCATCGATGACGATATCGTCTAGCGGGTAGGCGAGACCGAGGCGACCGTTGTGGGCCTGCGCCGCGGTGGGTGGCAGCAGCAGCGCAAACACAACAACGAGAGCGCTTGTGGTTCGCAGTATCGCGAGAGGGGCGATCGAGGCGCTGATGTGGGTCTCTCCCTATTCCCCTGCGGTATCTGGCAATTCGAACTGAAACACTTCCTCGATGGTCCTGTCAAAGGTGCGTGCGATCATGAACGCGAGGGCCAGGGACGGCACGTATCGTTCCTTTTCCAGCACGATGATCGTCTGCCGGGTGCAGCCGGCCCGTTCCGCAAGCTGCTGCTGCGTCATCTCACCATGTTCGAAACGCAGGCGCCGGATCTGGTTGCGGATCTCAGCCTTCGCCATAGCGCCCCATCTTGCGGTACCCCATCAGGATGCCAAGTGACAGGCCGAGAGTGTAGGCGATCAAGGCAGAGAAGAAAATCAGATAGAGAAATGTTTTGGGCACGACGCTTGCGCCATGATAATGCACCGTCAGGAAAATCAGCCATGCAGCAAGTGTCAAGATGATCGCCACCGCTTGCACCCGTGGCGCCCGATCCATGATCAGTGAGTCCCGTTCGTCAGATGCATCTGAACCGTCTCTTTTTGGCAGACCGAAGGGATCGGTCAGCAGGGAGGCCATGATCGTCCCCAGGAAAAGACCGAGGACCGTGTGTTGCATGGTCGGGTCCTGGTCGTACGCATCGAATCCCTGCACGGCGAAGAGAGCGACGATGGCCGCCGACAGGCTCAGGCCGATCGCCAGGGATAACCAAGCCCGCTTCTGCAGTCGAGTCATCGGCAGGCCCTTGATCGCTTCGAGTGTGAGGCCTCGCTGTTTGACATAGACTGAAATGGCCACGCCAAGCAGGACGACGATGATAATGCCAATGAGAGGAATCATGGGGTCCTCCATGGTGGTGTGAATGGATTCTTACTCCGCTTTGAGCCCTCATAGGTACAGCGTATTATATTTCTTTCAATATGTCAATTAATTCTTACTTAATGATTGGTTTTTCTTATATGTCAGAGTCGAATAGCCCCGTTGCTCTGCTGGAGGGGTGAAGGATGGCCAAGACCAAGCAGACTGACGATCGGCAGATTTCCACACTGAGGAACATCGGCCCAGCTTGCGAACACGACCTCAACGCCGCGTACTTGTATGGACTCTACGGGGGCTATCCACGACATCGACTGGCGCGATCTGCCCGAACAGAAGAAGATTCAATCCAGGGCGTGCGCAGCCAATCTTCGCCAATCCAGCCAGTTGGCTTGAAATGACCGCAGACCAGAGAGGTACTGCTTACTATGGGATGATGACATCCACGTGGGATGTGATTCGGCGTGGACAGGAGAATTGGGATGATCGCTTTCTATATCAGGAGCTGATCAGACAATATGGAGAGCCCGTACTCGATGTCGGCTGTGCCACGGGGCGTCTGCTTCTCAGCTATCTGAAAGATGGGATCGACGTAGATGGGGTAGACAATTCCCCACAGATGCTGGCGATCTGCCGACAGAAGGCGCAGAAGGCGGGACTACATCCCACGCTCTTTCAACAATCAATGCAGCATCTGGATATACCGCGCACATACAAGACCATCATGGTTGCTTCGAGCACTCTTCAACTCCTGACAGATCCTGAAGATGCCACGGCAGCCATGACGCAGCTCTCTCAGCACCTGGACGCGGGTGGAGCTCTCGTGATGCCCTTCATGACCCTCTGGTCGGAAGGGGATCCGACCGAGGTGGACTGGGAGCTGACGGGAGAGGAGGTTCGCGAAGAGGACGGTGCGACGGTGCGTCGATGGACACACTTCTGGTATGACACAGAGACGCAATGTGAACACGTCGAATTTCGCTATGAAGTGACGTTGGATGGCAAGACGCTCGAGGAAGAGATGCAGCGATTTTCCCCTGAAACACGATCCTACACCCAGCAGCAGGCGATCGATCTGTATGAAGCGGCAGGGTTGACTGACACGAAGCTGCTGGAGGGGTCTACCATGGAGCCCGTGTCTGCGGCGGCTACGTTGTTCACCATTATCGGGCGCAAGGCTTGAGCGGGGCAATTGGAGATCGCAGCGCCTACGCCCTGAGTCAGAATTGGAAGTAGATGAACTCGGGTCCCCTGAAGTTCCCCATCAAGACAGTTCCGACGGTCACGGCGTAGTACCATCCCCAGCGAACCATCGCCGGAAGCTCCCGCAATACCGTGAACAGCGGCTTCTTCGTGAGACGATATTCAACCAGTTCCGCGACCGGCACGGCAACCCAGCCGGTGGCGAAGGCAACACTCGTCCACAGAGCGAACCCCGAGCCAACCAGAGCCGGGACGGCGGCAATATCCGTTGTCACGGTCGCCAACACTGACCCTACGCCTTTGAGTATGATCCAGGCATCACCGACAGTCTCGGCTCGGAAGAAGACCCACGCGAGCACGACGATGTGGAAGGTGAAGACTCTTCCCCCAGTCGAACGCAGCCAAGAGATCGACTCGCTCACGGGCAGCCAGGATTCCTTTAGTCTTGCTGCCAGATAACACAAGGCATGCACCGCACCCCACAGCACAAACGTCCAGTTGGCGCCATGCCACAGTCCACTCAGGACAAAGACGGCAATGATGTTGCGACTCCATTGGAACGAGCTTCCCCGACTTCCACCCAATGGCACGAACAGGTAGTCTCTGAACCAGGTGCTCAGACTGATATGCCACCTGTGCCAGAATTCGGGAATGGACTTCGCCGCATAAGGCAGGCGAAAGTTTCGCCTCAATTCGACGCCGAAGAGTCGGGCCGTGCCTACCGCGATATCCGAATAGGCGGAGAAATCGAAGTAGATCTGGAAAGCGAAGGCATAGGTTGCAGCCAGTTGTTCAATGCCTGTGAAGGCCTCGGGATTACTGTATACCCGCTCGACGGTGGGGGCGAGGTTATCGGCAATCACCAGCTTCTTGAAGAAGCCCCACAGCACCATCTGCAATCCCGGAGCGATATTCTCCCAACGGATCGATCCCAATCGTCCCAGTTGCGGTAGCAGGCTTGTTGAACGCTCGATCGGACCTGCGACGAGTTGGGGGAAGAAAGAGACGTAGAGGGCGAAGCGGCCAAAGTGCCTCTCGGGTTCCCTCACGCCCCGGTAAACATCGATCGTGTAGCTCATGCTCTGAAAGGTGTAGAACGAGATTCCTACAGGGAGCAGGACCGCCAGAGAGGGTAACTCGTGAGGAACACTCGCCCAGCGGAGCAGTTCATTGGCCTGTGAACTGAAGAAGCCGTAATACTTGAACGAAAACAGCAGGCCCAGGTTGGCCACAATACTGAGGGCCAGCATGGCACGCCTCTCCCCTAATCCGGGGTTCGCCGCAATCCTGCGAGCGGCGACATAGTCGATGATCGTTGATCCAAGAATCAGAACCACATATTCGACTCGCCACGACATGTAGAAGTAGTAGCTGGCACCCAACAGCAGCAGCCAGCGCGCCCTGACCGGTACGAGTGCATACAGACCACACACACAGGCGAGAAAGACGACGTATCCAAAGGAGTTGAATAACAAGGTGTCCGATCCTCAGCGAGTGTCTGACCCACGGCCAGCCAGTTTGAGCCGCGGTGCCAGATTATCGCACAGATACTGAGAGATCGCAGCATGACCGGATTCGCTCAAATGGGTCTCATCCCGGAAGAGCAGGGCTCGTTCGGAACCGGACATCCCATCAAAGACATGGCGCAGGTCGAGGAGACTGGCGGTACCCGCCGCGGTCACGGACTGCAATTGCTGCACGGACAAATCTCTCGTTCTCTGCATGGCGATGGTGGTTGACGCGTAGGAAGTCACCGACTTGGAGAATCGTGTGGGTTGCAGGAATTCGTGTGCATCGGAGTCGTCCATCCCTAACGGCAGCAAACCCGGTGGAACGAAGAAGACCGCAGCAGCCCCGCCACGGCGGCAGATTTCGGCCACAGCGATCGCATCTTCCCGGTACTGGTGGAAGATCGCTGGATCGCCGTTGATATGCTGCTGCCTTCCGAGCATCTCCTGTCGGGTGCCGAGAAAGGAATGGTAATGAAGACTGAGGCCGATGCGGCGCAACTGGCGGTCCAGTTTGCGGAAGAGCAGCGAATACTGGAATAGCGGATACGTTGGCAGGTGTTCATTCCGGTAATATTTGTAAGGCTCCAGTCCCGTATTCCAGCTGGAGTTGATGAGAACAACGTCGGGCTGAAGATCCGCGAGCCACGTCGGCAGCTTGTGTCGAACTTGAAAGAGACTCCAGCCATTCACTCCGGCATTGACGACGACGCCTTCCCCAAGGCGTGTGACCAAGCAATCCTCGACTCGGGCCGCATAGGTCGCCGCTTCGGGGGCGCCGTGGCCAAAGGCCGTTGAGCCCCCAACGGACAGGATGCGGAAGGCCCCGTCCCTCCTGGGGCCGAATTCTCTCTGACCGCGATAGCCCTGTGAGTTGAATCTCAGGATCCCCAGGCTGAATCCAGGATTTGGTCGATAGCCAAGTGTATCATCGTTGATGTAAGTCGAGATGCGGCCGGTCCACGGCATGCCACCGTGTGCCAAGTACGCTCGACCGGCGATCTCGATGAGCACCGACACAACAACGAAGAAGGCAAGAGGAAGACCCAACCGCCGGATCATGCGGTCACACCGTAGCAAGGCCACTGGCCCGACGAGAGCCACATGATCGGGTGAACAGTGAAGCGATCAGGTGGCAGCATCTGTGGCCATAGGGTCAATCGATGCCTTGGGATGTGACGGGTCACTGCATACAACTCGAGTCAACCCACCGGTAAGTGGGCCCGTGAGTTTCGGGCCTCAACATGAGTCACAAACGGGGCACCTCGCCGCCGCCACGAAAGGTACACATGTGACTCTCTTCGTCGCAACCGAGGTCGGTCCAGAGGGGCATGGGATCCAAGAGGGATTCACGTTTGCGAACCCGGTGACAGAACCGGCGGTCTGCGGTGTTTGATGGTATGCACTGGAGTGACTGGCTCAGTACCAGGAATGGGCTGACGCTCCGACATCCATCCGGAGAGTTGTCATGATCAGGTTACATCGAGGTTCTCTTCTCTTTCTCGCCTCCTTCCTCACCGCTTCACTACTGTGTGCGGTGATGCCGGCAGCAGCAGGAGACACAGCAGGTTTCGAGCGTGCCCGAATCTTGCGGGTGCTGGATCTCCTGCAGCCCCAGCGGGGGATTCCAGCCGGTCCCGTGGCAGTGGCGAAGAGGGCGGTGGCGGCACAGGAGGGTGGTACGATTACAGGCACTGTGCGTGGTCTGGATCGGGAAGGATTCGAATCGGCCCACGTCGTGGCCTGGCAGGCAGACTCCATCTCCGGAGAGGACGGCACCGCTATCGATGGCGCTGTCACCGATGGTGCTGTCGCCATTGGGCGAGCCAAAGTTGAACCTGACGGTAGCTACCGGTTGTCGGGACTCGCACCGGGGCAGTACTACGTCAGTGGCGTCGCCAAAGGGTATGAAACCCGGTACTACGAGGACGCTTTCGATCTGGGCTCTGCCACAACGGTGGAAGTCATCGAAGGTGAGGCCAGCGAAGGTGTTGACTTTGACCTCCAGCGAGACAATGTCGGAACTGGCAGTATCGCCGGTGTGGTCATCAGTGACGTGGATGGTCAACCCGTGGCAGGCGCCATTGTGCATGCTTTTGGTGCGCAGAATCCATTCTCCTATGGCGTAGCAGAAACAGATGCGGCGGGAGCGTACACCCTTCGTGGCTTGCGCTCCGGCACCTATATCGTCGAAGCCATGTCACCGAATTTCCTGCCCGAGTTCTATGGCGATGTAACCGCTTTTGATGAGGCCGTCCTGGTTGTCGTTGTCGAACCCGAGCAAACCGATGGGATCGCCTTCAGTCTGGCTGTGGGCGGGGCGATCACCGGCGTTGTGCGAAATGGGGATGGTGGGCCTGTCGTCGGGGCATACGTGTCGGCGACGCAACCGGGCCGCTTCGACGTTGAGGTGGAGGAGGATCGGGTGGACGGTCGCTTGCTGCCTGTCGCCCCCGGTGGATGGGCCGTCACGGATGAGAATGGTGCCTATCGGCTGGGTGGTCTAGTCACCGGGGCGTATCGTGTGCAGGCTCAGTTCTCAACGCGCTGGCAGTTTGTCTCCATTTGGTTTGATGATGCCACAACCTGGGACCAGGCGGCGGACGTCGCTGTCACGACGGGCGAGACCGTCTCGGCAATCGACATGACGCTGGAACTGCCCGTCCTCGCAAGCGGTGTCGCAGGGCGGGTGACCGATTCCAACGGGCATCCAGTGGCAGGCGCCTTCGTCACCCTGCAAGCGATGGGTGATGAAAGCATGATGGACTCGGTGTCATCCAACGCGTCCCGGCCAGGTGACACCATCTTCAGTGATTCTGGCTCGAGTAGTTCAGGCAGCGCCACTGCTGCCACTGTACCGGTCGACGAATCCCTCATGGTTTCCAGTATCTGGGCCCATGCCACGACCGATGCGGATGGTCGCTATATGATCGATGAACTACCGGCCGGTAGCTATATCCTGTCTGCGGCGAGCGAAAATGGATGGGAGCGTGTGCACCGATGGTATGTCGATGCGGACACGCCTCGGAATGCTACGAGACTATCTCTCGCCGAGGGAGAGAGGCTGACGCAGATCGACATGATCCTGCCCGTGCGCACGGCGACGGCCAGCGTGTCAGGTGTGGTGCAGGATCAAGATGGTCAGCTACTGGCACGGGCCTTTGTCCAGATCAGCACGCCGGAGTCAACCAGGTCGGACGCCGGCGATGGCGCGGCTCGACTGTGGGCGTACGCGCAGACGGATGACCAGGGTGTGTATCGCGTCGATCGGCTACCAGCAGGAACTTACATCGTCCACGCTTCCTACCACACGGGTGATCGATTTGGACAACGCTGGTTTGACGGGGCCGATACACCGCGCCAGGCAACGCCTCTGCTCCTCGCTGATGACGAGTCACGCACTGGCGTCGATCTGCAGCTGACTGTGCGCCCCCTGTATGGTGAGGTGCGTGGTGTGGTCACCGATGCGCAGACGGGCACAGGGATCGCACGTGCCTATGTCGAATTGACGCCCGCCCAACGGGATGCACCACGGGATATGCCCGTCAACTACGGCGTGTCCACAGCTGTGACCGATGAGATCGGCAGCTTCCGTATGCCGTGGACTCCCGAGGGGATCTATACGATGACTGTCTATGCCAATGGCGGCATGGCCCACTACGTACACCCCGATACAGATGCCCTGTCGACAGCGATTCACGTTGTGGGCGGCGAAACGACCCAGAATGATGTAGCTCTCGCGTTTCGACAGGATGGCGAAGGTGCCATCACGGGGTCGGTCACCCTGGGGCACGGGGGACCGATCTTTGGTCCCGAGGAACCGGCCATCGATCTCGGCATCGCTGAGGGAGATGACATCGCTGACGCTGACATCGATGACACTGGGGACGTGTCACGAACGTCGCTACAGGCGACGCCGGAGATCGCCGTCGTGATCGCCTATCCTGCATCGAGACCGGGCATGCGTTACGTGGCGGTCACCGGCACGGATGGGATGTATGCCCTGCGAGGGCTCCCGGCTGACGATTTTGTGGTCATGTGTTTCGCCCCCGGGCACATTGGCACGTACTACGATGGTGAATACGCACCGGACAAGGCGAGGCCCATCACTGTCGAAGCTGCGGGGCAGGTGGATGGTATCAACTTCGAGCTGGCAGGACTGTATCGGATCTATACCATCGCCGAAGATGCTGCCGTCGACGGTAGCGTCCGCGCCCCGGGAGATGACGCGGCGAGTGAGGGCGTTGCCGTATTCGGCCAAGTCATCGACGACGAGGGTCAGCCCGTCGTCGATGCGACAGTCTTTCTTCTGGATACACAGGAGCAGCCTGTCGCCTTCGCCCAGACGGGAAGCGATGGAAACTTCGAACTGCCAACCGTCTCGCCAGGTGAGTATCGCGTCTATGCCAGCCGACTTGGGTTCACGGGCAGCTATAACGGCAACCGGCGCGACTTCGCCATGGCAGAGCCCCTCGGCCTGGCAGGGGGCGAGGCGGAGGTGAAGCTTGTCCTCACGGCGGGTCTCATCACAGCAGTGGAGGAGAATTCATCTGACGCCACGCCCACGGTGATGGCCCTGCAGCGCAACTATCCGAATCCCTTCAATCCGGAGACGACGATCAGGTTCTCCGTGCCCACCGCCGGTCCTGCGGTCCTGCGGATCCACAACGCTCTCGGGCAGCGGCTCGCGACCTTGCACAACGATGCTGTCGAGGCGGGTCGTCCATACGACGTCGTGTTCCAGGCGAAGGATCTGGGTTCGGGCGTCTACTACTACGTGCTCGAGTTTCAGGGAGAGCGACTGACGCGTTCGATGCTGTTGATGAAATAGAGGCGCCAGATCAGGCGCCGCTGCTTGTCCACAAAGACCAACGGAACTCTGTTCATCCGCTGCGCCTTCTCCCGGATCCAGGCCAACAGATCGGGCAAATGGTCAGTGGTCAGTGATTTCAGATCGAGTCCGCCCGTGGTCTGATTGGCGCCCTTCTGCAGAAAAACACGGGCCGCCGGAGTCGCAAGGGTCTTGCCCTACACACGGGGTCCAGGAATAGCATATTTTCGTCAGATGAGCGAAATCGAAGAAGAACCAGAGTCAGACCAACCGACGGCACTATTGATCATGCCAGGGAGTGGCGGCAAGACTGAGCGCGTCCTGTGCAAATTTCTGCAGATGACCTTGGAGTATCGCTACGGCCTGGAGATCGAGCTGGTGACCAATGTGCGTCACGTGGTCAAGATTCTGCAGACCCACAAAGCCCTGCATTCGGTGTATCTCATACAAGGTCAGCCGGTCAGCACCAACAGCACCATCCCCATACTCACGGGCAAAGGCACCTTGCCCTTATTCATCATTCAGCCCAAGCAGATCGCTGTAGATCAGTTACAACAATGCAAGGATCTGGAGGGCGTCCACATCTGCGCCTGGGAATCCGCCTTTAGTCGAGATGATTCCTCCCTGGCACGGACCGTTGCCCGTGGCTTGGTCCAACTGGACACGGACTCGACCTCACTTGGTGAAGATCCTGAAGATCGCATGCGCCGGCGCTTGCAGAAGCTCGACACGCTGCCGAGTCTGCCTACGGTGGTCGGTCGTTTGATGAACTTGATCGGCGATCCCGACTCGACCATGGCTGATCTCGAGGTGCTGCTCAACTCAGAGCCTTCCATCGCCCTCAAGCTGCGGCAGGTCGCCAACTCCGCTGCCGAGGCGGGGGCATCCAGCCAAGGGGTCTCCTCCCTCAAAGACGCCATTACCCGCCTTGGTACCAAGAAGGTCGGCGCCATTGCCCAACAGATCGCCTTGATCAACTCGATGGTGCAACCTGAGGCCAGCGACTTCGATCTGCGCAGATTCTGGGGGCATTCACTCGCCTGCGCCATCGTCGCTGATCGCATTCACTCGAGCGACTTCATCAAGCTGGAAGAGAAGATCCCTTTCAACGACTACTGGTTGGTCGCCCTGCTGCACGACTGCGGGAAGGCTGTGCAGGGATTCTTCTTCTACGATTGGTTTGAGCGCATCATCGAAACCATGGAGGACGAAGAGTGTTCGTTCTACGCGGCAGAGAATAAGCTCGGTGATGGGATGCTGACACACGATCAGATCAGCGAGATGATGATGCAAAAGGCCGAGATGCCGCAGGAACTGGTGGACGCGGTCAGTCTGCATCACGAGCCGGGCGAGGCGCCATCACCCCTGTTGGCTCTCGTGCACGTGGCCAACGGTGTGTGCAGCGAAATGGGCTTCGGCTACAACGACAGCGATACGGTCAACTACGACAGGGGTGCGTTGAAGGCTCTCGGTCTCAAGCGACAGACGGTACGCGATATCGTCGAAGAGTTGAGCGCAGCTGTGGCCAAGGAAGTCATGGATGTCGTGAGCCAGTGCCTGGGTGAGGCGCCACCCTCCCCGGCCGACGTATGATGCGTCCTTGGTTGGTTACCGACGTCTTGTGATCAAAACCCGAACAGGATGTTTCCCACTTTGCCCGTGAGATAGTCGACGGTAAGAGACAATCCTGACATCAGGGCCTGGCCCACGAGTAGCCCTAAGAAGAAGTACCGGCTGCGGGCAAAGAACGCCGCGCCACCGTATTTCAAAATCGTGACCTTGATCAACCAGGCAAGGAACACGCTGAACCAGATCTGTTCCATGATCCAGTTCGTCATGATGGGAAAACCTATCGGATGCAGTGGCCACCAGAGAAACCTCTGTCGCATCCACATGAGCAGCAGCATTGAAGACGCGCCGATGCCCATGAACTGCAGCCCTTTCCAGTAAACCCCGGTTGGCTCCAACCCCATGGATGCCGTGTGATAGATCTTCTTGGGCATGTCCCGGAAGAACCAGAGACTTGTGTTCACGCCACCGCCCTTGTAGGCGAAGTCCATCACCGTCCACAGCGATGCGATGATGCCAAGGAAGATCGCCAGGAGAATCGACCAGAACACGAGTCGACGACTGCGGCGATCCATGCCCTCGATCAGTTTCAGACCATTGGCCACCATAGCCAGCAGGAAGACGCGAATGTCTGCCGCCCAGACATAGGTGGTGGCGAAGGTCGCCGTCGTGCTGGCGCCCAGCATGTTCGAGCCGAGACCATACACCATGAGATCTGGCGCTGTCATCGGTGTGATCACCGTGGGCATGCCCGCCTCGGCAACGATTCTGGCGATGCCGACGAAGATGCCCATGGCAACCACGACAAAGAGCAGCCCCGCCCAGATCGGCACACCTAGCCAGGCAAACCAGCCGACCATGACGACCGTGCCCCCTATGGCCCCGATGACAGCGCCACGATAGGACATGATCTCGTCGTCATCTCTGGCAGCACCGGGTCTGCCCAGGAAGGCAAGCCACACGCCTCTGAGATGCTCACGGCCGATCCACAGGCCGACGCCGACAAATACGAGCAGTGCACCTAGACCTTGATAATGCAACAACTCCGAGCCCACGACACCGAAGACCCGTTGTTGCTGGGAGATGGATGCATAGCTGAAGACCATGCGTTCCGCCTTGGCTACCAGATAGAAGACCCACACACCGGCGGCGATTTCCGGGCCGATCAGGTAGGAGAAACCAAGCACGTCGAACAGGACCTTCATGGTGATGCCCTGGCCATAGCCAACGGGCATACTCCAGGCGAGGCTAAACATCGGAAAGCCGCCGAGATAATTGTTGGCCATCCGCAAGAGACCGACGACGATGGAGATGGATGCTCCGGCCCACATGGTGGGATTGCGGAAGAAGCTGTTGACGAGCCGATTCTCGCTCTCGCCACTGATCATCAACTGTGCCGCCTGCACCAGCGGATAAGCGAGTCGCTCGCGTTCCACCCACTGCCGTCGCAGAATGACGGCGACGGAGATCATCGCCACATAGAGACCCAGCAGGAAGATCGACCACAGCAACAGAGGGCGAATCCACACTGCATACGGTGCCTGGATCGCGGCGCCACCGATCCCTTCGAAAAACAGCGTATTCTCGGCGCCGTCATCGACGAGGATCGACAGCGGCATGTGCGGGACCAACTGCTCCAGCCATTTGTTCTCTGGCGTGGCATAGTAAAACACACCACTCATCGCAGGCAGAATCGTCTCACACAGTCCCATCGTCGCCAGGGATGCGACGACGAGGAGCATGATGTAGACGACGATGAGTTCGGAGTGATTCAGGGCGAGACTGTCACCGCGTGTTGCCAGAATCGTGTTGGCCAGCATAGCGACGCAGAGAAACGCGACGAACAGCATGCCCGGGGCCATCGGCGCCAGCGTCGCTGCTTGCAGGCAATGGTGGGCAAAGGTGATCGAGACGAGCACAAAGAGAAGCCCGGAGTGCCAGACTCTCCGGGCGCTGAAGCGAAACAGTGTGTTGAGACCGCCGACCAATACGACAAAAAGAAAGACCGCGCCGGGGGCGCTGAAGTCGAGGGTCATGTATGTGCCGTGCAGCACGATGTCGACGTAGTTCGACGCCACTGCCAGGAAGACCGACAGGAAAGCACCCACAACCAGGGCACGTGCTCGTAGTCTCTGATGATCGGCGTCTTGTTCACCGGTCAGAGACGAACCACGCCCCGTCAGATAATCCCTGAAGTCAGTGGGTAAGCCGATTTTCATCGTTCTCGTGCGAAATCTGGTCGAGAGGGACGGCTGTTCTCAAGGGTGATCGGTTAAGACAGAGTACACTGACAACGCGCATCATGTCGAGGAGGAGATTTGATTCCACCGATGTATGGGCTTTCATCAATGCCATGTCCACACCGGAAACTGTCCTCATAACCGGCGCCGCCGGTCTATTCGGTGGCATCCTGCGCCAGCACTGGCGTCATCGGTATGAGCTTCGACTAGCCGACTTGAAGCAGATCGACGATCTGTCTCCACACGAGACCTTCTTGCAGACAGACATCACCGATCTTGGGCAGATGACCAAGGCATGTGAGGGTGCCAGCACGGTGGTGCATCTGGCCGCCTATCCTGGCGACGGGGGTGACTTCTACGACGCTTTGCTGCAGTTGAATGTGATTGGAGCGTACAACGCTTTTGAAGCGGCGCGCCGAGCAGGCTGCCGTCGTCTCGTGTTCGCCAGCAGCGTCGATGCGGTGCTCGGCTACTGGGATGAGGGCGAAATTGGTGTAGAAGAGCCCGTGTTTCCGACGAATGTGTATGGCGCAACCAAGTGCTGGGGAGAGGCACTGGCGCGTGTGTATTCATCTCAGCATGGACTCAGTTGTTTGTGTGTGCGCCTAGTGAATCCCTTCTACGATCCACAAGCAGATCACGACGTCGAGCAACTCACTTCAGGAATCAGTCCTGCCGATGCGGCGGCCCTGCTGGCTCGCTGCGTCGAGATAGAAGATCTCGATTTTGCTATCGTGAATGGTATCTCACGGCACAAGAAGGGCGTTCTGGACTGGCGGCCGACGCGCGATATCCTCGGCTTCGAACCGCAGGATGGAACGGCGGCACCGGGTACAGCGGGCAAGTAGAAGGTCTGCCGATAGGCAGCTGGTGGAGCAACTGGCGGAGTGAGTCCCTCAGGCGGAGCGAGCCCTCGTCCATTCCGAGTCGAGGATCGCATAGCAATACTGATCATGCCACACATCATCAAAAAAGGCGATCTCCTTGTAATCACCTTCGCGACGCATACCGAGGCGTTCCATCATGGCTCTGGATCGCGTGTTCTTTGCGTCACAACGGGCGGTGATCCGATGTAGGCCGAGTTCCTTGAAGCAGAAGTCAATCCACGCACGGCAGGCTTCGGTTGCCAACCCCTGTCCGCGATGGTCCGAGCTCAAGAACCAACCGACGTCGCCCTGACCGTGTGTCTGACTCTCCACTTTGATGCAGACATTGCCGATCAGCTCATCTGTCTGCTTCAGGACAACGGATACGTGCAGATAGTGACCCTCAGCTCCCAGGGGCAGATCGCGGGCGGTGGCGATGAAGTCCCGCGATTGGTCCATGCTGTGTGGTGGGCGGCTGAGAAACTGACAATGCCCAGGGTGGTTGTCGATCTCGTGATAGGCTTCGAGGTCACTGTCCTGCATTCGCCGTACGATCACTCGTTCGGTTTCGATATGGATCACTTGCTGACTCCGGGACGGTTTTCGCAGCAGTCTGCGCGCACTACACTTGATCGCTCGTAGAACACTTGATGGACCGATTTTCAATCACCCTTAAGCATGGATCATAGAGACCTACCAGTGCAAGGCGATCTTTCACGTACGCGCGTCGTACGCCTCAATGCGGAAATGTTTCCAATTTCGGCGACGGAACGCCGCCTGTTGCAGCGATATGGTGTGCAACCTGTCGAGATCGAGGCAGCGAATCCGGAACAGATCCTCAAACATGTGCGGGATGCGCACGTGATCTGTGTCGTTTCCGCTAAGCTACCAGCTGCCGTGATCGACCATCTGGATGAGTGTGTGCTGATCTCCCGGATAGGCAACGGCACGGATCGGATCGATGTTGCTTGTGCCACAGAGCGCGGGATCATCGTTTCCAATGTGCCCGATTTCAGCACGCAGGAGATGGCAGACCACGTGATGGGGATGATCCTCGTCCTGACTCGTGAAATACCGCGCATGGAGGGGCATATGA
>Ga0233428_1000663_pt1 | contig 44455 bp, 44 predicted proteins | sample SI_118_April2016_4_FD_179890 | JGI IMG/M metagenome (GOLD analysis project Ga0233428, IMG submission 179890) | Seawater microbial communities from Saanich Inlet, British Columbia, Canada - SI_118_April2016_120_MG | ecosystem: Environmental > Aquatic > Marine > Inlet | place: Canada: British... | reverse complement strand
CGGCCTTCATCGCAACGATCGGTCGCATCGCCGCGCTCGGGCCATGACCCAGGCGGCAAGAGCCGCCGAATGAACCCCGAACGTCAATCCCTAACACCTCTAAAAATTAGCCGCTGAAAACCGCCGTCGATCCGGCTGAAGCCGTGTGCTCAGATCAAAGCTGATCGCGATCATGAATAATGTGGGCTAGCACGGCCTGGCCGCCGGGGCCGGTTACAAGCCGGTCACCAGCCGCCAATTTATCGCCTATCGCGACGGCTTGGTCCGTGCCCTCGCGGCGCACGGGCCCGCTCGCTTGGCGAACAATCCAGCCGCCACCGCCCGTCTGCGCGAGTTGCAAAGGCTTTTCGAATATAGGTTTTTTCTTGCCGGCGGGCGCACCGCTCTGGCTTGTTTCCAAACGCTTGGAAAGGCCGGCGCCTTCATCGGCGAACGCAGGTGGTGAGATCAGAAAGACAAAACCGACAATTGCGGCAATCGCGGTGATGCGGTGAATTGATCTCAAAATATCGGACACAGTACGACTCCAAACGGCACCGCCGTCAGTTTTTCACCGCCCTCTTTCCACTTCCATGCTTTTGCATGGTTAGTGTCCTCATAATCCTGCATTTAAACATTGTAAAGCTTAACAAATCGTTAACATGTTGAATTTATTACATTGAAAAATTGATCGCAATTGATTTATTAATAGATCGTAAATGTTGCAAACTGATTCGTTTTTGAAGCGGCAGAGGGGCCGGTGTTTCATTCATGATTGCGGCAATTGGTAAATGATGGGGATACCGGACCGCGCCGCAATATACTCCGCCGCACTGGCGATGGCCGTTGTGATGACGCTATCCATCGAAGCGGGTGGCCAGACCGCCGCCACTGGCGCTCGGCCAAATGCCTCATCGGCCCTGGATCAGCGGGTTAAGCCGGACCCGACGACGCCACGCAATGTTACAATTCCGTTACCAAAAACCGAAAGTGTGCCCGCGTCCACCGATACCACCGGTATTGTTCTTTCGGGTGTACAGATCACGGGTGTCACGGTTTATTCCGAGGCCGAACTGGCTGCGATCTATGAACCTTATTTGGGACAACAGCTGCCCGAGGCCAAGATCGGGGAAATTGTTGCCGCGATCACCGCGAAATACCGCCAAGATAATTACATCCTGTCCCATGCGACGGCACAGCCACAAGATTTAGACTTTGGCATTTTGTATGTGGATGTGATCGAGGGCTTCATTGAAAGCGTCGTTTTCACGGGGCCGCCAGAGGCACGTAACGAGCTGTTGTTACAATTTGCCGACAAACTGAAAGCCAGCCGTCCACTGACCCAGGCGGCGCTGGAACGTTACGTCATGTTGATGAGTGATCTACCGGGTCTGAACGCCCGGCCCGCCTTGCGGGCCCTGAACGCAACGCCGGGCGAGGAAAACTCGGGCGCCCATGAACTGGTTTTGCAACTGAGGCTGGACAAATTCGAGGGCTTCGCCAGTATCGATAACAAAAGCACCCGGTCCACGGGCCGGCACGTGGCGCAGCTCAACGGCAACTTCAATTCCTTATTTGGGCAGTACGGTCGGACGGCGCTGTACGCCTATACCGTGCCCGATGATAACCGCGAATTATTATTTCTGGAGGGCCTGCAGGAATTTGCTCTGAATGCCGAAGGTACCCAGGTGGGCATCGATGGCTGGCACAGCGTCAGCGAAACGGGAGAGCGGGACAAGCCCCTGGATCTGGACAGTTATGATACCCGCGTGGCGATCTATATTACGCATCCCATACTCCGGCAACGGGATCTTTCCGTGTTTCTGACCGGCACTATTGAATATCGTAATACCGAGGAAACGCTCGCCGGCGTCAACAATTATGATGACCGTGTCCGATCCATTCGATTGAGCGCGCGGAGCTTCCTGGTTGACGACTGGGATGGGGAAAATGTTCTGATCGCCACCGCCAGTCAGGGCTTGGATATTCTTGATGCATCTTCCAACGATGCGGTCAATTTGTCGCGCACCGGCGGTAAGATCAACTATGCCAAGTTCGAGGCATACTACGCCCGCTATCAAAATTTGCCCGGACCCTGGTCAGCGGAATTGGGTTTGAAGGGACAGCTAATCTCGGACGGCGCACTCTCTGCCGAGGAGTTTCGCGCCGGCGGCAACAATTTCGGACGGGCCTATGATCCTTCGGAGATCTCCGGCGATGAAGGTGCTGCCGGATATCTCGAGCTGCAGCGCAACCTGGCCGCCAAAAATGCATTTTTTCGCAGCACCCAGATTTACTCATTTTATGATCTGGCGGCAGCCTGGAACGACGATCCCGTTTTCGGCACCTCGAAAGTTTCCATTGCCTCCGCCGGCATTGGCATGCGTTCCTTGCTGCCAAACCAGGTCCGGCTGAGCCTGGAGATCGCGAAGCCCCTGACCGAACCGGTTATCGCCGAAGGGGCCCAGGGCGACTTCCTACGCTTTTTCTTTGGCCTGAATGTGGAGTTCTAGGATAGACCTCCACAAAGGATTGTTTGGCAGAGATAGCAAATGAGCAAGCTCAGATGAGCGGGGATATTTCCACGCCCCGGAACCTGCCGGATTTCAGCGGCTTGGATTTGGCTTTTGACATTGTTGACAGCCACCACCATCTGTTCGATTTGCAGGCGGTGCACTATCCCTGGCTGACCGATCACCAGGAGGAGAATTTTCTGCTGGGCAATTACGATGCCCTAAAACGGAACTACAGCCCCACCGATCTTCGCCGCGACATGGCGAAGCTGCGGGTAGTCAAGACCGTGCATGTGGAGGCCGAAGCCGACCGCGACGGCCAGCTTGACGAGACCCGCTGGCTAACCGGAGTGATGGCCGAACACGGCCTGCCCAATGCCATCGTGGCCCATGCCTGGTTGAACCGGCCGAACAGCGCCGAGGTGCTGGCGGCCCAGGCGGCCTTTCCCGCCGTGCGCGGCATTCGCAGCAAACCCCGAACCTCTCCCACCGCCGCCTCGCGCGGCGACGTACGCGGCCTGTCCGCCAGTCTGCAGGACCCGGCCTGGCGAAAAGGCCTGGGCCGGTTGCGCCAACATGGCCTGTCCTGGGATTTGCGGGTGCCGTTCTGGCATCTGGCGGAGGCGGCGGAGGTTTGTGCTCTGTACCCCGACCTGGCCATTGTCACCGAGCATACGGGATTGGCCTGGGACCGTAGCGAAGAAGGCCTGGGCGAATGGCGCCGCGGCATGACCGCCCTGGCGGCGATGGAGCATGTCCACCTGAAGATATCGGAGCTGGGCCTAGCCGGCGCGCCATGGGACTATGCTGACAACAGGCGCCTGGTACGCGAGGCGATCGAGATCTTTGGTTTTGAACGTTGCATGTTCGCTTCCAACTTTCCCGTGGCCGGCCTGCGCATTGGCTACGTGGAGCAGGTCAGCGCCATTGCGCATATGATCAAGGATTGCTCGACCGCCGAGCGCGGCGCCTTGTTCCACGACACCGCGGCGCGCTTTTACCGCTTATAAGCGCCGGCCGGCATTTCAGGCCGATATTCTGGGGACATGTTCTAGGATCTGTGTCCATCCAAATAGATTCGGACCTTTTCCAGGAACGGCAGGGCGGAGGCGAACTCCTTATCTGACAACGCCTGCAAAAGTTCAGTTAGCAGCGGGCTAACGCTGTCAACGCAACGCAGGCGCATATCTCGCCCGGTATTGGTGATGCTGACCAGCTTGGCCCTGCCATCATGGGGATCAGGTATGACCCGCACCAGGCCGCGTTTCTCCAAACGTTGCAAGGTGTTGGTCATAGCGCCCTTGGTCACCTGAAAGGCGCTGGCCAGCCGTGCTGGACTCCAATCACCTTCCAGCCTCGCTAGATGGTTCAGAACACCAAATTGCGGCATCTTCAGTCCGTCAGGCAGGTTGCGTTCCAGCTGCGTACGCGCCAGTTGCTCGATAATACCGATTTCGTTAAAGAACCGAAAAGCAATGGGGTCTTCGGTCGGTCTCAACATTAGCTATCCTTCAACCTTGTCGCCAGAGCCCAGCGCGGGGCCGGCCCCACGTCTTTGCTGTAGCCGAGCCGGGCCAACATCTGCACCCTTTCGCCGGCTCCGTTCGCCAGCCAATCATGGATGGTTTTATGGTAGGGCGCCATGGCGGAATATTCCTGCAAGGCCTGGCTCATGGGCTGCATGTTCAGGCCATCAGCGGTGATTTGCAACGCCGCGCGCATATAAGCGCGGCCCGCCGCGATCTGCGCCGTGCGGCTGTTGCCGACGGTGGTGATCCAAACAAAGCCCATGGCTGACATGGCCGCTTCGTCCGACATCTCAAGGCCGATTCGATACGCGCTGGAGCTTGTGTCGGCAAGGCTCTCGCGGGTCAGAATGCCGGCCAGGCTCAGCGTTTCCAGAAATGCGCCGCCCAGCGAAATACCGTCGGGGTTAGCCTCGATCTCGGTCCGCCCTATGCGCATCAGATCAATGCTCTCCTGAAAGGCTTCCGGCGTTTCAAATTCGGTCCGCATGGCGTCCCGTGTCAACGTCCGCAGGTCCGCCAGCCGCTTGCCGCCATTCACCGTGCCGATTTCCAGGCCGGGGCCGGCGCCGGCGGTCAAACGCTGTAGCAGGCCGCCAGCGATGGTGCGGCTGGTATCGTATGGGTTTCGGTTGGTATGGCGGTTCAAGGTTTGGGCAAACAGCGGATTGGCGGCCAGGCCAGCTTCCTTCGCCAGCAATAAATGGGCGATGGGCCGTTGGTCCAGCGCCTGACCAAGCATCTGGCCCGGTTCGCCTTGGGGAAAATATTGAACTTCGGCGCGAAAGCCATGCGCCGCCGCCGCCAAGGAAAACAGTTCCAGAAAGCATCCCAGACCAATCACGATCTGCCGGCTGAACGGATCTGTCGTGGGTAGCAAACGGTTAGGATCATAGCTGAGGACCGCTTCCCGATCGCTCTTCAACTCAACGACCCAGGGCTGGCGGTTGTGGGGGTTGGGCGCCAGAATGGCATAGGACAGCGCCTGGCGCATAGGGTCGGTATACAACGAGCCTGCTGTTTTCCAGGGTTCCAAAGCGGCCATTGGGGTGCGTGTCATCGCAAAGCTTATACCGCCGGCAGCCAAGATGACGCCGCCCGTGCCCGCGATTTTCAGGAATTTGCGTCGCTTCATATCCAATCCCTCTCGTGATGGCTTTAAATAAGTTCAACATTAAACTATATAAAGTTTAATGTTGAACTAGTCAAGCGTGGTGACGGCATCCTCGCGCTAGAAGCGGCACGGCTCGATGATTACCTGGGCAAGGACCGGCGCAACCCGGCAAAAAAATGGTGGTTCGATATGGGAGTTCTGGACGGCATCTGTGTCGAGCCGGTCAAGGGCATCAAGGACAGCCGCGCAAATTTTACGGCCTATGGCAGCGGCACCTCGCGGAAACGCCGAACCGTCGAGCATGAAAAATTAGAAGGGATTGTCCATCAGGTCCGGGGCAAAGTGCTCGCCATAGTATTCCAAATGGCGGCGGCAGTAATTATCGAACAACGCCTGCTCATGATTGGTGATACCCGAGCGCCTTAGGACAGCGGCATTCTGATCCACCCAATGGGCCGAGAGTTCAGCCAATGTTTCATTCATAAGGGAATGGGCCCGGCTGAAATCGATATTGATCCGGCTGGCGTTGACGACGAAGGAATGTGGCATGACGGCCCCTCACGGTTTTGGGCGGTAAAAATTACGCAAAAATTGCAACGGCTCTGCCTATTTCAAAGCAAGAGTCATGCCAAAAATATTGTGCAATAAATTCAACGGGTTGAGTTCTTGTCGCAGGCAAAACCGGAGAGCCTGTCGCAAAATCCGACAAAACAGCGTCCCAGAACAGGACGCCTAAGCGTTTTCATGGGGTGATTTTCACCAAATCTATAGGGTTTTCAGACCGGCTTCGATGCGGTCCATGGCGGCCGACAATTGTTCTTCGGATTTAGCGAAACACAAACGCAGATACCCCTCGTTACCGGGACCGAAGGCCGAGCCCGGCGCCAGGCCGACCCGGTGTTCGCGCACCAGCTGTTTGGCGAATTCCAGGTCATCTTTCAGGCCGACGATCTGCGGAAAGGCATAAAAGGCCGCCTTGGGCGCGGCCAGGTTGATGCGCTCCATGCCGCCCAGGCGCTGATGCACCAGATCACGCGCCCGGCGGCAGCGCTCCACCCCCTCAGCCACGAAATCCTCGCCCTCGCGAATAGCCACGGCGGCGGCGTGTTGCACGAACGAAGTAGCGCCGGTGTTGTTGATGCCCGAGAGATCGCCCATTCTGTCGCCCAGCTCGGCCGGGTGAACCAGCCAGCCGCAACGCCAACCGGTCATGCACCAGGCCTTGGACATGGAATGCACGATGTACAGCGCGTCATCCGGCTCGGCAATAGAGAGAAACGACGGTGCGACGGGCCGGTCATAGACAATGCGGTGATAGACTTCGTCCGCGATGATCCAGATGCCCCGTTCGCGGCAAAAATCCAGCACCGCGCGTTGCTGTTCAGGCTCCATCAACCAGCCGGTGGGGTTCGAGGGCGAGGCGATGAAGATCGCTTTCGTTCGTTCGTCACAGGCGTCGAACAATTTGTCCAGATCCAGCCGCCAACCGCTTTCGTCCTGGTCCAGGCGCACATGGCGGCTTTCCCCGCCCATGGTCTGCACGCAGTAAAAAATATTCGGCCAGATGGGGGAAACCAAAACCACATTGTCGCCGTTATTCACCAGGGTTTCCGTGGCGATCATGATCGCCGTCATGCCCGAACCGGTGACGGTGATCCGCTCCGGATCCAGGCCAACGCCGAACTGGGTTTGGGTATAGTCCAGAATGGCCTGGCGCAACTCGGGTATGCCGCGCTTGTTGACATAGCGGGTTTGGCCCGCCTGCATGGCATCAATCGCTGCCTGGCGAATAAATTCAGGCGTATCCAGGTCCGGCTCGCCGAACCACAGGGGGATCACATCAGGATCGCCAATGCCGATACGTGAGACCTCGCCAATGCGCTGGGTTTGCATTTCGGCGATAGCGGGACGGACAACTGGCATGGCGATATCCTTGTGGCTGTGGTCTCGGCGCGCTTTTAGAACAGACGGCACCCGAGAGCAAGCGCTCCCGGGTGCCGGTAACTATGCTCGTTGACGCTGCTCACTTGCCGGTGAAATTGGGGGCTCGGCGCTCAACGAAATGGGCTACGCCTTCCTTGAAATCTTCCGATTCAAAACTGGCCGGCATTTCACTGTTGGCCAGCAGCACGGAATGCTCCAAAGAGTTCAGCATGGCTTGATAGATCTGCCGCTTCATGATCCGGATGGAGCGCGGCGAGGCCAGCGTGGCCATTTCCGTGGCATAGGCGCGGACCTCGTCCATGAAGCTTTCCATGGGGAAGACTTTTTGCACCAGGCCCATTTCCTTGGCTTCCCTGGCATCAAACTTGCGCGCCGAGAGGGTCAGGTCGAGGGCGTTGGCGGGTCCGATCAGGGTCGGCAGCATCCAGGAGATGCCGTGCTCGGCGATCAGGCCGCGGCGGGAAAAGGCGGTGGAGAACACGGCCGCGTCAGAGGCGAAGCGGACGTCGCAATAGAGCGACATGATCAGGCCCAGGCCCGCCGCCGGGCCATTAATGGCGGCGATGATCGGCTTGGGCACGGTTGGAAAATAGGTGTAGCGCAGGCTGTAATCGTTGGACAGGGCCAGGCCGTCGGGGATGGCGTTATCAACGGCGCGGACGCTATCGGAGGTGGGGCCGCCGCTGGAGGCGCCTTGTTGGATATTATTGAGATTGTTCATATCCGCGCCAGAGCAAAACCCGCGCCCCTCGCCGGTCAGGATAATGGCGCCGACGTTGTCATCGGCCGAGGCTTCGATCAGGGCGGCGCGGACTTCTCCCTCCATCGTCGTGGTCCAGGCATTCAATGCCTTGGGCCGGTTCAAGGTGATGGTGGCGATTTTATCCGAGACGTCGTAAAGAATTTCGCTGTAGGCCATGGTGTTTTCCTCTGTTGGCTCGATACTTGTGGCTCGATCTGAGGCTAGTTTACGCCTCTAACCGAAAAATGCGAATTGCGATGTTGAATGAAGGGCTGTCATGCAGGCCATTGTAGAAGTTGTGTTGCCGGTTTTCGGCTTGATCCTGTGCGGCTATTTCCTCGCCCGTAGTCCGGTTCTTTCCGAGGAAGGAGCCAAGGGCCTGACCGGGTTCGTGTTCTATGTCGCAATACCGGCCCTGCTGTTCCGCACCGTGGTCCGGGGCATTAAGACCGAGCAGCTGGATTTTACCATTGTCTACGCCTATTTCACCGGCGCCGCCGTGATCTTCGCTGTTGCCATGGTGATCGGCAGGCTGCTCTTCAGGCGCAGCTTTGCCGAGCAGGCCTTGATGGGCATGACGTCTGTTTTCGGCAATACGGTAATGCTCGGCTTGCCGCTTATCTATATGGCGTTTGGCGAGGCGGGCGTAGTGCCGGTCAGCCTGATCGTGGCCTTTCACTCCACCATTCTGATCACGGCGACCACGATATTACTGGAACTATCGAGGGGCCAGCGGCGCGGCTATGGCGTGATCATCGCGACCGCCTTGACGGCATTGCTGCGAAATCCGGTTATTCTGGCACTGCTGGCCGGGTTTGCCTGGGTCGCCACGGGCTTGACCCTGCCGACCGTGGCGGACCGTTTTATTACCTTGTTAAGCGGTGCGGCGGCACCCTGCGCTCTTGCCGCACTTGGGGCATCATTAGCGGCCTATCGCCTGGGCGGCGACTTGCGCGAAAGCGCCGTGGTCGTCGGCCTGAAACTATTGGCAATGCCGGCGGTGGTCTGGCTGCTTTGCACCTGGGTGTTCCCCATCGATCCGTTATGGGCCGCCGTCGCGGCCATCATCGCGGCGCAACCGGTGGGCGCGAATGTTTTCATCCTGGCGCAACAATATGACACTTATACGGCGCGCTCCGCCTCCGCCGTGTTAATATCAACCATTCTGTCGGTGCTGGTTCTGGCATTGATGATCGCCAGGCTGGCACCTGAAACGGTCGGCTAATACCAAGTTGCGGTGATAAAGACCCATATAGACGCTTTATCACCGCAACTTGGTATAAGGGGATTTAGCGCCATGACGGAACTGGACGCTGTACTATTTGCCAACGAAGCTTTTTACCGTGCCTTTGCGGACCGTGATGCAGGGGCCATGGCCGAAGTTTGGGCCGATGACCTGCCGCTTTCCTGCATTCACCCGGGCTGGGGCCTGTTGGAGGGCCGCGACGAGGTCCTGCAAAGCTGGGAAGCTATTCTTGGCAATCCCGATTCGCCCGCCATCGGCTGTCTGGCCGCAAAGGCGCATCTACGGGGTGAGATGGCCTATGTGCATTGTTTCGAGGAAATTGACGGCAATTATCTGATCGCCACGAATATCTTCGTGCATGAAGGCAAGCGTTGGCGCCTGGTGCATCATCAGGCCGGCCCCACGGCGGAAGACCCGCCCTTGGAGACGAAAGATGAGGGCGGCTTGATAAATTAGTGCCCAGAAAGAGAGACGGCGCTGACCACTTTCGTGATCAGCGCCGGAGTTTAGCCGGTTACCTGAGGGCACGGGAAACCGACTAATGAGAAAAAGCAATGCATCGTTCCAAGTCGCCGGGCGATATGCCATTCGACCTTCATCCCTTACCTTGCAAGGCCCGTGCCAATTTTTTCAGAGATGTGATTTTCGCAGATTTTAGCCAATCGTGTTTTTTGAGCATTCCAATTTGTCCCATTATGGGGCGTTCGCGAATCTCACAATGAGGCTTGGGACAGGGTTTTGATCGCAGTTTTGGCTGGAGCAAAGAAAAAGGCGCCGACCACCGAAGTGGCCTGCGCCTGAAGTTTGTCAGTTGTTTGAGGGCACGAACAACTGACTTGAGAGAAAAAGCAATGCATCGTTCCAAGTCGCCGGGCGGTATGCCATTCGACCTTCATCCCTTACCTTGCAAGGCCCGTGCCAATCTTTTCAATGAACGTTAATTCGCAGTTTTTGGCCAATCACATATAGTGGGCAGGCAAATTTGTCTCGATATGGGGCGTTTGCGAGTCTCGAAATGAGAATCGGGACAAAGTCTCGATAGCGGCTTTAGCTAACGCCGTGGCAAAGAAAAAGGCGCCGACCACCGGAGTGGCCTGCGCCTGAAGTTTGTCAGCTGTTTGAGGGCACGAACAACTGACTTGAGAGAAAAAGCAATGCATCGTTCCAAGTCGCCGGGCGGTATGCCATTCGACCTTCATCCCTTACTTAGCAAGGCCCGTGCCAACTTCATAAAAATACGAAAACAGCAATTTTCCGCCATTTAGCCTCGGCACCCGGGGTCGATCTGTACCGGAATGGAGCAAACGCCAACGTAGAATCGGGACAATGCGCCAATTTTCGACATCTGGCCCGTGCGCCTTAGCTTGCCGACGCCAAGTCCTCCACGGTTTGGATCAGGCGTGCGATGTCAGCAGGTTCGGAGAGCCGATGATCGCCGCTTTTCGAGAAATTGACGACGATGTCGTCGCCTTGCAGACGCTCGACGATATCCAGCGATTGCCGCCACGGCACATCCGGGTCCGCCATGCCGTGCAGGATGCGCACGGGGAAATTCACCGTCAGGTTTTGCTGCAACACCAGGTGGTTTCGGCCTTCCTCGATCAGCTTCATGGTGATGGCATAGGGTTCCTCGGAATACTCAGAGGGCGCGCGATAGACACCATCGCGCTTTAAGATCGCCTTGATTTCGTCGGAAAAGCCATCCCACATACCCAGCACGAAATCCGGCGCCGGCGCGATGCCGACCAGTCCGGCGATACGTTCCGGGCGGGCCCGCGCCAGCAACAACATGATCCAGCCGCCCATGGACGAGCCGACGACGATCTGCGGCCCTTTCGTCACCTGATCCAACACCGCCAGGGCGTCTTCGGCCCACAAGCCGATGGTCCCGCTTTCGAAATCTGCGTCAGATTGGCCGTGACCACGATAATCAAAACGGGTATATGATCGACCGGATGCTTGGCAGGCGGCTTCCAGGGCCATGGCCTTGGTGCCGGTCATGTCCGACATGAAGCCGCCACAAAAGATCACACCAGGAGCGCGACCGGGGCTATGATGGTAGGCGATCCTGGTGCCGTCCTCACGGCTCAGGAAGCCAGGTTCGACATTGGGATCGATATCGTTCGTCATGGATGATGCGCCATTCGAAATAGGTCAGTATGGACAGTACATTGCAATCTAGCATTCAAGCGGCCGGCGCGGAAGCGGCCCAGGGGACTGCATCCCAGGGACCGCTTGTGCTGCAAGTGTTGCCGGCCATGGATATGGGCGGGGTGGAACGGGGTACGGTGCAGACCGCCGCTGCCCTGACGGCGGCCGGCTGGCGCGCCATGGTGGCCTCGTCCGGCGGACCGATGGTCCATGAACTAAGCCGGGCCGGCGCCAAACATATTGAAATGCCTCTGGCGGCCAAACGGCCGTTTCGCATGCTGCGCAACGCTGATGCCCTGGCCGATTTGATCAACCGCGAAGGCGTCGATCTGGTGCATGCCCGCAGCCGGGCCCCGGCCTGGAGCGCCTTGAGCGCGGCGCGGCGTACGGACAAACCGTTCGTTACGACCTTTCACAATGCCTACGGCCACAATTGGCTGAAACATCACTACAACAAGGTAATGGCCAAAGGCGACAAGGTCATCGCCATTTCCGATTTCGTGGCCCAGCATGTGCGCGAGACCTATGGCGTCGACGATGACCGCCTGGTGACGATCCACCGTGGCATCAATGCCGATATCTTCGACCCCGCCAATGTCAGCGCCGAGCGGATGATCCAGCTTTCCAAACCCTGGCGCCTGCCTGATGACCGGCCCGTCATCATGCTGCCGGGCCGCCTGACCCGATGGAAAGGGCACAGCGTGCTGATCGAGGCCTTGGCGATCCTGGGCCGGAAGGATATCTGTTGCGTCCTTGTCGGCGGCGATCAGGGACGCACCGCCTATCGCCAGAAATTGGAGGAACAGGCGCGCCGCCGCGGCTTGGATCAGGTGCTGCGCGTCGTCGAACATTGCAGCGACATGGCGGCGGCCTACATGCTGGCGGACGTGGTCGTTTCCGCCTCGACCCATCCCGAAGGGTTTGGCCGCGTCGCGGTGGAGGCCCAGGCCATGGGCCGGCCGGTGATCGCCACGGATCATGGCGGCAGCCGCGAGACCATCTGGCATGACGAAAGCGGCTGGCTGGTGCCGCCCAACGAGCCCGAGGCCATGGCCGCCGCCCTGGAACGGGCCTTGAGCCTGAACCAGGCGGAGCGCGAGGCCATGGCGGCCAATGGCCGCGACAACGTGGAACAGAACTTCACCGTGACCTTGATGTGCCAGCGTATTCTGGCCGTCTATCAATCCCTGCTGGGTTGATTTGATTGCGATGGCGGCGGAGCAAATTCTGGTCATCCGCCATGGCGCCCTGGGCGATCTGGTACAATCCACGGGCCCATTCAAGGCGATCCGAGCGCATCACCCGAAGGCACGGATCACCCTTTTGACCGCACCCGCTTTCGCCATGTTCATGCATGCCTGCCCCTGGTTCGATCAGGTTTGGCAGGATCATCGGCCGCACTGGTATCAATTCAGGGATTGGCTGCATCTGCGCCGCCGCCTGCGCGGGGCCCGCTTTGCCAGGGTCTATGACCTGCAAACCTCGTCCCGTTCCAGCCTGTATTTTCGCGCCTTCCCCAGTGGCTACTTTGGCACCCGGCGCCCGGACTGGTCCGGCATCGCGCCCGGCGCTTCCCTTCCACATGACAATCCCGACCGTGATCTGATGCACACCTTGGACCGCCAGGCCGAGCAGTTGGCCATGGCGGGGGTTACAGAGGTGCCGGCACCGGATCTTGATTGGGTCAAGGCGGACACCGCCCGCTTTGCCTTGCAGCCGCCCTATGCCCTGGTGGTGCCCGGCGGTTCGGTGCATCGTCCGGCCAAGCGCTGGCCGGCGGACTATTATCTCGAACTTTGCCAACGGCTGTTGGCCGCCGGCATTCAGCCGGTACTGATCGGCGGGCGGGACGAAATTCATCTGACCGGGGTGTTGGCGGCGCAATGTCCGGGCACCCGCGATCTGGCGGATCAGACCAGCATCGAGGATCTGGCCGTGCTGGCCCGTGACGCCACATTGGCGGTCGGCAATGATACCGGCCCCATGCATGTGGCCGCCGTCGCCGGCGCGCCATCAATGGTGTTGTTTTCAGCCGAGTCGGATCCGGACCTCTGTGCCCCGCGCGGCGCCAGGGTTGCTACCCTGCGAGAGAATGACCTGGCGGCGCTAACGGTCGATCGGGTCTGGGATTCAATTGCAGATGGCCTGTAAGTCGCGCCAAGCTTCGGCGTCGAGCGCGGGCTGTCCGCCCTCGTCCTTGTCTGTCGCGGCGATGCGTTCGCCGAGAGGCGGGTGGCTGGAGAAATAGCCCGTCAGCGCATTTCTCTCCGCCGATTTCTTGGCGCCACGCAAACGGGCGAAAAAGCGCGCCATGGCGTTGGTGGATAAGTCGGCGCGGCGCAACAGATCCTGGCCATAGGCATCCGCCTGACGTTCCATATCCCGGCTATAACTCAACAACAACAAGGTGCCGCCGATCTCGCCCGCCAGTTCGGCCAGGCCAGAGCCATCGCCGCTCAACAGCTCGCCCAGCATGCCGATGCCCATCACGCGGAGGGCCATCTGGGTGGGGTGGCGTTGGGCAACATGGCCAATTTCATGGGCCAGCACGGCGGCGACCTCGTCCGCGCTTTTGGCCTTTGCCAACAGGCCGCGGAAGATGACGATGTGGCCGCCGGGCAGGGCGAAGGCGTTGACCATGCCCCGGTCGACAATCACGACGGACAGCGTGGGCGGCAATGCCGTCGCCGCGCCCAAGCGTCCGGTCAGCCGCGACAGGGCCGCCGCCCCCGCCTTGCCCTCACATATCCTGGCGCCGCCGAGCAACCGGGTGCGAAAGGCCAGGCCGATATCCTGTTCCCACGCCAGCGGGATCAGCCGTGCGATAGGGGCGGTCAGCCGGGGCAGGCCTTGCCATAGGAACAATGCAAGCAGCAGCAATAGCAAAACGATAATGCCCGCGTTGCGGCGAACATTTGGCCGCGCCAGGCCGGTCTGGAACAACTGTGGCGCCTGTTGCCGCAGCGAAGCGGCGAACACGGCATCGCTTAACCGCAGGCGGGCGTCGGCATCCGTTGCGCACGTCAGGCGCAAGGGAGCCCCCGTTCGCGGCGGCGCAACAGCGCGCAATTCAGCGAAGGGCCAATGTCGCTCGATAGTCCCGTCGCCCGATGACAGGTGCAATCCCACGGCGTCCAGCCGCACCGCGACCTGGTGCCGCGCCGCCGTTTTGCCGTCATTGAATTCTTGGACCCTGCTCAAGGTTCAGACCGCGCCCAGATCGAAGGCATCGGCCAGGCCCTCGCCAATGCTGGGGCTTTCGGCGCTGGACTGTTCAATCCAGTCGACATTGATCTCTCCCATGATGGTCAGATGATCACAGAAATAGCGAAAGGTCCGCAGCTGCGCAAAAGGCTGGCCGAAACCCAATGTAAACACGACGATTAAGGCGTTGATGAAAACCAGGCCCGACAAATTCCAGACCGAGGCGTTCATGCGGAACGAGAGCCCCTGGAACGAGGTATTGTTGGCGAACTGGTTTATTTCATGGGTCCTATACCACATCCAGCCAACAACCGGAATCAAAGGCCAAAGCAACACCCATCCTTGTGACATGTCCATGTCCGCCGCTTCGAATTCGGGTCCTCCGAGATAGATTAGGCTGGTGAATCGGATGAAAATGATCGCCAAAATCAACGTAGCAGCCGAGCCGAGCCAGTAGACCGCGAAAACACGATATAGCGGCGCCAGCGGCGCACCGACTCGAAAATTGCGGTCGCCGAACATGGTCTCCGCCATGATCCTTTGGAACAGCGTGACCCGCATCCAAGGATAGGCCCACCCCAGGGTAATGACGGCCAGAACGGAAAAGATTAGATAGCGGGCGGCATATTGTCCCGATGATCCGCGCATGCCGCCCCTGATACCGCGCCAAACGGTACGGCTGAGGCGATAGCGCCGGGCCCGATATACCGCCATGCCGATCAGGAACCATATGACGGTGTAGAATGCCGCCGTGTAAACCGCGAAGGCCGCGCTCTCGGGATCCAGGTAGATGCCCGCCACATTGCCGATGGCACCCAGCGGTACCAGGATCAGGAAGAACACCGCCAGGAACCCTTTGAACAACTCGCCGCCCGAGCCGGTATATTCCAGCGCTTCGCCCATGAAATAGGTCTGCCGCCACAGATACTGCCGTACCTTGGTTTTGCCCCAGAAACGGTAGATGGACAGCGTAATGATATTGAGCAGGGTATTCAGCAGCACAATAGGCAGCAGTTCGCCGGCCCGGCCACGCTGTTCCAACCGCAAAGCGGCAAAATCGGTAGATTGTGAACCTATACTACTCATAATCGTAATTATTGCGCGAAGATAGCCCATTGGCAAGCTTGCCGTCCGCGCTGCTTGACAGCACCGTCATTCCGCCTAAGTTGCGCTCACACTGTCTGAAAAGGCGGGCTCGAAGTTTTTTTGCACGGAATGGTTTGAACATGGTTGCCATCTCATTGCCCGATGGAACAGTGCGCCAATATGACGGCGCGGTGACGGCGGAACAAGTCGCCAACGACATCGGTCCCGGCCTGGGCAAGGCTGCCATCGTGGCCCGTATCGACGGCGAATTGGCCGATCTGCGCCTGCCCATGGCGGCGGATGCCCAGCTTGAAATCATCACCCGGCAGAGCGACGAGGCATTGGAGATCCTGCGCCACGATTGCGCCCATGTCCTGGCCGAGGCGGCCAAGGAGCTGTGGCCAGAAATTCAGGTCACCATCGGGCCGTCGATCGAGAACGGCTTCTTTTATGATTTTTCCAAGCAAGAGCCCTTCACGCCGGAAGATCTGGTCACCCTGGAAAAACGCATGGTCGAAATCGTCGGCCGCGACGAAGCGATCGAGCGCGAGGTCTGGGAGCGGCAAAAGGCGATCGATTATTTCACCTCAATCGGCGAGCACTATAAGGCCGAGATCATCGGCGATCTGCCCGAGGACGAGACCATTACCGTCTATCGCCAGGGCGATTTCATCGATCTGTGCCGGGGCCCGCATCTACCCTCGACGGGCAAACTGGGCAACGACGCTTTCAAGCTGATGTCAATCGCCGGGGCCTATTGGCGCGGCGACCACCGCAACGAGATGTTGCAGCGGATCTACGGCACCTGCTGGCGCAACAAGAAAGAATTAAAGGCCTATCTGCACCGTCTGGAGGAAGCCGAAAAGCGCGACCACCGCCGCCTAGGCAGGGAGATGGACCTGTTCCATTTCCAGGAAGAAGCCGCCGGCATGCCTTTTTGGCATCCCAAGGGCTGGAGCCTGTATCGTAGCCTGGAGCGCTATATGCGCGGGCGCCTGGAGACGGGCGGCTATCTCGAAGTGAAGTCGCCGCAGCTGGTGGACCGGACATTGTGGGAGAAATCCGGGCACTGGGAAAAATTCCGCGAACATATGTACACCACGGAATCCGAGGAGCGGATCTTCGCCCTCAAACCCATGAACTGCCCAGGCCATGTGCAAATCTATCGCCAACGCCTGAAAAGCTACCGCGACCTGCCTCTGCGCCTGGCCGAGTTCGGCGCCTGCCACCGCTATGAGCCATCCGGTGCCCTGCATGGTTTGATGCGGGTGCGTGCCTTTACCCAGGATGACGCGCATATCTTTTGCACCGAAGACCAGATCACTTCGGAAAGTCAGATTTTCTGTGACCTGCTGCTCTCGATTTACAAGGATCTGGGCTTCGACGAGGTACATGTAAAGTTCGCCGACCGCCCACCCGTGCGCGCCGGCGAGGATACGGTCTGGGATCAGGCCGAAGGCGCCCTGATGACGGCACTGAAATCAACCGGCCTGCCCTTTACCATGAACCCGGGCGAGGGCGCCTTCTATGGCCCAAAACTGGAATTCGTGTTGCGTGACGCCATCGGGCGGGAATGGCAGTGCGGCACCCTGCAGGTGGATTTCGTGCTACCCGAACGCTTGGATGCCACCTACGTGGGCGAAGATAACAGCCGCCACCGCCCCGTCATGCTGCACCGGGCCATTTTGGGCTCTTTCGAACGTTTCATCGGCGTCCTGATCGAACATTACGCAGGCCGCCTGCCAATGTGGCTGTCGCCGGTGCAGGTGGTTCTGGCCACCATCACCAATGATGCGGACGATTATGCCGAACAGGCCGCCCAGGCCATGCGGGCGGAGGGTTTACGGGTGGAATTGGATCTGCGCAACGAGAAAATCGGCTACAAGGTGCGGGAACATTCGTTGGCCAAGGTACCGGTCATCGCCGCCATCGGCCAGCGCGAGGCCGACGAAGGCACTCTGGCCCTGCGCCGCCTGGGCGACAAGGGCCAGCAGGTCGTTAGCCTGAACGATGCCATTGCCGCATTGTCGAAAGAAGGCGCCGCGCCCAATACTTAATTTGGTGCCTGATATCCATTCGTGTCCGGGCCGGATTATCAGCTTGATCGCTGGGTGAAATGGGTGCTTTATTAACGAAGTGAATACTATTATGTAGCCATTGTTACGGGAATTCGTAATGAGCTACTTGTGCCGTGGCGGTTTCAAATTTAGCCGCCGGGTAAAACGAACCATAAGGAGACTACGACAATCGCTCGCCGATTTTATCCGAATACACCGCCCGCCCAATCCGGGCCGCGCATAAACGAACGCATCGAAACCGATTCCGTTCGACTGGTTGACGAAACGGGAGAGAACGTAGGCGTTGTCAGCCTTGACGATGCACTGGACCGCGCAGACAATGCCGGTCTCGACTTGGTGGAAATCGCACCAGAGGCAAAACCCCCGGTCTGCAAGATCCTCGACTATGGCAAGTACAAGTACGAGGCGCAGAAAAAAGCCAACGAAGCCCGCAAGAAACAAAAAGTCATTGAGGTCAAGGAGATCAAGATGCGGCCCAACATCGATCATCACGACTATGATGTGAAGATGCGGGCCATGAACAAGTTTCTTGGCGAAGGCGACAAGGTCAAGGTGACCCTGCGTTTTCGTGGCCGGGAAATGGCGCATCAGAATTTGGGCCTGAAGGTCCTCGAACGTGTGCGCGATGATCTTGAAGGCGTCTCCAAAGTGGAGCAATTCCCCAAGATGGAAGGCCGTCAGATGACCATGGTGATCGCACCGCGCTAGTTGAAAGGTGCTACCCGATGCTGAACCACGATCAGACAATGATGTGGTGATGCTGCGGGTAGACGAGCTAACCCGGCGAGACCATGGTCTTGGATTAGGCCCGTTATCTTTTCAAATTGAACAAGGCGAATGCCTGGCCCTGACGGGACCGTCGGGGGCGGGCAAATCCCTGTTGCTGCGCGCCGTTGTGGACCTTGATCCCAACCTGGGCGAGGTTATCGCCGATGGGCGGCGGCGTTCGGGGACACCAGCGCCCAGGTGGCGCGAGATAGTTAGATACTTTCCCGCCGACCCCGGTTGGTGGCTGGACCGGGTTGGTGATCATATGGCGGATAAACCGGCGGCGCGCGATCTTCTTGCCAGCCTGGGTTTTGACGATCCCGATGCTGTCATGTCGTGGCAGGTGAGCCGTCTTTCCAGCGGCGAACGGCAACGCCTGGCGCTGGTTCGGGGCCTGCTGGGCGATGCGCGGGTTCTGTTGCTGGATGAACCCACCTCGGCCCTGGATGTTGAAAACCGCGATCTGGTCGAAGCTCTGTTGCGCGGGCGCCTCGAGCAAGGAAATGCAATATTGCTGGTCAGCCATGACCCGGCCCAGGGCGCGCGGCTGGCAGAGCGGTCTCTGCGCCTGGAACAGGGCCGGCTGGTGTCATTGTCATGACCGGCTACATTGAACTTTCCTATTTCGATCTGCTGCTTGCGTCTGTGCTGCTATTGTTCAACGCGGGACTTTCCCTGGCCCTGGGTCTGCGTCTGGAGCGGCAAATGCTGCTCGCGGCCTTGCGCATGACCGTGCAGCTGCTGCTGGTCGGACTGGTTTTGCAGGCGCTGTTCGCCACCGTCTCGTTGTGGCTGACCGCCCTGGTGGCTCTGATCATGGCCTTGTTCGCGGGCCGGGAAATTCTGTCCCGCCAGGAACGGCGCCTAAAGGGCTGGTGGGGTTACGGCATCGGCTCGGCCACCATGCTGCTGGCGGGAATGGTGGTCACCGTGTTGGCCTTGAACGGCCCCCTGCGGCCAGAACCCTGGTACGATCCGCGCTACGCCATTCCCTTGTTTGGCATGATCCTGGGCAATGCCATGACCGGCATCAGCCTGGGCCTGGATGGCCTGACTTCTCTGGTCGGGCGGGAGCGCGCGGCCATCGAGGCCCAGCTGACCCTTGGCGCGACCCGCTGGCGGGCCCTGCGCCCGATTGCCCAGCGTGCTCTGCGTACGGGGTTTACGCCGATGCTGAATTCCATGGCGGCGGCCGGCGTGGTTTTCCTGCCCGGCATGATGACCGGACAAATCCTCTCCGGCGTGGCGCCGGAACAGGCGGTCAAATATCAGATCCTGGTGCTGTTCCTGATCGCCGGCGCCAGCGGCCTGGGTGTCTTGACGGCGGTCCTGGCCAGTATCTGGCGCCTGACCGACGATCGTCACCGCCTGCGTTTGGACCGCTTGGCGTAGCAATCGTCATTTACGCGACCTGCCCGGTGACCGCTTCCAGTTCAAACAGGTCGCCTATTCAAGCGAGTCTATTGTCTGCAAACCTGGTCTATACCGGTTCCGAAGCAGAGCCGGCAGGCGAAAATTTGGGCACGACATACGGCCCTTCGGGAATAACGGCGACGCTCGGGTCTCCGGACTTGGCAATACTCTCAGCCACCGCCTTGGCAATGTCATCAATTCGCGTGACGCCGGTAATGGCGTCATCGGCGGCCGGCAATTTATCGGAATAGAGCAGGATCGAGCCAACGCGCATGGGTTTCAGCTGCATTTCCGTCTGCCATTCGTCAATATCCGCCGCCGACTTTGCCAGCAGCGAATTCAGAAAAGCCTCCGGCCCAAGCGAGACCAGACGTGCCTGCGCCCGCCGGTAGTCCTCGGAGCCAAGACCCTCCGTACATTCCGAGGCGATGATCAAGGTGCCGCCAGGTTCCAGGATATCCAGCGGCGTCACCATCCCCTTGACGGTTTGATAGTAGGTCTGATCCAGCGGATAGCCGGCGGCCGAGGTTACCAACGTCTTGAAGCGCTGGCCGACCGGCACCTCGGTGAAAGTGCGTGCGAATGCCACCGCGCCCAGATGGCTTTCGATGATTTCGCCAAAAGTGGCATGCACAAGGTTTCGATCATCATCAAGCACCACGTTCAGCGCATGGACATCGCCCAGCATACGGATGATTTCCAGCTGCTCTTCATGCAAAGGGTTGCCATCCAGATTGCATTGCACCGCGCCGGGATCCTCCATGAATTCGGCGCTGTGAAATCTGCGTATGGTATCCTGATGCGCGACACCAGGCGCGACGACCTTGCGCCCGCCGGAATATCCGGCCATGAAATGCGGCTCCACCAAACCCGTGGCGATACGCACTTCGGCCTCAACAAACCGACGGTCAAGTTTGACCGGTGTCTGCCGTGTCGCCGTGACGCCCATGTCGATGTGATCGTCGTCATTTTGGGCAAAATGATTGACGGTCTTGATCGTGTCCAGAACCCATTGATCACCAACCAGTTCGGACAGTTCCTCACCCTCGTTGGGGCGATGCAGGCCCGTGGCGACCAAAATGGTGATCGCCGACGCCGGGATGCCCGCCGCCAACAGCGTCCGGACCATGGGCTGGAGAAACAGCCCATTCGGCACCGGGCGGGTAATATCACAGATCAAAATACAGGCGCTTTTCCTGCCCTGGGCGATCTCCGCCAGCGTGCCCGAGCCAATAGGGCTTGCCATTGCCTTCGCCACCACGGCCTCCGGCGAGGCAGGCACGGGGACCGACGGTTTACGGATAATTGTTGGCCGCGCGGAGTCAGGAAGATCCACGTTCAGCCCTATTTGGCCATATGCCAGATCAATTTTCATGCGTTGCCAAACCTCACGGATGGATTTCAAACTATATCAAGGAAAGCGAAGAGAAACACACTTTTTTGGCAAGTCTACGCCAGCGTGCTGCCATATGCTTGTATTTGCTACGCATTGAGCAAAATTCAGGGAGCCGGCCAGGTAGTTAATCTAGTGAATAGCCCGCCATCGCATGACCTGCCCCACAGTCTGCCATGCAAACTCGGAACTGCGGTAAGCTGCCGTGGGTGATAGACTACCAGGCGTCCGAAGACGCGGGGAACATGATGATGAAGATAATAACCACGGTGACGCCCATTACCGCCATACACCTGGACGCAGTCGGCGGGCTGGCGGGGGATATGTTCGCGGCCGCCCTGCTTGATGCCCGCCCGGATCTGTGGCCGGCCTGCCAGGCGGCAATCGCCAGCCTGGCTCTGCCTGATGGCATTACAGCCAGCGTGACGCCCCACAATGACAAGGTTTTTCGCGGCTCCCGCTTCGAGGTGGCGGAGGCCGCCGAGGGCGAGGCGGGCAAACAGACCACGCACGCGCATGTGCACTGGTCGGCGATCCGTGGACAGCTGCGCGCGGCCCTGAAGGGTGCCGACCTCGAAGCCGTCTTGGAAGCCGCCCTGGATATTTTCGAGCTTTTGGCAGAGGCGGAGGCGGCGGTGCACGGCATCCCGGTTGAGCGGGTCGCCTTCCACGAGGTTGGTGCCATCGATTCCATTATCGATATCGTGACCGCGGCCGCGCTGATCACAGCCCTTGGACCATGCCGCTGGTCGGTGGGGATCATTCCCCGGGGCCGGGGCTTGGTGAAATCACAGCATGGCATGTTGCCCCTGCCGGCCCCCGCGGTGACGGAGCTGCTGCAGGGCTTTTCCCTGTTTGATGATGGCGAGGAAGGCGAACGCGTGACGCCAACCGGTGCCGCCATCCTGCGCTATCTCGCCCCGACCCAAGGTCCCGACACCATACCAAGGCGGCTGCTTTGCACCGGTGCTGGTTTCGGCACGCGCGCCTTCAAGTCGCGCAGCAACATTCTGCGGGCGATCTGCTACGGTCCCGCCGACAACGCCACGCTAAGCGATCAGGTCGAAGTTCTGCGTTGCGAGATCGATGATCAAACCGGTGAGGACCTGGCCGTGGCGATTGATCATCTGCGCCAGACCGACGGTGTGCTGGATGTCTGCCAATGGCCGGTGTTTAGTAAAAAAGGCCGCATGGCGGTGGCTTTGCAGGTTTTGGCGCGGCCAGACGCCGCCGATCATATTCTCGAAGAAATTCTGGATGAAACGACCACCCTGGGTGTCCGCCGGAATGTGAGCCAGCGGTGCATTGTTGCCAGGGACCAGGTCGTGCTGGACGATATCACGGTCAAGCGCGCCGGGCGGCCGTCGGGACCTTCCGCCAAGGCGGAGATGGCTGATTTGGCCGCCGCGCGCGGGGCGGCACGGCGGCAAAGCCTGCGCCGCGACGTCGAGGGCCGGGCGGTGATGGAGACGGCAAAGGATGACTGAGCGTCTGGCAGATATCATACACCGGATCATCGCGGACCACGGCAGTGCCGCAGTCGCGGTTTCCGGCGGAGTTGATTCCATGACACTTTCCAGCTTTTCGCATCGGCTGGGGGTGGGGAACAAGGTCCGCATGATCCACGCCGTGTCGCCGGCGGTGCCGGCGGCGGCGACGGCGCGTGTTCGGGCCTTGGCAAAAGAGGAGAACTGGCGTCTCGACGTTATCGACGCCGGAGAATTCTCCGACGAACGCTATCGCACCAATCCGGTGAACCGCTGTTTTTATTGCAAGACCAATCTGTATCAAAGTTTGGCCGCGATGACCGGTGGCATGGTTCTTTCCGGCGCCAATATGGATGATCTCGGTGATTACCGCCCTGGTCTACAAGCTGCTGCTAACAACGGTGTGCGACACCCTTATGTGGAGGCGGGACTGGCCAAGGCGGATGTCCGCGCCCTGGCGCAGCAACTGGGCCTGCCGGCGTTGGCCACGCTGCCCGCCTCGCCCTGCCTGGCCAGCCGGGTGGAAACGGGGCTGCGTATTATGCCCTCGGACATGGCCCTGATCGATAGCGTCGAAACATGGCTGCGCCGGGAATTGCAGCCCGATACGGTACGCTGCCGGGTGCGTCATGGTGGAATTGTGATTGAACTGGATCCTGAAACATTGAGCGGCTTGCCCTCGGACCGGCGCACAGCCGTGCTCGACGCCCTGCGCGAGCAGATCGACGAGACCAAGGGCCGAATGATCCAAATCGCCGCCTACCGGCGCGGCAGTGCCTTCGTGCACGCGAATGAAGCTGCCGGGTGAAGCCGGATAGTGATGGCGAATAGTGATGGCGAAACAAGATAGCAAAATTGATTTTGGCCGCGGCGACCGCCTTGGCCTGGGCGAAGCGGTTTTCTGTCTGCAAAAGAGCGCGAGGCAGATCGATACTATTCTTGATCAAGCACAACAACAGAGCGCCGCCATGCTATTGACCCGTTTGGATAGCGACAAACATGCGGCTTTGGCGGCGACCCACCGGGCGGGGCTCGACTATGATCCAGCCTCACAAACGGCCTTTTTCAATTGGCGGTCGGTTCCCATGCGGCCGTCGCAGGTCGCGGTAGTTACCGCCGGCACCTCGGACGCCGTGCCGGCGCGGGAGGCGCTTCGCACGCTTGCCTTCAACGGTATCGCGGGCACGGAAATTTTCGATGTCGGCGTGGCGGGAATTTGGCGGCTGATGGAGCGGATTGAGGACATCAAGCGCCACCCAGTGGTGATCGCCGTTGCCGGCATGGATGCCGCTTTGCCGAGTGTCCTCGGCGGTTTAATTCCTGGCGCGCTGATCGCGGTCCCCACCTCGACAGGTTATGGCGCCGCCCGCGGTGGTGAGACGGCATTGTTTGCCTGCCTCTCATCCTGCGCGCCGGGCGTCACGGTTTGCAACATCGACAACGGCTATGGTGCAGCCTGCGCCGCGCTCCGCATACTGGCGGCGGGACGGATGCTTGCGAGGGAAACGACTTAGCGCTTCAATTCGTCAGCTGTCCGCCGCCATCAGCCATATCGGGTGATGCCGACGACGATCTGACCGCGCTTGGTTTGGATTAGTCCAGCATCATCTGTTTAGCGCCGCCATTGCTGCCGCCGGGTAGCGGGTGCCTTGGGCCGCATTTGGTTGGATCTCCGCATCAAGTTGGGAAATCTCGTCCGGGGTAAGGATGATGTCCGGAACGGCCGCGTTGGCGTCCAGATGAGCAATGCGCCGGGTGCCCGGAATGGCGAATATATTCTCAGAGCGGGACAGCAACCAAGCTAGGGCGACCTGTGCAACGGTTATGCCCTTGGCGGAAGCCAGTTTCCGAACAGGCTCGACCAACTCCAGGTTTCGCGCCAGGTTTTCACCTTGATAGCGCGGATGGTCGCGGCGGCGGTCGCCTTCCGCCAGACTGTCCGGCCCGGTGACATCGCCGCCGAAGATGCCGCGCCCCAAGGGCGAATACGCGACGAAACCAATGCCGAGTTCCCCTGTCAGAGGCACGATTTCATTTTCGACCTCGCGGGACCATAACGAATACTCGCACTGCAGTGCGGTAATGGGATAGGTGGCATGGGCCCGGCGGACGGTATCCACGGCGGCCTCCGACAGGCCGAGGTAGCGCACCTTGCCTTGTTCGATCAACCGCGACATGGCGCCGACCGTATCTTCGATTGGTACGGCGGTATCAACACGGTGCTGATAATAGAGGTCGATTACATCAATACCGAGGCGCTGAAGACTGGCATCGCAAGCCTGCTGGACATATTCGGGCCGACCATCGATGCCCGGCTTACCCTCCGCGGTACGCACGTTGCCGAATTTCGTCGCAATGATGTAATCGTCCCGCCGGCCGGCGATGGCGCGGCCTATCAGTTTCTCGTTCTCACCCGCGCCATAAAGATCCGAGCTGTCGAGAAAATTGACGCCGATGTCCGCCGCCCTGTGCAAAGTCGCGATGGCATCCTCTTCACTGCCGGCGCCGTAAAAACCAGGCAAGACCATACAACCAAGTCCGATCAATGGTACTTCGAGCTCACTAACTCCAAGTCGTCTGGTTCTCATGTTTATCCCCATCAGTTTTCCGCCCAACGTGTATCTACTCTATCATAGGAGGCCTCAAAGGCATTTGGAGAGTATGCAGTGCGCGTTATCTATCACATCCCGAACGATGATCTGCGTCAGGCCGGGAAAGAAGCGGAGGCGGCGGAAGCCGCCGGCTTTGACGGCGTTGTCGCGCTTGAAAACGCCCATGGGCCGTTTCCACCCCTTGCGGTCGCGGCCCTGGCCACCGACCGGGTGCAGCTTGGCACCGCCGTCGCCATCGCCTTTCCACGCAGCCCCACCATAACGGCGCATGCCGCCTGGGATCTGAACAAGGCCTCGAACGGACGCTTCTACCTTGGCCTTGGCAGCCAGGTGAAAGGTCACAACGAGCGGCGTTACGGTATTCCCTGGACCCCGCCGGCGCCACGCATGCGCGATTATATCGGCGCCGTCCGAGCGGTCTGGCGCGCCTGGGAAACCGAGGAACCGCTGGATTATCACAGCGCGCACTACAATCTGACGCTGACGACGCCGAATTTCTCCCCGCGCCCTCTGGGCCTGCCCCCTATTCCCATCGCCATGTCCGCCGTGGGCCCGGCCATGCTGCGGGTGGCGGGTGAGGTCGCCGACGGCGTGCGCCTGCATCCCTTCTCCACCCAGCGCTATCTGAAGGAGGCATCCCTGCAACGCATCGCCGAGGGTTTGCAGCGCCAGGGCCGTGAACGCGGTGATATTGAAGTCGTCTCCGGCGCCTTTATCGCCACCGGGGCCGATGAAGAAGCGGTCGCCAAAATGCGTGAATATGTACGCTTCCGGATAGCCTTTTATTGTTCGACCCGGGCCTATTGGCATGTGCTTCGCCTGCACGACATGGAAGATCTGGGCGAAAAGCTGCGCCCTTACCCGACGGCCGGGCGCTGGGACGAGATGGCTGCCCTGATACCCGATGACGTTGTCGATCTGTTCGCCGTGGTCGGCAGCCATGCTGTCATCGCCGGCAAGATCGCCGAACGTTACGGTGGGCTGGCAGACACCCTGTCCCTGTTCATCCCAACCGACACCGACCCCGGTCCCTTGGGCGAGGTGGTACGGGATATTCAGCGGCTTGCCATGCCCTTCAAGGGTTATAAGTCCGCATGGTAATCACGGCGTAACCAGCACATGCGACAAGGATGAGACAGTGGAATACACGACACTTGGACGAACGGCTTTAAAGGTCAGCGTCGCCGGCCTGGGTTGCGGCGGCAGTAGCCGCCTGGGGCAAAATAGCGGCAACAGCGAGGCCCAGGCAATCGCCCTGGTGCGGCGCGCCGTGGACCTTGGCGTCAACTTTTTCGACACCGCGGAAGTCTATGGCACAGAGGCCATCGTGGGCCTGGCCGTCCGGGACCTGCCACGTGACAGCGTGGTTATTTCCACCAAGAGCCGTATTCGCAGTGCAGGCCGCCTGGTATCCGGCGATGACATCATTGCCAATCTAGAGGCTTCCCTGCAGCGCTTGCAAACCGAATACGTGGACGTATTTCATCTGCACGGCGTGCCGCCGGCGGACTACGGCCATGTCCGGGATGAAATCGTCCCCGCCCTGATGCGGGAACAGGACAAGGGCAAGCTGCGCCATCTTGGCATCACCGAAACCGGGCCGAATGATCCTAAACATGAGATGCTGCAACGCGCCTTCGACGACGATATCTTCGATGTGATCATGCTGGCCTACCACATGATGAATCAGAACGCGCGGCAGAACGTTTTCCCACGCAGTCAGGCGCAAGGCATCGGCACGCTGCTGATGTTCGTGGTGCGGCGGATTTTCAGCGACCCTGTGTATTTGCGCGGGATCATGGCGCGCCTGGCCCAGGCCGGCGATATCCCCCAGGTGCTGGCTGACGATGACCGTCCGCTCGATTTCCTATGCGGGGACGGTGGCGCCTCCAGCGTGATTGACGCGGCCTACCGCTTTGCCCGCCACGAGCCCGGTGCCGATGTCATTTTGTTTGGCACCGGCAGCCTCGAACATCTCGAAGCCAATATCGACTCGATACTGAAACCGCCCTTGCCGGAAGCAGATATCGAGACCCTCTACAAGCTATTCGGCAAACTGGAAGGCGTTGGCCTGGACTTACCGACGCAGCGATGATGCCGACGGCCTCCTGGTATAGCTATGACAGGTGTTTCTGAAAGAACGCCACAAGCGGTGCATGGGATGCCGCCGCGCGTTCGCCCTGATCAACATATGCAATATCAATCTCGCCGCCCGCCGCCCGATAACGCGCCGCAAAGCGTTCAGGTTCATTGAGATCGAGAGCGGAGTCCGGATCGCGGTAATCGTGGATCTCGTCCGGTCGGCCCTGGACCCACAAAGCGGGCGGAGTCTCGACCGCCTCGCCCCGCTCCAGCGCCAACAGCGGGTTGCCTTCCGCCATATTGTCTTCAGTCTTCCAATAGAGGTCGTGACGTTCTGGAATGTTACCGGTCCAGGCCGGCGGTTCCGCGCCATCCCGCAGTCTGAGCGCATGGCGATAGCGCGACAATGGGTTGATAACCGGCCATGTCATCGCCACGCAGCGGACATTCGCGGTCGTGGACGGCGCGCCCGCTTCCAGCTCGATACCCCCGTATCGTAAATCAAGCGGCCGCATGGCCATCAACATGGCTAGATGTCCGCCGCTGGATTGGCCTGATATGCCAACCCGCCCGGCATCAATCCGAAGCCGCTCCGATTGCGATTTCAACCAACGTACCGCGAAATTTATATCGGCCAGGGACGTCGGATAACCGTCACCCGCGTGGCGAAAGTCCAGCGCTGCCGTGGCGAATCCCGCCCGTACCAAAACTTCGTCACGCTCCTGGCAGCCGCTCAGATCTCCGTTGGTCCAGGCGCCGCCATGAAGGTCGACGACCAACGGAAAAGGGCCCTGCCCTTGCGGCCTAAGGAACCGCAACATCAGCGCTTCGCCGCCATGCCTGACGTAGGCAATATCTTCCGTCGTGTATTCAGAGGTTTCGTTTAACATGGAAGCACCCCTTGCTAGACCTGCCAATGACAATAGATACTGTTCCTCGACTATCAGCCTTCCGCCGTGATGAAAGCTGTTGGAATCCTTGGAGAACGACATGGCGCGTGGAATTATCGATCATGATGGACTTCGGCGCGAGGATATTCGCCAGCTGAATAGTTGGGAAACACCTGATGACATACCATTTGCCGCCGGCAAGATCAGCCACGTGGTTCTCAAAGTACGGGATCTGGCGCGTTCGGTGAAATTCTATGCCGAGGTCATGGGCTTTCGCGTCTCGGAGGCCTATCCCGAAACCATGATGCCGGGGCGCATGGTTTTCATGCGCTGCAACAATGATCATCATGGCGTGGCGCTTGTAGGGGGAGCGGCGAAACAATCCGAGAATGCGGAGTTGCATCATTTCGCATTCGAAGTCGCGACGCTGGACGAAGTATTCAAGGCCCGAGGGCACCTGGTGCGCCATGGCGTCGCGCTCGACTTCGAGGGCCGCCGGCGCGCCGGTCAACAAATCGCCCTGGAGTTCCAGGACCCCGACGGACACCGGATCGAGATCTGTTGGGGTATGGACCAAATCATGCCGGACGCCCCGGCCCGGCCGGCCGAGGAATGGCGGGAAGCCTTTTCGCTGGAGGATGCCGTGCGCAAGCCACCGCCAGGGCAGGAAATCCACATATCCGATCCATCGCTGATGCGGGAATGAGCTTTTCCTGACGAGCAAGGGAGTATCACAGAATGAGTTATGAGTATCTCCAGGTCGACATTGCCGAACATGTTGCCCTGGTCACAATGAATAATCCGCCAGTGAATGCGCAAAATCGGCCCTTCCGGGATGAGCTAACGGCGATTTTCGATGAATTGAGCGATCGAGAGGACGTGCGGGCCATCATTCTGACCGGCGCGGGCAAAGTCTTCTCCGCCGGGGCCGATATCAAGGAACGCCAAGGCATCAAGGTGGGTGCCGGCTTTTACCGCCAGCACAACCGGGTCACGCGTGAAAGTTTTTACGCCATCCTTGAATGCGATAAACCGGTCATCGGGGCGCTGAATGGCGCCGCCCTAGGCGCCGGGCTGGCCCTGGCCGCCTGTTGCGATATTCTGATCGCCTCCGAGAACGCCGTGTTGGGGATGCCGGAAATCGATGTGGGACTGATGGGCGGGGCCAAGTACGTCAATATGCTGTTTCCCCGCTCCAAGGCGCGGCGCATGTTGTTGACGGGCAAGCGCGTCGGCGGCGCCGAGATGTACCGCATGGGCGTGGTCGAGGATTGCGTGGCGCCGGACAAGCTGATCGACGCGGCCAAGGAAATTGCCTACGAGATCGCGGCCAAAAGTCCCCTGGCGATCAGGGTCACCAAACAGGCGCTCAATACCACTGACAACCTTGGCCTGCGGGACGGTTACCGCTATGAACAGGAACTGACCGTGGCCATGTCCAAGACCGAAGACGCCGAGGAAGCGCAAGCCGCATTCGTGGAAAAGCGCCCGCCCGTCTTTAAGGGCCGATAGGCGGCGGCCGGCTCAAATTGCGTCTAAAAGTCGGAAGCGGAATTAGACAACTAAAGACAGGGGGAGAAGATCATGGGACAAATCATTGGCGCGGCTATCGTATCGCATCATCCTGGCATCATGCGCCCGGAAGCAGACAGGCTGAAGTTGGGTGATGGGCATGATACCGACCTGATTCCCGGCTTCGCACGGATCAGAGAAAAAATTGATGCCCTGGATGCGGACACATTTGTTATCTTTGATACGCATTGGATTTCCACGGCCATGAACCTGGTTGCCGGCCAAGATCACTTCCAAGGCATCTATACCTCCGATGAATTGCCTCATGTCCTCTCGGGCGTCGCATATGACTATCCGGGCGCGCCGGAATTGGCGGCCCGGATTGGCGATATCGCCAAGACACGTAAATTTCCTGCATTCAATGCGACCGATCCCCATATGGCGAACCATTACGGCACCTTGAATGTGTTGTCTCATCTCAGGAAAAATGAACAGGTCATGTCGGTCAGCGCCTGCCAAAATAGCACTTTGAACAATTATCTGGAGATGGGAGGGATTATTGCCCAAGCGATCGACGAGCTTGATTGCCGCGTGGTGATGTTGGCCTCCGGCGCACTGAGTCATGCCTTCACCAAGATCGATGAACCCGCCCGCAACGCGAACTTTTTCAATCCCGAGAATGTTTTCAGCGAGCAGAACCGGAAGCTGGACCACGAAGTCGTGGACATGTTCGGCGCCGGCCGCCATGACCAGGTACTCGACCGCTATGACGATTTGCAGGCGGCGAAGATGGAGGGCTGGGGCTCTCACTATTTCCAGATGATCGGCGCCCTTGGCGGCGCTGACTGCCGCCTGACCGGCACGCCCATGTCCGAATATGAGAACGCCCGCGGCACCGGCAATATCCATATCTGGTTCGACATACCCGGCGCAGCGCGGCAAGCGGCATGAACAAATTCGGCATTGGCCAACCAGTCAAGAGGTTCGAGGACCGTCGATTGCTGTCCGGCGAAGGCCGGTTTATCAATGACATCAACCTGGCCGGCCAGGCCCATGCGGTGGTCGTCCGCTCGCCGCATGCCCATGCACGGATCAAATCCATCGCGCGCTCCGCGGCTTCCGCGGCACCCGGTGTACTAGGCATTTTTACGGGCGAAGATCTCGCCGCCGACGGCCTGGGCACGATGCTGCCCACGGTGCAGCGCAAACGCCCTGACGGCTCGCCCATGTTCGCGCGCTCTCACCCTGGCCTGGCCACGGGCCATGTCCGCTTTGTTGGCGATCCATTCTTACTTATCCTCGCCGAGACAAGGTCCCTGGCACTTGATGCGGCCGAGCTGATCGAAGTAGATTTCGACGAATTACCCTCGGTCACGGATACTGCCCGGGCGGCGGCGGGCAAGGCCGCGGTATGGGACGAATGCCCCGACAACATCTCCAACGTCTTTGAAACCGGCGACGGTGCCGCAACGGATGCCGCATTCGCCAAAGCCGCAAAGATCGTTTACCGACGCTATGTCATCAGCCGGGTTTATGCCCATTTCATGGAACCGCGCGGCGTCATCGGCAACTATGATCCGGGCGAGGACCGCTATACTCTATACGCCGATGTGCAATATCCGCACCGGGTCCGCAATGCCCTGGCCAGCAAGATCTTCAAGATCCCCGAGAACAAAATGCGGGTTATCGCTGGCGACGTGGGCGGGGGTTTCGGGACCAAGGGTTGGCAGTATCCCGAACATCGGTTGATGTTGTGGGCCTCGCGGAAACTGGGACGGCCCGTGAAATGGAGCTGTGAGCGCCAGGAAGCGATCCTGGCTGACGAGCACGGCCGCGATAATATCTCCGAAGCCGAATTGGCCCTGGATGCGGAGAACCGGATCCTGGGACTGCGTGTACGCACCCTGGCCAACGTAGGTGCCTACGTATCGTCCGATCGGAATTTGCTGGCGACCTACAGCAATGTTTCCACCTTGGTCGGGGTTTACGACATCCCCGCCGCCCATGTGCATGTGTCTTGTGTGATGGCCAATACCAACGGCACCGCGCCCTATCGTGGCGCGGGGCGGCCGGAGGCGACGTATGTCATCGAACGCCTATTGGACGATGCCGCTCAGGAATTGGAGATTGACCGGCTGGAATTACGCCGCCGAAACATCATACCCAGCGGCGCGATGCCCTACCGCAATGCCTTTGGCAATATTTATGATTGCGGCCATTTCGGCGAGAATATGGAACGCGTTTTGGCCTTGGCGGACTACGACGGCTTCGACGGCCGCCGCCAGGAAGCCGCCGCACGCGGCAAGCTATTGGGTCTTGGCCTCGCCAACGCGATCGAAAAGGCGGCGTCGCCTGGCCTGGAATTCGCCGAGATCCGTTTCAATCCCAGCGGCAGCGCCATGATCCTGATGGGCAGCAAGAACCAGGGCCAGGGCCACGAAACCATTTTTCGCCAGATCGTGGCGGAGCGTCTTGGCATCGACCCGAGTGACATACAGTACATTGATGGGGATACGGACCGGGTTGCCTTTGGCATCGGCACCAACGGTTCCCGCTCCACCGTCATTGGCGGCTCCGCCCTGTGGCAGGCGGCGGGCAAGATCATCGAAAAGGGCAAGCGGATCGCGGCACATTTCATGGAGGCCGATGGGGGCGATATTGATTTCGCCGCTGGCGCCTTCACCGTGACCGGCACGGACCGCAGCATGAGTTTGGAAGACATCGCCAAGTCGGCCTTCATGCATGCCAAACTACCACCTGGCCTGGAAGGCGGCCTGTTCGAAACCTCCACATTTTCGCCCGACGCGAATACCTTCCCCAATGGCGCTCATGTCTGCGAAGTAGAGATTGACCCGGACACCGGCCAAGTCGACCTACTGCGCTATTCGGTGGTGGATGACGTTGGCACGGTAATCAATCCGATAGGCCTGAAGGGTCAGATCCACGGCGGCATCGCCCAGGGTGTGGGGCAGGCATTGATGGAACAGGTGGTTTATGACCCGGACAACGGGCAACTGTTGAGCGGATCATTCATGGACTACACCATGCCCCGCGCCGACACCACTTGCGCCATCCAGGTTGAAAGCAATCCAGCGCCGACCAAGCTTAACCCCCTCGGCGCCAAGGGCGCGGGCGAGGCCGGCACGGTCGGCGCCCTGCCCGCAGTGATGAACGCCGTGCTTGATGCCTTGGCGCCATTGGGTGTGAGCGAACTCGACATGCCGGCCACCAGTCAGCGGGTTTGGTCGGCGATCCAGCTGACAAAAGCCAACTGACAAACCAACTGGCAAGCGGGATGCACTAAATCACTTGCATGGCCGCAAGAATATCCGGTCTGTCATCAAAATCATCTTGCCCATCGATCACGACCGAATGGGACCGGACCCGGTATAGGCTGCCATTCTGCGCCGGCGCGGGTTCCTCACCGTTCTCCAATTTCTTGGCGGCATCAATCAGCAAACGGCGCATTTTGATAATCGCCGTGTCGGAGGTGCCCAGATGCTCCAGCGAACGATCAACAATGGCGCCAGCGCTCTCGGTCATCGCGGCATCCTGGGCACGGATGCCCTTGATGCCGGTAAAGGACGCCGTGCGCTGTAAATCCCGGTCTATGTTGTAGTCATTTCCCATATTCGCCGCTGGCGTCAAGGTACCGGGCAGCACCGCCGCATGGGCCGCCGCGCCAGTTCGCCAATTGTGCAGCTCCTGTTCGGACACCGGTCTGTCATTGCGATAGGTAATGCAGACGATATTGCAGTGGTGGTCATCGGCAGGGACCCACATGCGAACGGTGCGGGACTCGCCCGGCACCGGCGCGATCATGGTGTAGAAAGGATAGAGCCATTGGTTCATACGCCAGTAATATCGGCCGCCATCCACCACTCGCCGCGCCCCCAGGGTCATGCCGAAATCACTTTCAGTGACCTTCCATTTCGGCGCCGTGTCCTCGGCGAAAAAGGCGCCGGTCAACGCCGCCTTGTTGACCGCGTCATTGTCCAACTTGCTATGCAGAAAACTGACGTGGGCGGAATCGATTTCACCCTCCACGGCTTGCGCGTAATTGCATTCCTGATACCAACGGGACTGATAGCGGTGATCTTCTGGCACTTCCATCCATTCGAGTTCGGGCAGCCCGCCCATCAAAGCCTGGGGCCCCATGTAGGCCCAGACGATGCCGGCTTTCTCCCGCACTGGATAGCTTTTCAGTTTGACCTTGTCCTTGAATTTACTGTCCGAAGGCTCTGAAGGCGTATCCACGCAGTTGCCGTCCACGTCAAACTTCCAACCATGATAGACGCAGCGGATACCACAGGCCTCGTTGCGGCCAAAGAACAGACTAACGCGGCGATGTGGACAATACTCGTCAACCAAACCAATGCGGCCCTTGCTGTCGCGGAAGGCCAAAAGATCCTCTCCCAGCAGCCGCACCCGCACGGGCGGGCAATCAGGCTCCGCGATTTCGTCCGATAACATGAAGGGCATCCAGAACCGCCGCATGAAGGTTCCCATGGGCGTGCCGGGACCGGTCCCGGTTAAATATTCATTGTCTTCCACGCTCAACATGACCTGCTCCTTTAATGTCGGAAGCGACGTGTACTTTGCGTAAGGTTACAGCGCGTAGCCAAAATCGGCCCCCAGGCTTGCCTTCATGAATGGCGCACTCGCCTCGACCCAGGCGGACTGTCTTGGTAGATGTACTGAAATCGCCCGCACCAGGAAATTTTGCGGGTCATCCACACCGGCTGGCCGCTGTCCCTGATCACGATAGTCAGCGGCGCATTTTAGCAAGACCCGGCGCGTCATGACGATGCCGGCATCGGTGGCGCTGAGATTTTCCTGGGTACGGTCATAGATAGGCATCAGCGATTGACAGGCCGCATCCTGTACCCAAAGGCCCGGCACACCAGAAAACCAGGCGTCACGCTGGCTGGCGTAGTCAAACCGATAGCCGTTCTCCGGGGTGAATTTGGTCCAGTAATCCGCGTAGGGCGTGGTGGGTGGTTTCGGCGCATAGCAATCGCGGCTGGCCTGGCCCGTCTCCCGGCCCTTGTGTCCGGTTTCCATCAGCTCCCGTGTGCGGGGGTACAAAGGTTCCACCGGGGTATAGGAAAACATCAGACACAGGGTATTTTCGTCATCCATCGGGATCCACGCATGGCCGCTCAGCTCTGGAAACTTTGCTTGCGGCGGCACCAAGGTCCAGTAAGGCAGCAGGAACTGGTTAACCCGCCAATAGAAATTGTCGGCGCCGGCAGCGCGCCGGGCGGCGATGGAAACGCCAAACGGCTGCCGCAGACATTCAAACTTTGGACGCAGGTCCTTCTTGGCGATCCAGTCGTTGATTGCCCCTTGGTTGTCGATGCGCCCATGCAGGATCGGGGCATGGGCAGAATCTATCTCACCTTCCAGGGCCTGCAGCCAGTTGCATTCCTGTACCCGATAGGAAATATAAACGTTCTCCGCCGGCACCAAGTTCCATTCAAATTCAGGCAGTCGCGGTGGATTGTCGAGATCCGGGCCCATATAGGTCCAAATAACGCCGTTGCGCTCCCGGCATGGATAGGCCTTCAGGCGCACTTTCTCCATGAGGCGGCTGTTGGCCGGTTCCGCCGGCATATCTACGGGCGCGCCCGTGACGTCGAATTTCCAGCCATGATAGACGCAGCGGATGCCGCATTCCTCGTTACGGCCAAAGATCATTGGCGCGCCCCGATGGGGACAGGCATTCGCCACCAGGCCCGGCCGGCCATCGCTGTCGCGAAAGGCAACCAGGTCCTCGCCCAACAGTTTGACCCGCTTGGGCTGACCATCAGGGGGCAGGTCGGCGCCAGGATAAAATGGTATCCAGTAGAGCCTGAACAACTCCCCCATGGGCGTGCCCGCGCCGACCCGGGTTACAGCTTCATTCTGTTCCTGCGAAAGCATCTCTGTCTCTTCCCCTACAAATCCATTTACAACACCGCCGCCTCAAGCGATGAATCAGATCCTAATACGGTTTGTCCCCTCTCACCAACAGGCGGTAGAGCATGCGGTGCTGGCTGTGGTCATAGTCAAAGCCGGCCTTGTGCATGGCCGAGCGGTTGTCCAGGATCAGCATGTCGCCCAGGCGGTATTCATGGACGTAGGTGAATTCCGGGCGCATGGCCACTTCCAACAGCTCGGCCAGGAAATCCTGGGTTTCTTCCGGCTCCATGCCCAGGATACGCTCGGTCTTGCCCTGATGAAACCAGATCGCTTTGGTGCCGCGCTCTGGATGGGTTCTGACAAGCGGCTGTATCATGGACCCGACTTCGGCGTCCTGCTGATCACGCAGAATATCGGGATTGACGTTGTCGCTACGCGCACTGCTAATCAGCGTATTGGCCGTCTGCATGCCGTCGATGCGTTGCCGCCACGCCTCCGGCAAGGCCTCGTAGGCGGCGCGCATATTGCACAGCGCCGTGCCGCCGCCGCCATCGGGCAGCGCCACGGGATAGAGCGAGGTAAATTTGGGCGGAAATTCCTGGTTGGTATGATCCGTATGCCACGTCGCCGTCTTTGCCACCTTGGCTTGCTTGCCCTGGCTGTCCTTGTGGCGATTTGACAGCGTGCTGACCAGCGGCACGCCCGGTGCCAGATAACGGCGGTTCTGGTCCTCCATCAATTCACCGAACAGCTCGCCGGCGGCCTGAAACTGTGCCGCCGTGAGGTCTTGGCCTCGGATCACCAGGGCAATATTGTCGACCAGAGCATCGTACAGACGCTGGCGGGTGGCCTCATCGATGGGCGCGCGCAGATCAATACCGCTAACCTCGGCGCCGATGTGCGCCTTGATTTTGCTAATTCGCAGTGTCTGGTTTTCCGCCGGCATGCTCATTGGTCTCTGACGTCCTTAATGCGCTTGGCTTAGCCGCCCAGCCTAGAAGTACGGCTCACGCCAGTCCAGATCCTTGGGGCGGATCTTCTTTGCAATACAGCGCGCCGCCGCAAAGCCGGCGATTTCACCCGTTTGCGTACACCACGGAAAATTCCGCATCACCATGAAGATGGTTTCATAGGTGAATGATAGCGAGGCGCCGGTCAGGATCAGATTGTCGATCAGCTTGGGCAGAAAACTCTTGAAGGAAACCTCGAAAGTGTACGGACGATAGCCATCCCAGAAAAATGTCTTGGTCATGGGCTTTGTCACAGCATCACGAAACTGTCTGCCGGCACGGACATCGTCGAGGCAGAAGACATGCTCACCGACCGGATGGCGGCCATCGCGAACGCCGACGAAACGGCCAACGCTGGCAATCGATGCGTCTTCAAATCCCGGTACATATTTTTTCAAGAACTTCGCCTCGGCATTGACAAAGCCGCGGAGCAGCCGGGTCGCGGTAGCCTGGTCCCGGCCATCGCTGTCCATGCGCAGGGCCATATCATAAGGGGCATTCTGCCACAGAACATAGGTGCCAGCCGCCGCCATGGGGCTCATATCCACGGTTGGATGACCAATATAGCTATCACCATACACAGCCTTGCCGTCCATCCGTGGGCGATAGAGGCCGTCGGGCAGATCATCGGCGGCACGTGCCTCGGCGATGACTTTTTCCAGCAACGGATCATTGGCTTGTTCTTGGTGGCGCACCAGGTTCTGGAAATTCACGCCCGACATGGTCCACAACAGGCCACCGGGAATTGGCCGCTTGATGCCATCCCAATGGGCGCCTTCGGGTTGCGGGCCGCCGCCCGGTACAAATGGCGCACCGGCACGGGCGGCCAGCTGTCCGGTTCCGCTTCCCTCGATGAAAATCCGGCCGCCAATGGCGAACCGGCCGTCGGCATTTTCAACCACAACCGCGCGAATGCTGTTGTTCCCTGTACCGGGTTCGACGATGCAATCGATGAAGGCGGTGCCGTAGAGGGCGTTGACACCGGCCTCGTACAGCATATCGACCATGACGCAACCGGCACCTTCCGGATTGAAGGTCATGCGGGTGAAGGCACTACCTACCGCCTTGCCCCGTTCATAGTGAGATAGTGGGTTACCGGCCCAGTTGGGGTGGGTCTTTTCATTGGCGATATAGATATGGCCTTCGCTGGCGAAGCGCGCCATTAATTCCGAGTGAATGCCGCCGACGCCCTCGTTGGCAGCGCCCTGAAGGCCCGAGGTATGAACACCGCCCGGCATATCGAATTTTTCCACAAGAATGACATCGGCACCCATGCGGGCAGCCTGCAGCGCGGCGGCAAAACCACCTGGGCCCGCCCCGACCACCACAACATCCGCCTCATAGGCGACCGGGATCGCGCCGCCTGGAATATCGATCGACGTTGCCTGTCCCACCAATCACCTGCCCCTGATTTCGATAACACCTTAACAAAACCGTGTAATTGAACGAAACTGAATTGGAAGCACGTCCATGTTTCGTTTCTTGGGGCAATGATCGATCAGGGGAAGTCCAAGATGTCCAAGCGTAAAAGTATAGAAGCTCCAGGCTTCAGCCATGCAAATCCCATACCGGCGGCAAGCCGCATCGGCGATATTATGATGTCGAGCGTCATCAGCGGCCGTGATCCAGCAAGCGGCGAGATGCCGGATGATCAGGCACAACAGATCATTAATATCTTCAGCCATATTGGCAGTACCGTCGAAGCGGCGGGTGGTTCGACCGACGATATTATCAAGATCACCTTTTGGGTGGATGATGCCGCCGCCGGACGCGCCGCCCTGAACGGCGAATGGGTCAAGATGTTTCCTGACGAAGAATCGCGCCCGGCCCGCCACACGCTGTCGGCGGGCGGCGGGCGTCCGGGCCAGGTAACTTGCGATTTCATCGCTGTGTTTGGTTAGATCGGCGATTCCTTTAAGCGACCGGATACGGGAATATGATCAAGCTGGGACTATACAGTTCAGTCGCCAACCCACCGCACGGCATTCGGGCCACGGCTTTTCACATCGGAAGGATTGACGCCTGAGGTATGCAGCCGGATCCGGACTTCGCCTGGCGCCGGTTCTGGTGTTTCAACTTCACCCACTTGCAGGACATCGCGGGCCGGCCCCTGTTTCTCGTAGTCGGCGGCTTTCATAGGGTCACTCCGCTTGGCTCTTAAATACCCATGCGTTTGGCGATGACATTGCGCAGTATTTCACTGGTGCCGCCGCCAATCATACCCATGCGGCCCTCGCGAAACAGGCGCTGCATATCCCCTTGCACATAGCCCGCCGCGCCCATCACCTGCATGCCCAGATCGGCGGCCTTGAAATTGTTTTCCGTCGCGACCACCTTGGCGATGGCGGTCTCGGTGACCGCGTCTTCGCCCGCATCCAGCATCGCGGCGGTGCGGTAGGTGACCAAGCGGGCGGTCTCCATTAACATCCGCATATCGGCGAATTTGTGCGATACGCCCTGGAACTCACCGAGTGATTTGCCGAAGGCCTGGCGGTCCTGAACGAAATTCTTCGCCACTTCGATAATCTTGATGCAGCCCCCCGCCGCCGCGGCCGCGATCAGCACCCGTTCGAGATTGAGACCATGCATCAAGCCGCGCCAGCCGCCGTTAACCTCGCCCAATAGGCGGTTGGCGGGGATGCGCACGTCATCAAAAAAGACTTCGTTCAACAATGTCGAGCGGCTGCCCAAAGGGTCCATGGGCCGCGCCTCGAAGCCCGGGTGGGCGGTATCGACAACGAACAGGCTAAGTCCCCGGCGCCCGGCGTCCGGATCTGTTTTGGCGGAGACGATCAGATAGTCCGCCTCATGCGCATTGGTGACATAGACTTTTTGCCCGGAGATGATCCAATCTTCGCCGTCGCGCACGGCGCGGGTCCGGATGCCGGCGGCATCGGAACCACTGTCCGGTTCCGAGAAGGCAATCGCAGTACGGATGGACCCATCCTGCATACCGCTTAACAGCTCGGCCTTCAGGCTGTCATCACCAAGGTACTGCAAATACAGTCCGCCATAAATGGCGGTGGACATGAAGGAAACACGGATGCCTGGGTGATGATAGCCGAGGGCTTCGATAAACACCGCCAAATCCTTGTGGGAGGCATCCATGCCGCCATGGGCTTTGTCGTAGGGCAAGGTCAGCCAGCCGTCCTCCGCCAGCGCCGCGTAGGCTTCATGAGGGAAGCACCGCTCGCGGTCCAGCTCGGCAATTTTTTCAGACGGCAGAACCCTGTTCATCAGGCCCAATACGCTGTCGCGCAGCAAAACCTGTTCTTCGGTAAAGCCGAAGGTACTGTATGGCATGGGTAATTTTCCGTTCGTTTCGTCACGACAACGGTGGCGCAATGACAATGGCACAGTCAATAGTGCCGTGCAGGAATATGGCCTTCTTGGGCGCGATCAACGACGACCGGATATCACCGAAAATTGGCGCTGGCGCGTCGTATGCTTGTGCCTCGTTTCAGCTGAGATTGCTGTTCAAAAAGGCCAATACCTTGCGCCAGGCATCCTCGCTGGCGGCAGGGCGAAAGCGTTCTGCATTGCCAAAGGACTGGAATGCGTGGCCGGCGCCGTCATAGCGGTGGAACTCATGCGGTAAACCAGCAGCGGCCAGCGCGGCTTCATAGTCATCGACATCCTCGGGCGACGGATTTTGATCTTCGTTGCCAAAAAAGCCAGCCACCGGGCAATTTATATTGCCGGCAAGTTCAATGGCGGGCGGTGTATTTGGCCCCATGGGCAGTTTGACCCGGCCGCCATAGAATACGGCGCAAGCACTAAGTTCGGGATTGTGGCAAGCGCCAAGCCAGGCAACGCGCCCGCCCCAGCAATGGCCAACGATGCCGACGCGCCTGCTATCCACGGTATCCCGTGATCCCAGGAAGTCGTAAGCTGCTTTGAGGTCCAGGGCGGTCCAGTCGTCGCGAAACTCTTCGCGCTTTAGCTCGATGGTTTCTTCCTTCGGCCACCAATGAAAAATGAACGGCACGGCCACGGCAAAACCATTTTCGGCGTAGCGTTCGGCTGTCTTTAAGGTGAATTCATCGTTCTCGACCCCAGTGTGCCCGACCGGAATGTGTTGCGCCAGTATGATGCCGGGATGGGGTCCCTTTCCCTTGGGTTGGATCAGGAATATCTCCATCGGGCTGTCTTCAACCCTCACCGTGTGAATATCATGCATGATGCTCCCTCCCTCTCAACTCGTCGCCCGATCACAGCGGTGCCAGATGTCGGCTGCGCCAGCTTGTATTCCGCCACGAGGCTAGCACCAAGGCGACCGCGCCGCCAATTGGTGACACTTCAATGTTCAATTTCGATCCTCAGCAATCCTTGCGACGCTGGGTGGCGAATATTAAGGTTACGGTTTGGCGATGGTTTGGGAGACCGGTGAAATGGCCCTGAAGATCAAACAGATCGGCCCATGTTTTGTGGGTGAGGTTAACGATATAGACCTAACCAAGCCTTTGTTAGCGGACGACGTGGCGGCTGTTCATACGGGCATGGATGAATACGCTGTCTTGGTTTTCCGCGGACGCAAGCTGGACAACGATCAGCATCTCGCCTTTACCCGCCAATTGGGGCCTATCGAACAGGCCATTGGCACCAGCTTGCGGGCGGCAACGGATTATCGCCTGACGACCGATTTTGCCGATGTTTCCAACCTGGACAAGGAAGAGAAGCCGTTCGCCCGAGATGACCGCCGCCGCCTGTTCGCCATTGGCAATCAATTGTGGCATTCCGACAGCTCCTTCAAGGCAACGCCCGCGAAATACTCCCTGCTGCATGCGCACAGTATTCCCTCGAAAGGCGGGAATACGGAATTCGCCGATATGCGCGCCGCCTATGATGCGCTTGACGACGATATGAAACGACAGGTTGAGGGGTTGATTTGCGAGCATTCACAGCTTTATTCACGGGGCAAGATCGGCTTCAGTGATTTCACCGACGAAGAGCGGGAACGCTTTAAGTCAGTACGCCAAGTCTTGCTCCGCACCCATCCGGTGACCGGTCGGAAGTCCTTATACCTGTCATCCCATGCCGGGAGCATCCAGGGCTGGCCAGTGCCCGAGGCCAACATATTTCTGCAAAATCTGCTTGAACATGCCACGCAACGCCGGTTCGTGTACGCCCACGAATGGCGCGTCGGAGATTTGCTGATGTGGGACAATCGTCAAACCATGCACCGCGCACGGCCTTTCCCTGTGGAAGAGCGACGGGATATGCGGCGTACGACGTTGGCCGGCGATGGCCCGACCGTTCCCTAAAGGCTATGTTGCGGACAATGTTTGCGGTCTGACGTTGGACTACTTTGGATTTGTTGGCTGTCACGATCATGGATTCGGGGAGGAATAATCTTGACTGACTATAACCGTATTTCCGTCGAGCAGGTCTCTGGTGCGCTGGGCGCCGAAATCGGCGGCGTGAATGTTGCCGACGAGTTGGATGAAGAAACCATAGGCGAGATCCGCCGGGCACTGCTTGAGCATCTGGTGATATTTTTCCGTGACCAAGAGCTATCCGTTGACCGGCACAAGGCGTTCACGCGGCGCTTTGGCGAGATCTTCATTCATCCGAACTTCCAACTCGGTCAGGATGACAAGGAAATGGTGTACCTGTTGCGCCAGCCCGGCGACACCTCTGTCGCCGGCGAAAAATGGCATGCCGACACCACCATGATGGAAACGCCACCCATGGGCGCGATCCTTTATGCCCTGGAAGTGCCCGCCTATGGCGGTGATACAATTTTCGCAAACCAGTATCTGGCCTATGAAACATTATCCGAAGGCATGAAGGACATGCTCGACGGCCTGAATGCGGTGCACAGCGATATCCGTGTGGCCGGACCGCAATCGGATGTTAATTCCAAGCGCACCAGCAAGGTGCGCGACGATGCCAATTGGCGGCCTACCGTCCATACCCATGCCATTGTCAAAGTTCATCCCGAAACCGGGCGAAAACACTTGTTCATAAACCCCGTCTACACAATGCATATCGATGGCATGACGGAGGCGGAAAGCGCCCCAATTTTGGAATTCCTGTATGCGCATCAACGGCGGCCGGAATTTACCTGCCGGTTCGCCTGGAAGCAGGGATCGATCGCATTCTGGGACAACCGCTGCTCAATGCATCTGGCCGTTCATGATAACCATGACAGTGTCCGCCACATGCAGCGTACACAGATCGCCGGCTCAAGGAACTAACTGCAAGACGGGTGCCTGGCGCTAGAGCGCATTCGAAGAAAATGCGCTCAGACACTTAAGAATCGAGCAATTGGACCAATTACTTACGTCGCGAGAGCGACACCGATTAATTGAAAATTGCTCTAGGACGACGGTGTCATGGGCGGCCGGTGGGCTTTACAGCAAGCCCAGACACTTTGGAGGCTATGATCATGAAATCTCGTTTGTTGATACTAAACGGCCCAAACCTGAATTTACTAGGTGTGCGGGAGCCCGAAATCTATGGCTCGACGACGCTGGCAGCCATCGAGGAAAGCTGCGCCGCCAATGCCGATGTTCTGGGTGTCGAGCTTAAATTCCTGCAATCCAATCATGAAGGTGAACTGGTCGCTTGGATTCAAGAGGCTCGACATGAAGCGGATGCCATCATCATAAATCCGGCCGGATATTCCTTCCACTCGGTTCCTATTCTCGATGCGTTGAAAATGTTCCCCGGGCCGATCATAGAAACGCACATCTCGAATATTCATGCGCGGGATGAACAGCATCGCCATTCTATACTTTCCGCGGTTTCGACAGGTGTGATTTGCGGCCTGGGCGCCTATGGTTATCTGGTCGCCATGCAATCGGCGGTTAATTTGCTGGGCGCCCTTCGGAACTGACTATTGTTGCACTTTCAGACCACTGCAGTCAGTTCACATTCGCGGAAATTGAAAAGAAAATTTGACTGGGGATATCGGCACAATGCTTGATCCGGAATTAAATGCCTTCCTGCAATACTGGGATGAAGAATGGGCGGCGCTGACGCCCGGTGCCTCGCCAAAGGAACGGCGCGCGTTTTTTGAAATTATGGCGAAGGGGATGCGCCTGACCACGCCGGACGATGTCGAGACGGACGATGTACGCTGGATCGATAGCCCGGACGGCCCGGTCCGTGTGCGTATCTTCCGCCACAACTTCGGCGGCATGCAGCCCAGCCTGATCTATATGCATGGCGGCGCCTGGACCCAGGGCAGCCCGGAGACGCACTGGGACATTACTTCGCGGGTAGCCTCGTGGAACCGCCAAACCGTGATCTCCATCGATTACGCAAAGGCGCCAGAACATCCATTTCCCAGCGCGCTCAATCAGTGCGCGTCCGTGCTCGAATGGACCTTCGCCAATGCCGGAACCTTGGGTCTTGATCGGGAAAAAATTGCTATCGGCGGCGACAGTGCCGGGGCAAATCTCGCGGCGGCATTGAGCTTGAAATTCAAGGGTACCGCGCAACATCTACGGGCGCTGCTTTTAATCTACCCGGTCTGCGATTTTGACCTCTCCCGTCCGTCCTATAAGGAAAACCATGATGGACCGCTGCTAAAAGTCGCCGGCATGGAGGCCGTGAGAGCGATGTACTGTCCTAACCCGGAGAATCTAAAGAACCCGTTGGCCGCGCCCCTTCTTGCCCCAGACCATTCGGACCTGCCGCCAACTTTTATCGCGGTCGCGGAGCACGTGAGAACGGCGGTGACAAATTGGTCCACGGTAGCGGCGGGATTTTCCCAGCTGCGGGCGGGATAAAACCTTGCCACCTGTAACCTTCGGTCCTTTTGGGATGGAAGGTGGGAGATGTACACCGTGGA
>Ga0233428_1000661_pt1 | contig 44579 bp, 40 predicted proteins | sample SI_118_April2016_4_FD_179890 | JGI IMG/M metagenome (GOLD analysis project Ga0233428, IMG submission 179890) | Seawater microbial communities from Saanich Inlet, British Columbia, Canada - SI_118_April2016_120_MG | ecosystem: Environmental > Aquatic > Marine > Inlet | place: Canada: British... | reverse complement strand
GGCCGTGGCAGGATTGACGGCGACGCGTCCCGGCTGCAGGACGCGTTTGAGCAGAGGCAACTCGAACTGCCAGCCAATCAGGACGACACACGCAGCGGCAACCACGCCAAGTCCGACGGTCAGCGAGACCCAGCCCAGAAGTCTCACGTAACCAGGATGGTAGTATTCGGTGCGCAGTGTTGGAGGCATGGCTACGCTCTAGCTGTGTAGATCAAGAACTGTGCGGATCAAGGCCGTGGCAATATGATCACGGAAACAATCCGCGTGCGAGTTTGGCTTCGCGCACCCGGCTGATGCCCTCGACAAGGGCTGCTGTGCGCAGATCGTACCCCTCATTCTCGGCACGACCTGCCAGACGTTCATACGCGTCGGCAAGAATGCGTCGCAGTCGTTCATTGATTTGCTCAAGGGTCCACATGTAGTTCTGGGTATCCTGGACCCACTCGAAATACGACACGGTCACACCGCCGGCATTGGCAAGGATGTCCGGCAGGACGTAGATGCCTCGATCCTGCAGGATCTCATCCGCATCCAATGTCGTGGGGCCATTGGCACCTTCGGCGAGGATCCGACATTGAATCTGATTCGCATTGCCGCCATGGATCTGTCCCTGCAGAGCGCAGGGCGCAAGTATGTCACACTGTAGTTCCAGCAATTCCTCATTGGTGACAGCCTCCGCCTCGGGATAGCCCTCAAGAAATCGGTGCCGACGCGTGTAGTCGATCACATCGTCGAGATGGAGACCACGAGGGTTGAAGATGCCTCCCGTCACATCGCTGACGCCGAGAACCGTGACGCCAAGTTCGGAGAAAAAGCGTGCCGCATTTCTTCCGACATTGCCAAACCCCTGAACGACGGCGGTGGTCTGAGGCAGATCGATTTCAAGACGCCGTGCTGCTTCCTCCACGACATACACGAGGCCCCGGCCCGTTGCTTCACTGCGTCCTTCAGAGCCTCCCAACACAACAGGTTTACCGGTGACGACGGCGGGCACGGCATAACCGACTTGCTGGCTGTAGGTATCCATGATCCACGCCATTGTCTGCTCGTCCGTGCCCATATCAGGTGCGGGGATGTCCTTGTCGGGACCGATCATGCCAATGATCTCGGAGGTGTAGCGTCTGGTCAGGCGTTGCAACTCACTGCGGGAGAAGTCGGTGGGATCAAAACGCACGCCCCCTTTGGCGCCGCCGAATGGCAATTGCATGAGAGCGCATTTCCACGTCATCCACATGGCCAGTGCGCCTGTCTCGCCGAGGTTCACATCTGGATGGTAGCGGATGCCGCCCTTGGTGGGGCCCATGGACAAAACGTGCTGAACACGATAGCCGAAGACGGTCTCCACCTCTTGCTCGTTGTCACGCCGAAAGGGAAAGGAGACGATCTGTGTGCGTTGCGGGAATAGCAGTCGCTGGCGCAGGTTGTCGTCAAGACTCATCAACTCCGCGGCCTTGAGGAATTGCTGTTGCGCGAGGCGAAAACTGGGCGAATTCCACTCTGATCGCTGTGCGTGGGTAATCTCGCGTGCGTATCGAATCGATCGTCCGAGGGTCTGCGCATCGAGGCTGGTCTTTACCAGGTAGTCCTGGGCGCCTGCTTCGACGGCGCGGGAGGCAAGGGTTACGTCATCGATGCCCGACAGAATCAGGACAGGCAGTTCCGGCACGGCAGCCCGCACACGGAAGTAGGTGTCCATTTCCTGACTGTCAGGCAATACCAGGTCGAGGAGCACCACATCAAAGTCTTCGCCCCGACCCAGCATTTCCAGACCCGTCGCCAGGGTTCCACCTGTCTGCAGGGCCACGTCGTAGCTGCCGACTTCCTCCAGCAGCTTTTCGATCAGGCGAGCATGAATGGGATTGTCTTCAATGAGCAGGGCACGCAAGGGTTTGCCGGACATGGTCGTCGTCCTCAGGAAATTTCGTCAGGCGGTGTACGTAGTCGATTCACCTCTTCGATCAATTGCCGACGTTCGGCTTCCAGTTCCTCCACCCGTGACTCAAGGTGTGCATATCGATGCATTGCATTGTCGAGAGATGACATTAACAGATCGAGGATCTGTTCACGGTCTGAATCAATTCTTCGGCGTCGCCGAGAATAGATCACTTCGACACCACGCTTGGCGCGATGCCGGCTGCGCAACTGTCGATTGGCGAGGACATGTTCTATGCGCGAATCGAGAATTTCCTCGTCAAATGGTTTGGTCAGATAGTTGTCCGCTCGAACCTCGAGTCCGCGGAAGATGTCTTCCGGTTCGCCAAGGGATGTCAGCAGGATGACGGGAATTGAGCGCAGCTGAGAGTCGTTCTTGATCTCTTCGCACAATTGATAGCCATCCATGTTCGGCATATCGATATCTGTAATGATGAGATCCGGTGCCTGTTCGCGCACGGCGACAAGGCCTTCCGCGCCATCAGCAGCGACGCGCACACGATAACCCCGTCGTTCAAGTCCCAGCCGCAAGGCTTCAGACTGAACGCGGCTGTCCTCCACGACGAGGACATCGATTACCTCTGCAGGGGGAGGGCCTGCGTCATCCGTCATCTTGCAGTCGGTCTTGCATCTGTTGTACAAAGGAATTGTCGGCGAAGGTGCCACGAACGGAGGCAAAATCGGCATCGCGAGCGGCATCACCGCCTTCGGCACCATAGCCGTAGCGGGCAATGGGATCGAATTCCTTCTCCGCGTCGGCGAGGATCTTCTTGATGGTTGAGTTCGACATCTTCGTACAGCTCGCCTGGATCTTGTCGAGATCCGCCAGGCTCAGCGCCTCGGGTGGTTGCCCGGTACGTTGTTCAAATACACGACAGACCCACGCCCATTCATCCTCGGCGTAGGCGGCGGCGGCATCAGCAAAAGCGGCATCCACCTGTGCTGGATTTGCCAGCTTGCCCACGGCGATGTCGTCTTCGATCTGCCTGAGTCGTGCCAGGGGGATCAACTGTCCTCCCACATCGCTCCAGTCGCCATTGCCTACACCATCACCCGCGGCCAGTGATGTACGCGTTTTCGCTTCGTCTGCAGTCGCACGAGCCGCTGCGGCTCGGGCGAGGATCTTGCCCTGCAGATATACATCGACACCGTCACGGTAGTTGCGGGCGCCCTTGCGCAGCATCAACCGCTTCACAAGTACGCCTTTGTAGCGAATCTGTTCTACGGCGCGGTCCGTTTCGTCGTAGAGTGCGGTAAGGGCCGCCTCGGCGCGAACCATCTTGCCAACCGTGTAGGGACTGTAGACGTCAAAGCAGATCTGGTCGCGCTTGGTGGTTGCCGAGCGCCGGTCGCGAGTCGGCCATTTTTCGCCGTCACGCATGGTGCCAACTGTGAACATGTTCATCGCCGGCGTCAGCAGTGAATCGCCTTCCTCTTCGGTGACGTAGGAAAAGGGCAGATCACCGATGTCGAAATTGTTCAGATGCTTGCCAATGATGACGCAGAAGGGCCCCACGACGGTGGGCCAGCGCATATAGGAGAAGGAGCCATTCTTCGTACCACGCTGAATAACGCCCTGGTGCACTGGGCCCAACTTGTACATGTGATTGCTTTGATTGGTACCGGATCCGGCGTTGTAGAAGGAATAGATGCCGGCAATCAACAACGTGCTTTTGTGGTGCGTCACGGTGTAGGGTCCGGCGAAGATGGAGCATGCCTCGCCGTGGAAACCTTCACAATTGGCGAAGAACAAGGAATTCTCGGCAGAAAACTGCTTTCCCATCTTGGTGCCCTGGCCAACGAAGCAACTGTGCAGGACGACACCATCAACGACTTCGGCGCCCTCGGCGATAATGAAATCTTCCGCCATGACGCCGGCGCCCACGAGGGTCGCCGCATCCGCTTCCGACAGGATGGTGCCATTGTGTAGTCGAGCTGCCCCCACCACCTGCGCTGCAGGCCCGATCTCGACGTCGATGATCTCACCCACGTGGGAGATCCGTGCACCAGCACCGATGCGACCCATGTCGGCTTTGGCCGTAGCGGTGTAGTCTGCCACCATCGCCTGCAGGCGCTCGGTCACGTCGGCTCGGTGCCGATGCATGGCCATCAGATAGGCGAACTGACTCGATATTTCGGCAAACAGCTCAATTTCCCGACCACCACCTTCGTTGATCGTTTCCGCCTCGACGCCATTGCCGAATGTAGCTCCCACATGTGTGGCGATCGTGCCGACATCGGTGATCACCGCACCGGCACCGATCCGGGTGCGGGCAATGTGGCCTCCGACGCGGGAGATGAGGACATTCTCAGCGATTTCGCAGTCGATCAGGTGCACGTCACGGATGCCGCAGTCCACATCGATCCCGCCAGCGACTCTCACCTTCCCCGTCAGTGCCCCAAGATGGACAGTGCCGTCGAAGCGCGTATTGTGGACGCGTTGAGGGTCAAAATCAGAGGTGACAAGAACACTGGCCCAATCGCCGGCTGAGCAGCCCTGCAGCGTGAGCGACTCGATTGCGGCGGCACCAATAGGTGAGGAGGTGGTCATAGAGAGCGATCCCAATTCGTCTATCTTGCTGAAAACGTTGCGGTTAAATGACACGAAGAAGGAAAGTATAGCGGCCAGTCTCGCGGATCGTCAACCGCAATCCCCCACATGCAGTCACCTTTACACTCCAGGGGCATTTCCCTAAGTTCACCGGCTGGATTCAACGATGAATCACCCTCTGATTCAGCACGTTACACGACTCGCCGAGGCGAGCATTCCCGCGATACGAGTGATGGCAGGCAACATACAAGTCAAGATCTGTGACGATGCAGCACAGGTGGCCATTGAAGCGGCCGCCATGTTCGACGAACTCATCCGCGCCACCCCCGAGAGTGTCATCGGGCTGGCGACGGGATCAACGCCTGAAGCGACGTATGCTGAGATGGCCCGACGACATAGAGAAGATGGGCTGAGCCTGGCTGGCGTCAGCTCCTTCAATCTAGACGAGTATTGGGGTCTGGGCGGCGATCACGACCAGAGTTATCGCTACTTCATGCACGAAAACCTGTTCAAACATGTCGATATCCTGCCTTTCAATACGCACGTTCTCAATGGTAAGGCTCGCTTTCCACAGCTGGAGTGTGAAGGCTTTGAACAGAGGATTCTTGCTGCAGGCGGTATTGATATGTGGCTTCTGGGTATCGGTGGCAATGGCCACATCGCCTTTAACGAGCCCGGCTCAGGCGTCGATAGTCGCACCCGTTTGGTCAGCCTGACACAGGAGACCATCGAAAGCAATAGCGACGGTCGTTTCTTCTCGGATGCATCCGAGGTCCCGCGCTGCGCCCTTTCTGCGGGAATCGGCACCATCCGCGAGGCGCGGCGTCTGGTCTTGCTGGCGACTGGTTCCAAGAAGGCCGATGCCATCGCCGCTGCGGTAGATGGGCCATTCAGTGAGGACTGTCCCGCCAGCCTTCTGCAAGATCATGCCGACTGCACCTTCATCGTCGACCGCGATGCGGCGTCGAAGTTGTCCTAAAACGCCGCCAGAGAAAAGGATCCCATCATGAATCGTGACGACGTCAAAGCTCGTGTCTACAAGGTCATCGCTCAGGTTCTCAAGATCGAAGAGAGCCAGATCGAAGAGACGAATTCCTTCACCACAGATCTCGGCGCTGAGTCAGTCCAATCAGTGGAGCTGATGGCTGGTTTCGAAGAGGAATTCGATATCGAAATGGAAGAGGATGAGGCCCTCGAGGTTCAGGATGTAGGGGGCGCGATCGATTTCATCGGTCGTTATCTGGACTAATTGATCTGGACTAATTATCTGGATCATCTGGACTAATCATCTGGATCTGGACTGATTATCTAGACTGATCAGCAGACACAGCCACCACTGAGTTACCGTGAGAAATAGGGAGCAGATATGGCCATCGAGGTCAAACCACTAGAAGAAGTCAGCGAGCCCAATACGCTCGACGACATGTTCGACTACAGTCGTCCCCCCAGGATCGTCTACGAATCGCCGATCTACGAAGAGATCAATGGTGAGATCGTGAAGTTTGATCCACAGGAAGCGCTCAAGCGCGACCTTGTGATCACCGATACGACCTTCCGTGACGGACAACAAGCGCGACCGCCCTATACCGTAGAGCAGCAGGTGAAGCTCTTCGACATGATGGCCAAGCTCGGCGGCCCTAATGGTGTCATCCGACAGACCGAGTTCTTTCTCTACACGGCCAATGACCGGCGTGCGTTGGATGAGTGTCGGGCGCTGGGGCACAAGTATCCGGAAGTGACCTCGTGGATTCGCGCCGACAAGGGCGATTTTCGTCTCGTTAAAGAGGCCCAGGTCAAAGAGACAGGACTACTGACGCCCTCTTCTGATTATCACATTTTCTACAAACTGAAGAAGGACCGGAAGAAGGCCTTCGACGACTATATCGAGATCGTCGAAGCCGCCTGGGAGGCCGGTATTCGGCCGCGAGTACATCTCGAAGATGTCACGCGTGCCGATATCGACGGATTCGTAAAGCCTTACGTCGGTGAACTCGTGCGACTCTCTGAGCAGGTGTCACCAGATCTGCATGTGAAAATTCGTCTGTGCGACACGATGGGTTTTGGTGTGTCGACTCCTGGCGTAGCCCTGCCACGATCCATTCCAAAACTTGTGCATACGATGACGCATGAGTTGGGGATGCCACATGAGTGCATCGAGTGGCATGGTCACAATGACTTCCACAAGGTGCACATCAATGGTGCAACGGCATGGATGTATGGCTGCAACGCGGTGAATACGACCCTCTTCGGCTTTGGTGAGCGCACGGGCAATCCGCCTCTGGAAGGAGCGCTGATCGAGTATATCTCCCTACACGGCGACCTGTGTGGAATCGATACCATGATGATTCAGGAGATGGCCGACTATATGCGTTCCATCGGCGTCGACATTGCGCCCAACTATCCTTTCATTGGTCGCGATTTCAATACGACCCGTGCCGGCATTCACGCCGGCGGTCTGCGCTCAGATGAGCGTATCTACAACATTTTCGATACAACCGAGTTGTTCGGTCGTCCACCGAGGGTCTCCATCACTGACAAGTCGGGTGTGGACGGCGTCGCCCTGTGGGTGAACACCTATCTGGGTCTTGAAGGCGACAAGAAGCTGTCGAAAATCAAGGTTCACAAAGTGGCACGTTGGGTGATGGATCAGTACGAAGTCCATTCTCGTATGAGTGCCATCACCGACGAGGAATTGGCGCAACAGGTCCAGGAGCATCTGCCGGATCATTACGCCAATCGCAAGGCCAGTTGATCGATCGTCCTTGAACAGTACCTACGGCGCCGATCCCCGAGCAGCGGGGTCGGCGCCGTCGTATTTCCCCCCAGCCAGCTTGAGACTCTGACCTCATATGGACCGACTGACCCCCGTCGAGCAGGTAGCGGTAACTGCCTCTGCCTTCGATGCCCTCTACGAACCAGCAGAGAAGATTCCGACCGTCATGGTCGACAACTTCCCTGCCCTCGGACGCCTCGCGGCCATGCGTTTTGTGGAGTGGGTGCAGGATCACCCGGAGGGTGTGATCAGCTTGCCCACAGGCAAGACACCCGAACACTTCATCAAGTGGGTTCAGCATCTGTTGCAGACATGGGGCCAGACAGAGACGCAGTCAGAGCTTGCAGCAGCGGGCATCGACCCGACTCGCGAGCCACGACTCGATGGCCTGCACTTCGTGCAGATCGACGAGTTCTATCCCATCGAACCGGTCCAATCCAACAGCTTTTATGCCTATGTAAACCGATTCTACCTCAAGGGCTTCGGGCTCGATGCTGAGCGCGCGCTGCTGATGAATTGTCATGAGATGGGACTGCGCCCAGGGCAAACACTGCGAAGTGTCTGGGGAGAGTCAGGTGAAGTCGATCTGAGTCTCCGCTACCGTGCTGCCAGCGGGCATTTGGAGAGGGAGCAGCAGCAGACTCTGGGACGTATCGATCAATGGTGCCAGGAATACGAGGAGCGGATCAGGCAGCTTGGAGGCATCGGCTTTTTTCTCGGCGGCATTGGTCCGGATGGACATATTGGCTTCAATGTCCGCGGCTCGGATCATCGTTCGACGACGAGATTGACCCAGGTGAACTACGAAACTCAGGCAGCGGCAGCCGGTGATCTGGGTGGGATGGAGATCTCGCGCCGCAGACTCGTCGTCACCATTGGATTGGGTACGATCACGGCAAAGCCGGACGCCTGTGCGTTGATTGTTGCAGCGGGTGAGGCGAAGGCCCACATCGTCGCAGAAGCAATACAACATTCGCCCGATATCGAGTTTCCGGCTACGGCCCTGCAGCAACTTCCCAACGCTCGTTTCTACATCACAACGGGTGCCGCGAAACACTTGGGTGAGCGACGTCGTGTCGCCGTTGAACAGGTTACACAAGTCGATGACGAGTTGGTCGAGCGCGTCCTTGTAGATCTGTCGGTGAAGTGTCGCAAGCGGCTGACAGATCTGACTGCCGCTGATGCTGCTGCTGACGCGGAAGCATCGGCTATGTTGAAAAAACACACCGCCGACCTGCCCCAACTGGCAACCCAGGTTCGGGATGGTCTGATCGCCAAGATTGAACGTGGTGGGCAGACGCTGTCGAACACGAAGTTTCTACATACAGAGCCACATCACGATGATCTGATGCTGGGCTATTTGCCCTACATCGTGCGGCATGTGCGAGACGCAAACAACACGCACACCTTCGCCTGCCTGACAGGTGGTTTCACGGCAGTGACCAACGATTTTATCTGCGGGCACCTGCAACGATTGCAGCAGTTTCTGCCGACGGCCGACTTCGAACGCTGGTTGCTGGACGGCTATTTCGAGCCAGAGTTTCTACAGGGTCGCAATCGTGATGTGTGGCAATATCTTGATGGTGTCGCCGCTGCAGACGAAGACATGAAGGCGGAAGGCGCGGCACGCCGATTCCTGCGCAATCTCATTGCCATTTACGGTGATCGTGAGCAGGAGGCGCTCAATGCAAGGATCGATTCGCTGACAGCGTATTTTGCCGGTCAGTATCCGGGCCAGAAAGACACAGAAGATGTCCAGCGTCTCAAGGGCATGTGTCGCGAATGGGAGGCAGAGTGCATCTGGGGGTACTTTGGCTGGGATTGTTCTCGGGTTCTGCACCTGCGTCTCGGCTTCTACACGGGGGATATCTTTACACCCGAACCGACGCTGGAAGAGGATGCGCTGCCCGTGCTCGGTCTACTCAAACAGACCGAACCTGATGTGGTCAGTGTCGCCCTTGATCCGGAAGCCAGCGGTCCCGATACCCACTACAAGGTGCTGCAGTCTATCGCCGAGGGTCTGCGGCAATATGAGCAGAGCTCGGGCCGATCCGATATCAAGATCTGGGGCTACCGAAATGTGTGGTACCGGTTCCATCCAAGTGAGGCGAATATCTTCGTTCCAGTATCACTGAACATGTTTGCCATTATGCATAACGCATTTATCAATAGCTTCATATCTCAAGCAGAGGCTTCTTTTCCGAGTCCGGAACACGATGGCCCCTTTTCAGAGCTCGCGCAGCGAGTACAGGTCGACCAATACCAGCGAGTAAAAACTTGTCTTGGAAGAGAATGGTTCCACAATCATCCAAGTCCACTGATACGTGGGACGCGGGGACTCGTGTTCCTGCGGGAATTGAAACTTGATGAGTTCTACCAGCGCAGCCGCCAGTTGCGCCAGGCAGCCGAGAACACGTAAAAGGAGACGTCTGACATGCTAAGTCCGCCAATGCAGGATGCGTTGAATCGTCAGATCCATGTTGAGCTTGCCTCAGCAAATGAATATCTGTCGCTGTCGGCGTTCTTCGAGCGGATCAACATGAAGGGCTGCGCCCACTGGATGCGGATCCAACACGATGAAGAAGTTGCTCATGCGATGAAGATCTTCGACTACATCCATGATCGTGACGGTGACGTGACGATGCAGGCGATCGACGCACCCGAGACGATGTGGGGCTCGCCACAAGAGGCCTTTGCGGCTGCTCTTGCCAGCGAGCGCAACAACAGCAAGCAAATTGGCAAACTCGTCGAACTGGCCACCGCAGAGAGTGATCACTCAACGCATGCTTTCATGCAATGGTTCGTCAACGAGCAGGTCGAAGAGGAGGCGACGGCGAAAGAGATCGTCGACAAACTCAGTTTCGTCGGTGACGATCGGACGGGCCAGTTCATGATCGATCAGGAATTGGGCCAACGCACGCCCCCTCCGGAGATCGACGCCGAACAAGGATAGAGGTCGAGTGATGAGAATTCTCGTCACGGGAAGCGCGGGACGGATCGGGCGCTATGTGGTGCGTGATCTGGTTGCCGCCGGGCATGACGTGATCGGCGCTGACGTGAGGCAGACAGATGTGCCTGGCGCCCAACACCTGTTCGTCGATCTCACAGATGCGGGCCAGGTTTATGCCAGTCTGGCAGGTGTAGAGGCCGTCGCCCACCTTGGGGCCTGGGCCAATGCGGGTGTTGTGCCGGATCCGCAAACCTACGGCGACAATGTCCGTGGCACCTTTCATATCCTGCAAGCCTGCGCCGAGTTGGGCGTGCGGCGTGTCGTGTCCGCTTCCAGCGCCCAGGTCTATGGCTTCTTCGGCCATCCCCCGGAGTATCTTCTCGTTGACGAAGATCATCCTCTGCGGCCTCTCAACAGTTACGCTTTGTCCAAAACGGCCGGTGAGGCGGCGGCGGCCTATATCACCGATCGCTATGGCTTGCCGATCCTCTGTTTCCGCATCATGGGTGTACGCACACCGGAGGAAATGCCCGAGCAGATTCAACGATTGCAGGATGATCCGGCCGCCGACACAGGGCTTCTTTGGACGCGCACAGATGCACGCGATGCGGCCACGGCGTTTCGTCTGGCTCTTGAGTCGGATGCTCCTGCTGGTCTCTACAACATCACGGCTCCCAACGTCGTGGTCGATCATCCAACTCAGGAGTTAATTGCCCGGTTTTTTCCCAAGGTGCAGGTGCACACCGCTGTCGCCGGCCGCATCTCGCCCATGTCCTGTGCGCGTGCTCAAGCCGCATTCGGCTACGACCCGGTGTTTGATTGGTCTGTGACCCGACAATTCCCGGAGAACTGACATGGACTACCAAAGCGTCTTCTCCTCCATCCCCATGCCGGCGACGCTCATCGATATGCAGGGCAGGATCGTCGACGTCAACGACGCATTTCTCGAGTGGGCGAGAGGGATGGGGCATGATCTGCGCAAACAAGACCGCATCGGTCACCAGATCACGGATTTCTCCGGAGTTTTCGAGGAGCAACGTCAGCTCGTGGTTTTTATCAACGATCTGCTGGAGGGGAAGGGTGCACAGCACCTGCGTTGGGAGGGACGTGTTGAAGATGGCCATCTGATATGGGGTGACATACGTGGCCAGGTCGTGAGCGATGGTGATGGCAACCTCGTTGGTGCCGTGATTCTGCGGGAGGATGTGACGGAGGAAGTACTCCAGGAGCGGCGGCAACTGCTCCTGCATCGTTTGCGAGATGAGATCCTGCGAATGCGCGATGCCCACGATACGCAGCAGGTTATGGTCGCTGTGCAGGATGGTCTACGCAGTCTGGGTATTCCGATGGATGACTGCGGCGTCAATCTCGTGGACGACAGCGTGGATCCACCTGTGGTGCAGTTCCACAGCATGACTGCAGAGGGCACCTGGCGTCCTACCGGCCACGGCGAGGGATCCAAGATCATCCTGCATATCTGGCGCCAAGGTGAGATCGCCTATCGTCGAGACCTGATGGCAGAGGACGAACATGGAGAGGCGCCGCAGATCGAAGGACTATTTCAGCGTTCGGTCCGCAGTGTCATCGATGTTCCCTTCGCCCACGGCACACTGGCCGTCAACAGTCCTCGACCTAATGCTTTCAGTGAGACAGACCTAGATATTCTGACGGAGATGGCGCAAGCACTGTCGGAAGCCTTCGACCGTCTCAGCGCGATCGAGGCACTGCGGCAAAGCGAAGGGCGCTATCGTGCCATGGTGAGTCAGATTGCTGAAGCGGTCCTGCTCATCGATCTGGAGACACATTGCATCGTCGAATCAAATCGCGCTTCCCGCGAATTGCTCGGTTACGACGAGGGACAGATCGAGGGGGAGTCGGTCTACGACGTCGTAGCCCACGACAAGGCCAGTATCGACGCGAATGAAGCCAGACTCCTGAAGGAAAGGAGCACGATGGTTGGCGAACGCCGCTTCCGACATCGTGATGGCCATCTCATCGATGTCGATGTGAGTCTTACGTTGATCGAATATGGCAATCGTGAAACATCTTGCGTCGTAGCGCGCGACATTGGCGATCGCAAGCGGCGCGAGCGCCGGCGGCAGGTGATGGAACGATTGCGCGAGGAAGTGTGGCGCATGCAGACGGGCCGCGAAATCGAGACACTCATCGATCTGGCACGAACGAGTCTGCGCAGCCTGGGTGTCGCCTTCGATCACTTCGGTATGAATCTGATCGATGTTCGAACGCGCGACCACTTCCGTGTGTATGCACAGACGCTCACGAACCGGGTTCGGATGCCGCGAGTGCGTGCCGACCAGGTTCTACTACAGTTCTGGACTGGGGGTGAACCTGTCTATCGAGCGGATCTGGAACAGGAGGATCCCTACGATGAATGCGAGATCATCCAGACTAACTACGGCATGAGGATTCGGGCCGTCCTCGACGTGCCGTTTTCTCACGGCACTGTCGCCGTCAACAGTCTGCGACCGCACGCATTTTCCGATGACGACATCGCTTTGGTCTCCGAACTGGCGACGGCTCTATCAGATGCCTTTCGCCGAACCGACGATCTTGCTCGACTGGCGGCACAGCGTGAACACCTGATGGTGACCCTGCGTAGTATCGGCGACGGGGTCATCTCCACGGACGCCGACGGTTGCGTCGAGCTACTCAACGAGGCGGCGGAAGCTCTCACAGGTTGGTCACAAGAAGAAGCGCAGGGGGAGCCACTAGAGACGATTTTCCGCATCGTCGATGCGACGACGAGACAGCCATGTTCAAGTCCGGTGCAGCGGGTTGTAAAAGATGGACACCTCGTCGCGCCAGGAGAAGATGTCCTGCTACTGTCTCGGGACGGATCCGAACGACTTCTGGCTGACAGCAGTGCACCGATGCGAGATCAGGAAGGGGTGATCATTGGTGCCGTTCTGGTTTTCCAGGATGTGACAGATCAGCGCAAGACGGAACAGGATCTTGCGCACGCCGAGAAACTCGAATCTCTCGGTGTCTTGGCCGGTGGAATCGCCCACGACTTCAATAACATTCTGACGGCGATCACCGGGCATCTGTCCTTGGCGGGACTTGAAGCGAGTGGCTCAGAATCTCTCCGCCATCTGGTCAAACAGGCAGAGAAAGCGGCGATGCAGGCGGCGAGGCTTACGCAGCAATTGCTGACATTCTCCCGTGGCGGAGAACCGGTGCGGCAATACGTCGACATGGGTGAGTTGCTGGAAGAAGCAGCCACCTTTGTCCTGCGCGGCTCCAATGTCAGTGTGGACTTTGACCTGCCAGCCGATCTGCATGGCGTCCATGGCGATCCGGGTCAGTTGGCTCAGGTCGTGCAGAATTTGGTCATCAACGCCGATCAGGCGATGGAGGAGGGCGGCAAACTGTGGATCACCGCGGCCAATTCATCGCCAACGGGTGATGATGGTTATGTCCGTATCGATATTCGCGACGTCGGCAGAGGTATGCCAGCGGAAGTTGTGCAGCGAATTTTCGAGCCCTACTTCACGACGAAGGAAAAGGGCAGTGGCCTCGGCTTGGCCACGGCCTACGCCATCATCGACCAACACGGTGGCCACCTATCCGTCGACTCCGTCCTCGGGGAAGGCACAACCTTCACACTGCAATTGCCCATCATGTTGCAGGCTGTCCCCGAGCCTCGGCAAGCCGTTGCCAAGGTCGCGGCCGTCGGCCAAGGGCGCGTTCTGGTGATGGATGATGAGGAAGAGATCTGCATTCTGCTGGAGCGGATGCTCGGTCATCTTGGCTACCGAACGGCCTTTGCCCAGTCTGGCGACGAGGCGGTCCAGTTATTTCAAGAGGCGATCAAAAGCGACCCCTTCGACGTCGTCGTCCTGGATCTCACGGTACCTGGCGGGATGGGGGGTGCACAGACACTCAGCGCTTTGCAGGAATTAGACCCGGATGTGCGGGCAGTGGTCTCGAGTGGGTATTCGAATGATCCGGTCATGGCTCGTTTCGCGGAGCACGGCTTCCGCGGCGTTGTGCGCAAGCCCTATGTCATGGATCAAATGGCACAGGCCCTGGCAGAAGCACTGAACTGATGCGGCGCTGCCGCCCTAAGCATCGGGGTCAGTCCTCCAGCCGCAGGGACCAGCTCATGCAGCCGCGAATGTGCTGGCGAAACCAGGACTGTGACCAAAGTTCGTCGGGATGCCCCAGAGCGGAATAGATCACCCGCCCCTGGCCAAAATCATGGCACCAGCCCATGGCGTAGTCGGCGTCGTCGCGACTCGCTTTACTCGTATCCACCGTCTCATTGTCGATGCGCATCAGTACATGGGTTCGTTGCCGATCCCATTCTTTGAACGTGTAGATCTCATCCACTACGTCAAATCGCTCCCCTAACATGCGCGTCGCCGGGTGCTGCTGGTCTTCAACGATCACACCGACCTGCTGATGCCATGGATGTCCATCGAAGTAGCCGCCAATCATCTGCCCGTACTCCGGCCAGTCATACCCAGTGTCGGTGGCATTGTGAATGCCGAAGAATGAACCGCCAGCCTCGACGTATGAGATGATGGCTTTCTTCTGGTCCGGTTCGAAGGCAAGATTCCCCGTCGTGGCGAAGATGAGAAGATCTGTTTCAGCCAGCGTCTGGGCTGTCACTTTCTGCAACTGGTGAGTCGTCGTAACCTTCCAACCTTCAACTTCCCCGATCGCCTTGAGGGCGACCTCTGCATCGGGTAGATAACTGTGTTCATATCCAGCAGAATGACGCAGCATCAGAATGGACTTTGGCACAGAAGACTCCTTGTATGTAAGGGGAGGATGAGTCGGTGGGTGCATCCGAGCAACCTAGGTCACGCAGTGAATGGATTCCAGGAAACGAGGCATTGCAATGAAATTTGGCATCATTGGCTGTGGATCAATTGCGCGCAGTTCCTTCGCGCCCAGTCTGCTCAACTCAGAGAAGACAGAGCTTGTCGCTGTTAGTCGTCGTGATCTGGCCGCGGCGCAGAGTTTCGCTGCGGACTTCGGTGGCTGCCGAGCCTACAGCGACACGCAGGCGTTGATCGACGATCCCGATGTAGAAGCTGTGATTGTCTCGACGCCAACGGATACACATCGCGACTATACGGTAGCTGCTGCCAAAGCGGGCAAACACGTGTTGTGCGAGAAGCCCATGGCGCGCGATCGAGGCGAGTGCGCACAGATGATCGACGCCTGTGATCAGGCAGGCGTGAAATTGGCTGTCGCCTATCGCCGTCGCATGTTCCCGCAGGTCGTAGAGGCGAAGCGATTGATCGCCGCAGGTGCGATCGGTACACCTGTCTGCGCCCGTACGCACTATAGTGGCTGGGGAGACCTTCGATCGGGTGCGTGGCAAAAGGAACCTGGTATAGGCGGTGCGCTGATGGAAATGGCCGTGCATCGACTGGAAGTCCTGCTGAATCTCGCAGATGCAGAACCTGTCGCGGTGAGTGCGATGATCGACACGGTCCACCACGACTGGGAGGTAGACGACACAGACGCCCTCCTGATCCGCTTTGCCGATGGACGGATCGGTATTCATTCGACGATCATGACATCTAAACCGCGACGGGACTTTGCCCAGATTGATGGCGCCGACGGCAGGGTCATTATCCAGAGCTTGGAATACGGTGCCGATCATCTCGAGTTGGAGACGGTTGAGGGTGTCGAGCGAGTCGCCGTGACGCCATTGCAGGCTCCGTACTTCGATCAACCCATGATCGAAGATCTCGTCGAGGCCGTCGCTCAGGACCGTCAACCCATCTGCGATGGTGCCATGGGGTATCGAGTACAAGCGGTCTGCGACGCGGCGAGGGCATCGTCGGCCAGTGGCAGCCAGGTCGACGTAGAACAAAAGAATGCGTGAACCTGTGCCTCAGGACTGCGCGTTGCGTCTGGACTGCATGCTGCGGCAGGTCTGCATGTAATGCCTCGAACAAATGTTCTATTCATCCTCACGGACGATCAGGGTCCGTGGGCGATGGGCTGTGCTGGCAATGCGGAGATTCGCACACCGCATCTGGATCGACTCGCTGCCAGTGGTGCCCGTTTCAGTCATTTCTTCTGCTCATCCCCGGTCTGTTCTCCGTCACGGGCGAGTTTGCTCACGGGCAGGATGCCGTCGCAGCATGGTGTTCACGACTGGATTCGCCAAGGGAATGTGGGTGCTGATGCAGCCGCCTATCTGGCGTCAGAGGTGGCCTACACTGACGTGCTGGCTGCCAATGGCTGGGACTGCGCCTTGTCAGGTAAGTGGCATCTGGGACACAGCCAATTACAGCAGCATGGGTTCAGCCACTGGTACGTACATCCCCGCGGTGGTGGAGAGTACAACAACCCCGAGATGATTCGCGCTGGCGAACTGATCGCCGAACAAGGGTATGTGACGAATCTGATCACAGATGACGCGCTTGCCTGTCTCGATCGCTACGCCGACGCCCTCACATCGGCGCCCACCAACCACGAGCCACCTCCTTTCTACCTGGGCGTGCACTACACAGCGCCCCACAGTCCATGGACAGGACACCCCAAATCCATCGTCGACTCCTACGACGATTGCCCCTTTGAAAGCTGCCCACAGGAACCGATTCATCCATGGTCCGTGGGCCATGGCCTCACGGAGGGTTCCCTCGGCAATCGCGAACATCTACAAGGATACTTCGCGGCTGTGACGGCGATGGATGCAGATGTAGGTCGCCTACTCGACAAACTCGACGAACGCGGTCTGCGCCAGGACACACTCGTCGTCTTCGTCAGCGACAACGGTTTCAGTTGTGGTCATCATGGTTTCTGGGGCAAGGGCAATGGCACGTTCCCACTGAATATGTTTGAGAACTCGGTGACCGTTCCCTTCCTTGTCAGTCAACCGGGCAGGATCGCACCGGGGCAATGCGTTGATGGACTACACAACGCCTTCGATCTGTTTCCCACACTACTCGACTATCTTGAACTTTCACCGCCTGACGACGGGATCGATCGTCCCGGCAGGTCCTTTGCAGACACCATCGATGGATCACGACCTGACGACCCCAGTGGACACGAGGCGGTCGTCGTCGATGGTGGTGAACCAGGTCGACCTGAATACAGTGAGTATGGTGCGTCGCGGATGGTGCGCACGGGCTGTTGGAAATACGTTGATCGTGGAACGGATCAACCGGGTGAACTCTACCACCTCAAGGAAGATCCGGACGAACGGACCAATCTCGTCGATGACATTGGCTATGGTCGCCGTCGTGACGAGCTCCACACACTTCTGCAGGATTGGTTTGCTGCGCGCGTGAAGGATTCCACCGTCGATGGCCGGCAGTATCCAGTCAGTGGTGGTGGGCAACTTCGCCCTGTCGTCGGCCCCTATGGTGCTGACCAAGACGGTGCCTTTGCAACTCGCTGAGAGGATAGATAACAATGGGGTATGTCGACGCACACGTACATGTATGGACCGATGATTACGGTCAGTTTCCCTTCGCCAGTGGTCACGAACCAGCGGCAGCAAAACCAACCACCTTCCACGCCGAGGACATCCTCGGTCACGCCAATGCCTGCGGCGTGGATCGAGTCGTGCTGGTGCAGATGAGCTTCTATGGCGATGACAACAGCTATATGCTCAAGGTCATGGGAGATCATCCGGGTGTTTTCGCTGGCATCGGTGTTGTGGATCCGACAAATCAGGCGGCTGCACAGCAGATGAAGTCTCTGGCGGCAAAAGGTGTGTGCGGTTTTCGTGTAGCCGCCCGCGATCAGCCTATCGAAACCTGGTGTGATGGCGAGGGTTTTGAGCGGATGTTTGCTGCTGCCGCCACCGATCGCCTCGCAATCTGCCCCCTCATAGGACCGGCTGGTTTGCCAGCGCTACGCCGACGTTGCGAGCAGTTCCCGGACACACCCGTCATCATCGATCACATGTGCCTTGTAGGAGGCGGTGGATCGATTGATGCAGCTGACACGGCTGCCCTGTGCGCGATCGCTGAGCATGAGCAGGTGATGGTGAAAGTCTCGGCCTTCTATGCCCTGGGTGAAGGCAAGGCACCGTATGATGATCTGGGGGGCCTGATCAAGCGCATCGTGGATGCCTTTGGCCCGCAGCGACTCATGTGGGCAAGCGACGCACCATACCAGGTGCAGCCCCCGCACGAGTATCGCCCCAGTGTCGATCTGATTGCTACGGGTCTGGACTTTCTGAGCTCAGATGATCGCCAGCAGATTCTAAGCACGACAGCGGGGGAGTTCTTTTTCCGCGACTGAGTCTTTGCAGACCTAACTACCTGCTGCCCCGATCACGTCAACGACGAGTTGAACATCGTGGCGTGCATCGGCCAGACTGGCGCGACAGGTCTCGCCTGAAGTGACGCAGGCGTGGAAGTGACGCAACTCGGCGACGAAGGCGATTTCGCCCTCGATCTCTGGCTGCCATTGTGCTGCACTGCCGGCGGCGTCTGGACCACGTATCGTCAGTGTCGCCATGTCGCGTGCGAAGCCTGTGGGGTAGGTGAGGATCAAGCCCCGATCGTCGCCGTAGACTTCCAGTGACTCATGGAAATAGCGGATGTCGCGCAACTCGACCCAGGTCGCTGCGCAACGAATCCCATGACCGCAATCAAAGATTGTGGAGATACCATCTCCCTCATTCCAGATTTCGGCACTCACCACTTTTTGTACAGGTCCGAAGAGTCGGCGCAATCCATACAGGTCGTGGATCATGCTGCCTGCCAGATGGAAGAAGGCACGCCTGCTTCCCGAGCTTACTTCGCCAATGGCACGCATTGCGTCGGCTTCGCGTGCCTGTAACGGCGTTGCGGCATCACTCGACGCATCTGGTTGCTGCTCTGGTGTCTGACCGAGCAGATCCGTGGGACGCACCAGGTCATAAGCAGCCAGGTGGTGGGCGTTGTCTGTGTGTAGGTGATTGATCTGGACAAAGCGAATCGAGTCGCGCAATGGTTCGACCTCCGCTTCCAGCCGTTGAAAAGCTGGATCGAAGATCTTCATGTAACCCGCTTGGGCTACAACGCCGGCGTGGCTCGCCGCCTCAACCAACTCGTCGACATCCTGCGGAACGAAGGCAACCGGTTTCTCGATGAACAGATGTTTGCCCGCAGCCACAACCTTGCGCGCCGCGTCGACCTTGGGATCGGTCTGACACAATAAGACGGCGTCGAGATTCGCCCCGGCAAGCATCTCGTCGATGTCTGTGAAGGCCGCTTCGACGGCGTATTGCGCAGCCATCCGGTGCGCCAGGACAGCCGAGACATCGCAGACGGCGGCAAGACGAAATTCGTCTGACAGGGCTCGCAGATTTGGCAGATGTTGAATCTGGGCGATGGCGCCGCACCCGACGATTCCCAGGCGGATCTGCTTCATGACAATGGGCTACTTCACGCGCCCGGCTCGAGGGGCCACGGCGTTCCAAATCTCGGTGACCTCTTCGAGCTTGTGGTAAACCCTGTAGAGGGCGAACCATATCGCCTCTCGTTGGCTGTCGGCGGCATCCATGTTGCCGGAAGACAGGGCGCGTGTGAGTCGTGCACCGGTCATCCGCTGCTCTTCGGCCGCCGTTTGCGCAATCTTGGCGAATTCGTCGGACATGTCGACGAAGCGATTCACCAGCTCTTCCATCGGTGTCCGCGTGTCCGTGTCCGTATCGTAGGCGGCGGATGGCATGAATTGAGTTGGCTGCCGCTCACCGTCGCGGTCGAGGAAGGTGTGCGTCGGTTGTACGTGGGGCGTCACCGACAAATACATCGTCATAGGATCGTCGCCCAGAACGGTGACACTGTGCGGCTGGTCCGTGGTCGCAATGCACAACTGTCCGGGGCCCAACTCGGCACTGTCTTCGCCGATTTCAAACAGGGCGCGACCCATCAGAATGAGGAAAACCTCGTGGCCCAGGTCGTGACTGTGCATCTGTGAAGTTTCCCCAGGTTTCATCTGCAGGAAGCGGGCGCGGATCTGCGGTGAGACGAAGAGATTCTTGATATCGTGACGGACGTCGAAGACTTCGATGGCCATAGTGACTCTTTGTAGTGGTGTCGTTGGTGTGGATTACGGGTCGAGATAATCCATCTCAGGACGCAGATCCCAGCGATAGACATCCGCCGGTTCCGTGTTTCGCGTCCAAGCAGCGTGGATTTCACGATCCTGTCTTTGTGCAGCCATATGCGTGGCGATCGCCTCAGGGTCCCAGCCATCCAGCACGCGCTGCGTCAGATCGGCGACGATCTGGGCACACTCGGGATCTGCGACGCGATCGATCCTTTCCCGCGGATCTTCGCGCAGATTGAACAGTTGCGCTGGCTGCTGGTGATAGTAGTTCAGTTTCCAGTCGCCATATCGAATCATACGCTGAAACACACCGGCGTCTTCGACGGGCCCCGCTGCACCTGCCTGATCCAGACAGAATTCGCAAAAGGCGACATCCTCCCAGGGGGTCGATTCATCCCGGAGCAGAGACAGCAGCGAACGACCACGCGACGCGGGTAGCGACGGGCAATCCAACGCATCCAACATGGTCGCATTCAGATCGAGACTGCTGCAGACACGATCGCAACGCACACCGGCAGGCAACTGGCCTGGCCACCAGAGGATCGCGGGAATGCGCGCCGAGTCTTCGTAGAAGGTCTGTTTCCACCACAAGCCGTGTTCGCCAGCCTGCTCGCCGTGATCGGAGGTATACACGATGAGTGTGTTGTCGAGCAGATCGTTGCGTTCAAGGGCCTCGAGAATCTGGCCAATCAGCTGATCCATGCGATCTACGAGTCCCCAGTAGGCGGCACGGGCGCGTTGAACTTCGTCGACGGGTACGTCCTTGATCCCACACGCGGCACGCCAGGCGTGCAGGTGTGGATGTAGATCGTCGTCAAATTCCTGCGGTGTCCTGGGTGGCGGCACGCGATCCACGTAGCGCTCGTAGTCTTCGGCGCGGGCAACAAAAGGTTGGTGTGGCAACATGAAGCCAACGGACAGCGAAAAGGGATCCTGCGTCTGCCCCGCGCGTTTGGCCACGCCAAAGCGATTCAACCAATCGACGGATGCCGCCGTCACGTCCTCATCATGAACCTGATAGGCGCTCTGTCCTGCGCCGGACTTGGTCAAACTGACACGTCCAGGGCCGGCGGTGCCACTCAGATCGCCATGATCTGCACCACGTCCACCGATGTGATTTGGACCATGATCGCCGATGAGGCGCTCCGCATAGCCATGTAACTGGTCGGGTCCAACGGCGTGCATGCGGCCCACCAGCGTGGGGCGATAGCCGCCAGCACCCATGGCATGAGCGAGGGTCGGCGTCGCCGAATCAAGGATGTGACTATTGGTCCATACGCGATTGTCGGATGGGTAACGGCCGGCAAGCGTCGCCATGCGCGATGGCACGCACAATGGCGACGGACAATAACACGCATCGAGGACGACGCCTTCAGTGGCAAGTCGATCCAGATGTGGTGTTGCAACGACCGGATCACCGCCACAACCCATGACAAATGGACTGTGTTGATCCGAGTGTATGTAGATGAGATTTGTGCGGGCCATGATGTCGGCAACCTATCAACGACCACTGGCGCGGGCAAGATTCAAGTACGAGCTGAAGTGCGGGTGCAGTGGCTGGCTATATTGACTGATCTATGCAAACACAGATGAAACATCGCGATACGAATCGCCTCCTGCAGCGCCTGCAACAGGCGGTCAGCAGGCCCGACCTGGCGTCGCACGGCATTCAACTGCAGCACCTTGGCCAGGTCTCGGGCCTACCCGTCGTCCACGTTGCCATCGGCCACAGCTCAAAGCCTCGCGTGCTGGTGATCGCTGGCACCCATGGCGACGAACCGGCGTCTGTCGAAGCCGCTGTGCAGCTGCTGGAGAGTTTTCCTGTCGAGTGGCTCGATCATTTTGGTGTCGACGTGCTACCCTGTACCAACCCCACCGGTTGGCGTCTGCGAACGCGTGAAAATGCCGCAGGGATTGATATCAACTGGGCTTTCGCACAAGAGGGAATCGCCGAAGTCGACATTCTGAAGGCCTTCCTGCAGGGCCGTCGCTGGCAAGTCGTCGTCGACTTCCACGAAGACTGGGAAGCACAAGGGTTCTATCTCTACGAGCATCAGCGGCAATCCACCTTCATCGGTCCTGCCGTCGCCGCGAGTGTGGCCCCCGCGTGCGGGTTGGAGACGGCGCAGCAGATCGATGGCTGGCCCGCTGTGGGTGCCGTGATTCATGCCGATGACAGTGTCGAGCGCCTGAGAAGAGGTGATGGTTTGCCCTTGATCCTGCTGCGAGATCACACAGACCACAAACTCACGACTGAGACGCCAACGAGTCTCCCCATGGCGCAGCGCGTCAAAGCGCATCACCTGGCACTGGCGGCCATCGTCGATCACCACAAAAAGGCTAACGCCTCGTCGTGACGTCGCAGTTGAGGCGTCCCGGTTGAGGCATCCCTTGGTGCGTCGATCAGCCCTCTGGCACCGGTGCATCAGGGTGAATCAAGTTCTCATGGCGCAACTCAGCCCAATAGTCGCTTGGAATCGATTCGTTCAGGAGATTGAAATTCTCCGTGACACGATCAGGTTGCCGCGTACCGGGGATGATCGAGGTCACCACCGGGTGGGCCAGAGCGAATTGCGACGCAGCAGCCTTGATATTGACACCGTGCCGCTCACTGACCTGCTCCAGACGTCGAGCACGTTCGATGATCTCGACAGGTGCATCGCCATAGTTGTATTTGGCCCCCGTCGAAGCTCCCTTGGCCAGGATGCCACTGTTATAGGTGCCGCCTGCGAGGATGCCGATGTTCTTCTCCTCACAGAGTGGGAACAGATCGTGCAGTGCGTCTTGCTCCAGCAGCGAATAGCGCCCCGCCAGCAGGAAACAGTCGAAGTCTCCAGCGCGGCCAAAGTCAGCGAGCATTTCCCACTGATTCATCCCCGCACTGACACCGGCAATCAGGCCTTGTTCGCGCAATTTGGCGATCGCCGGATAGGCACCTTCGATGGCTTGGCTGTAGTGATCGTCAGGATCATGGATGTGAAGGATATCGACACGATCCATCTGCAGTCGCTGCAGACTTTCCTCGAAAGAGCGCATCACCCCGTCATAGCTGTAGTCGAAGACGGGTTTGAAGGGCGGGGGCTGGTCAAAGATCTCCTGGCCCCGGTCTTCGTCTTCATCGGTGACCGGGTCCAGCACACGACCTACTTTTGTGCACAGGATAAACCGATCTCGGGCAATACCTTTCAGAGCCTGGCCGACGCGGATCTCGCTCTTGCCCGAGCCATACAATGGGGCCGTGTCGAGGAGATTGAGTCCCAGATCCAGGGCCCGATGCACAACGGCATGGGCCTGTTCGTCGGGGATGTCCCCGTACAGACCACCCAGCGCGGCACAACCAAGACCTAAGCGTGTGACTTCCAGACCCGTGCTACCGAGCACTTTGCGTTCCAGTGGATCAACCATCCGAATCGTTCCTTTCCAAGTTGGACATTCTGAAGCGTAATATATTGAAACGTGCCCATCATGGATCGAGACTGACATTGAAACCTGCCGTCCACAGGAGCGTCGCTGTGCGACGGGTTCTGTGCCCGCCCGCCGTGTGCATTGCTATCCTGCTGGGTGCCTGTGGTGATGTCGGACCCGAGCAGGTGCGGGATGCAACGATGGTGACCACCGTCGACTCGACGCAGATAGCCGTCGCTTATCCCTCCACAGATGCATCGATCCAGTGGCGCGGGTGGAATGCGGCGACCCTCGCCGAAGCCCAGCGTCTCGAACGACCGTTGCTGCTCTATGTGGCGACAGCCGGTGCGGATGGCCTGTTCGCTGAGGAGGATGAACTCGTCCGTTCCCTGGCCCAGGAGCGCTTCGTGCCGGTTCATGTGGACCCCTGGCTGTACCCGGAACTCGACCGCCGGTATGGCGGTGCCTGGCCGACACTTGCCATCGTCATGCCCGATGGCGCGCTCATAGCGCAGGCGCCTGATATTGCACCGGATCGTGTACGGATATTTTTACTGCGTATGCTATCGCATTTGCAGGACCGAGCCCAGATCGTCCGGGCCCAAATCGTCGAGAAGCCAGTGACGCGCGCTCCCCTGGACGGCGAGGCGTTGTTGCTGGCAGCGACAGAGGCATTCGACGCCATCCACGGCGGCTTCGGCCTGGGGTCTGGACAACCTGCCTCTGGGCAGGACGCACTTGCCCAGGTCGCCAAGCATCCCGAAACGACATTGCTCAGCTTCCTGGCGGCCTATGATGCGGTCCATGAAGGATCGATGGCTGGTCGTATGTTGCGACGGACACTGGATGGGCTCGTGGCGAGTGATCTGTGGAACAGAACCCAGGGCCCTTTCGTCTATGCTCATACAGAATCGTGGAAATTGCCGCGGCGCGAGGTGGATGCCGCCGTCGTCGGCGGTCTGCTGCGTGTGCTGCAGTTGCAGGTGTCGAACACCGCTAGCGACGACTACGCAGTGCGCGAATTGCAGGAGTTGATCGTGAACACCTTGTTCAGCGAACAGTCGCAGGCCTTCGTCGGCCGGCGGCTGCCACTGGACGAGAATCGGTGGTGGTCGGATCCTATCTTATACGCCGATCGAGTTGCTTTCATGACATGGGTCCTGTACGACGCTGGCAATGCCCTGTCCCCTGAGCTGCAACGGATGCGACACACAGCAGCTGCAACCCTGTCGTCGATGGTTTCTGCAGAAGGAATCGTTGACCATGCCCATGATGGTGGGCGCCCACTCGGATCCAGGGGGTTGCTTCGAGACCAGCTGCTTGTGAATCTTGCATTGGCGGCAGCGGCACGTGTTGAATCACGAGATGACTGGTCGATGGCGGCACAGCGGGTCTGGTCCTGGACAAGGTTGGCTCTCTTCGATCCTCAGATCGGTGCCTTTCATGATTGTCTTGCACCAGATGGATTGGTGAACTGGCCCATTCGGACACCCTTCGCCGATGATATGTTACCTGCGGGGAATGCACTGGCAGCCTTACTCTTGCTTCGGCACGGTGAGACGGAGCAAGCTCGGCAACTGTTACAGCGGGTCCCAAGACACCCCATGTTGCGGGCTCATGCCAGCGCCGCAAGGGTGCAACTGCAATTAGAGGATGGTGCATGAGGATTTTTGTCACAGGTGCTCGAGGACTGCTGGGTCGTTCGCTGCTCGCCTGCAGCCAATCGCCGACAACGGAAGTGGTCGGTGGTGCCAGGCAGGAGGGACTCATAGGTGACACCCAGATTGTCGGCCTGGATCTAGAGCGTCCGGAGACGCTGGTCGCCGCCGTTGAGCAGACGCGACCCGATGCGGTCATCCACACGGCAGCATTGACGAACGTCGATCGATGTGAGACCGAGCCTGACTACGCCCGACGAGTCAACGGCGATGCTGTGACGGCTCTGGCAGAAGCCTGTCAGAAATTAGGTGCCGCCATGGTGCACTTGTCCACAGACTATGTCTTCAACGGTCAGGCGGGCCCCTATGCGGAGACAGACTCGACGCGTCCTCTGTCGAATTATGGACAGATCAAGCTCGACAGTGAGGTCCCCGTGCTGGCCATGGATCGTGGCATTGTGGTCCGCACACTCTGGCTCTATGGCCACATCGATGGCGCGCGCCGTAATCTTGTTACGTGGCCGATCGAATCTCTGGCTCGTGGCGAGACATTGCGGATCGTCGATGACCAGTGGGGTAACCCGACGAGTGCAACGGATCTTGCTGCCGGTCTGATCGACCTGTTGCGGGCAGGAGCGCAGGGATTGTTTCACTTTGGTGGTACTGCATTTATGACACGACTAGAATTGGTCCAGAGAATTGCTGCGTATTTTGATCTCGACGCATCGAATGTCGAGTCGATGAAGACCGCTGCTGCCGGGCAGGATGCGCCGCGCCCCCTGCGCTCCGGACTGCGCAGCGATCGGGTAAGTCAAACTCTTGGCCGCACCCCACTGTCTCTCGAGGAGGGACTCGCCGTTTTGGCCAAGCAACCACAATTCCGCCAGGATTTCGGTCCTTTGCTCGCGAACGCCTGACCCCGGATGATGAGACGTGTCTGACCCCATCCTGATTTCCATCGTAACACCGACGTACAATGAGGCCGAGAACGTGGGGCTCCTTGCCGAGGAAATTTTCGGTATTCTGGCGTCTTGCGACGATATCGACGCGGAACTGATCATTGTCGATGACAATTCACCTGACGGAACCGGTCCCGCAGCCGAGGCATTGCGTGATCGATATCCCGTCCAGGTGATTCATCGCGCCGGCAAACTGGGTCTGGGCTCCGCCGTGATGGAGGGCTGGAATCTGTCGACGCGCCCCTACCTGGGCGTGATCGACGCCGATCTGAGCCATGATCCGGCCATCCTGCCTGAACTGATCCGCTCATTGCGAGATCATGATCTGGCGATGGGGTCACGTTTCGGTGCCACGAGCCATGTGGAGAAATGGGCTTTGCACCGACGGTTGATCTCGGTTGTTGGTGTCGGTATGGCGAGAATTCTTACGGGTGCCGAAGATCCGCTCTCCGGATTTTTCTGTCTCCGACGAGAGGTGTTGACGGATGGGTTCCAACTCACATCGTCTGGATACAAGATTCTGCTGGAGATCCTGATGAAGGGCGAACATAGTTCGCAACGATCGATTCCCTTCATCTTCCGCAATCGCCAATTCTCCAGTAGCAAGCTCAACTGGAAAGAGCACGCCCTGTTCCTGAAACAGATTCTCGTATTCAGCCTGCAACGACTGTTTCGGCCCCGTCGGCGATGACCACATCCTCTGACGCTCATCGCGTCAACGATGCCTTTCCATCTGGGGATCCGTCCTGCGATCTGACCGTCGTGATTCCCAGCTACAACACGCGCGATCTGATGGAGCAGGCTCTGCGCACGGTGGAGGAGGCCTCCGCAGATCTTTCCGTGGAGACCATCGTTGTCGACAATGCCTCACAGGATGGCAGTCAGCAGATGGTACGCGAGCGCTTTCCTGATGCGGTATTGATCTGCAACGAGAAGAATCTCGGCTTCGCCGGGGCCAACAATCTGGCTTTTCGTCGTGCCCGTGGCCGTCACATCCTGCTGCTAAACTCCGACACCATCGTGCGCGCTGATACGCTGCACACGATGGTCAGTTATCTGGATGATCATCCCGAGGTCGGCGCCGCCGGTTGCAAGGTGCTGAATCCAGATGGCACACTGCAGCTTGATTGTCGCCGCGCCTTCCCAACGCCATCTGCCGCCATCTATAAACTCACGGGTCTGAGCCGACTGTTTCCGCAGAGTCGGCGATTTGCTCGCTACAACCTGAGCTACCTCGATGAGGATGAAACTGCCGAAGTAGATGCCCTGTCAGGTTCGTTCATGCTGGTTCGCCGTGAGACACTGCAACAGGTGGGTGGCCTCGATGAGGCGTACTTCATGTATGGAGAGGATCTCGACTGGTGCTTCCGTATGCGGGAAGCGGGGTGGAAGATCTACTATGTGCCGACGACCCAGATCATCCATTTCCGCGGTCAGAGTGGGCGCTCGCGGGCCCTGCGCGTGCAGTTCCGTAAGAACGAGGCGATGGCTATTTTCGTGCACAAGCACATGCGTCAGCGCTATCGATTCTTCCCCGTATGGCTGCTACATGCAGGAATCATCGCCTACAGTCTCTACGCATTCCTGAAACCCCTAGCACGTCGCCTGCTGCTGCCCCTCGTGGATGCAGCGCTGCTCGTGATGGGATTGTGGCTCGGTATCGCCCTGCGCTACCATCCGACCCTTGAGCCTGTGATTCATGCGATCGAAGGGTTGAGCCGCCGCCTTGGCATCGATGTGGAACCTACTCGGTGGTTGCAACCCCCAGCATACTCTGAAGCACAATGGCTGTTGGTATATGCAGCACCCGTGGCCATCTGGTTGCTGACGCTGGCGCTACTGGGTCTCTATGATCGACGTCGCTTTGCGCCGGGACGCGCTGCTCTAGGGGTCGGTCTCGGCTTCGCCGTCATTATCACGACGGTCTTCTTCTTTAAGGACTACAATTTCTCACGTCTTGCTGCGGCGGCAGCCTGGGGCTGCAATACACTCCTTGTCGCCGGCTGGCGATGGTCGGCGCGACAGCTGAGTGGTGGTAGCACCGGGCGCCTGGGCCGACGGCGTATTCTGGTGGTGGGCACCGACGAGACAGCCGAGTCCCTAGTCTCTGCCGTCGCTGCATGGCATGGCCTCGACTGTCAGTTGGTCGGGCTCGTCTCGACTGAATCACACGAACGCGGTGGTGTCCTGGGGCCGTATCCGGTCGTGGGCCTAGTGGAAGAATTGCCGGATCTGGTCGAGGAATACGACATCGATGAACTCGTGTTTACTGCAACCAGTGTCTCCCTTGCCCTGCACCACGCAACGGCCCGGTCCGCCAGATTGCGGTTGCGGATGGTATCTGGCACCGTCGATCGCAGCGATCCCGCGCCAGATTCGATCGACGCGCTGCCCTTGATCGACATTCGGCCTGGTGCATAGGGAGCGCATTGGCCTTGATTCGCCGGTGTCGGGGACGCTATGTTACCTACGCTTAAGCACCTCGGTGATCGTGCACCGTGGCGTTTTTCCTCTCCCCACGAGGCCTGAAGTCTGGGCCCTGGAGTCTGGCTGATTATGTCCGAGCAGGCCCTATCGAAGCTGGCGGGCGGTCGAGAGATCGTACTGCCCTTGAGTAAGGCATTGGAGATCAGTCTCCGCAGCCTGAAGATTCGCTTCGGTCGATCCATCATCACCACAAGCGGTATCGTCCTGGCCATCGCTTTCCTGATGTCGGTCTGGAGTAGCAACGCGATCATCGGTTCTTTGCGGCAGGCGAACAAGAGTGAAATCAACCTTCTGCTGCAGAAGAATGGCATCGAAACTCTCGCCGCCGAAGGCGCAACGGCCTCGCCCGAGGCTGAGGCCCGACTCAAAGAAGAGAGTTCCAAGCAAACCTGGCTCATCAGCCTGTCTCTGCTGGTCTGCGTTGTTGGCATCACCAATGCCATGCTCATGTCGGTGACAGAGCGTTTTCGCGAGATCGGCACGATGAAGTGCCTCGGAGCGCTGGACTCATTTATCATCAAGCTCTTCCTGCTGGAGTCCACATTTCAGGGCGCAGCAGGCACCCTGGTCGGCATTGTCATCGGCCTGGTGATGACCCTGATGTTGGCGCTGCTCGACTACGGCATGTTTGTCTTCCAATACTTTCCTACTTCAGACCTTCTTCGATCTGCCGTCGCTGCGACCTTCGCCGGCACGACCCTCTCCCTCGTCGGTGCTATGTTGCCCGCCTATAAGGCGGCCAAGATGGAACCTGTCGAGGCCATGCGCTCCGATTCGTGAGGCGACCACATGACTGAAGAAACGACGGCAGTTGCTGCCGAGGCCTCGGCGGACGACGAAAAACGCACTGTCGTGCGCACGCAGAATGTGAAAAAGAAATACACCATGGGTTCCATGGAGGTACACGCCTTGCGCGGTGTTGACCTGGAAATCTATTCCGGGGAATACATGTCGATCATGGGGCCCTCAGGTTCAGGCAAGAGTACCCTCTTCAATATGGTGGGAGGCCTGGACAAGCCCTCTGAAGGCAAGGTCTACATTGACGAAGTAGACGTCGCTCAACTCGATGCATATGAGTTGGCGTGGCTGCGCTGCCGGAAGATTGGCTACATCTTCCAGTCATTCAATCTGATTCCAGTGATGACGGCACTTGAGAATGTGACCCTGCCCATGGTATTTGCAGGTCTGACAAGTGACGAGTCGCGTGATAAGGGCATCGATTTGCTGAGGAAGGTCGGTCTTGGCGAACGCCACTCGCACAAACCTTTCGAATTGTCCGGTGGCCAGCAGCAACGTGTCGCCGTGGCTCGGGCGCTGGCCAATGATCCGGCCGTTGTCCTTGCCGATGAACCGACGGCGAACCTCGATTTGAGTACGGGCACAGAGATCATTGAACTGCTGCGCACGATGAATCGTGACTTTGGCGTGACCGTCATCTCGGCGACGCATGATCACAAAATGCTTTCCGTCTCCGATCGTGTTGTCTGGATCACTGACGGTAAGATCGATCGGATCGCCAATCGCGACGAGCTTGAGATTGAGACCGTTGCTGTTGGTGACGAAGCCCATTAACTACTAGACATCGAAGGGCCGGCAGTATAACTTGTAGACCTCTCCCCCACCGAGAGGCGGGCCGAGGCCCGGGGTTGGCATGCGACCGATCCCGGGCCTCGGTGTGTACACCGAGCAGGGTTGGCAACCTCGCAACGAAAGATCTACATGATCTTGCTGGAACTGTTACCCGACTACCCGACTCTATTCTGGCCCGCCGCGGCAACGGCGGTGGTTCTGATCGGCATCGCCAAGGCAGGATTTGGCGGAGGCGCTGGCGTGATCGGCACACCCCTGATGGCGCTGACCATCTCCGTCGGTGACGCCGTGGCATTGCTCCTGCCACTGTTGATCCTCTGCGATTTCTTCTCGGTCTGGCACTATCGTGCGAATTTCCATCGACGCAGCACGCGATTGTTATTGCCAGGTGCAGCGATCGGCATCGGGATCGGTACCTTCTTCTTCGATCAATTCCTTGGCAATCAGCAGGTGATGCGGGGTGGTATCGGAGCCCTGGCGCTGCTTTTCGCCTTTTACCAACTGTTCCGCGTCCGCTGGCTTGGTCGCATCGAGGCCCGTCATCCGCACTCCGTGGAGGGGGTCCTGATGGGGGTTGTGTCAGGATTCACCTCCACCCTCGCGCACGCCGGTGGCCCACCCGTGGCGATTTTTCTGCTGCCCCAGCAACTACCACGTCGAGCATTTGTCGGCACCACCGTCGTCGTCTTCGCTGCCATCAATCTGCTGAAGGTCGGTCCGTATTTCTGGCTGGATCTATATCATTGGGGTAATCTGGCGACCGTTGTCGTTCTGGCACCTTTGACTTTCGTCGGTGTTCGCCTTGGGATCTGGCTCAACAGCCGCTTCAACGATGTCTGGTTCAACAGGGCTGTCTATGTCATCCTTGTCGTCACTGGGATGCGCTTGTTGAGCAAAGCCCTCGGATAGGAATGCTTGACAAAGCTGATGGGCGCCGCTACACTGAAACGCCTATCATGATGACGCAAATCCCGACAAACCCGCCGCACCGCTATTGGTGGCGATTCTCGTCCACAGAGACAGATACGTTTCTGACAGAAACGTTTCAGTCTGGGCAGGAGTGCGTCCAACCGTAGCACCGGCGATCAATTCTGATGATCCCCAGTCCGCGGACGCTCCTGTAAGCGTCGGCGGTTTTTTTGTGCCCATTCGGTAGTTGGCTGAACGACGAAAGTCGACCGCAGGGCGACAGATCAGATGTTCGTAGTCTCATGGGAATCAGATCGAACGAAACTGAGCGAAGAAGATGAGCACATCAACGACCCATCCACACCTGCGGCCGGCGTCTGCACAATTCGCCGAATTGGCCTCAGGGGGCCTGACAGTTCCCATCACAAAAGAGATTCTCGCCGACACGGAGACACCTGTATCGGCCTACCTCAAGCTGCGGCCACACAGTGATTTCACCTTCCTCTTTGAGAGTGTCGAGGGCGGCGAACGAGCGGCGAGGTATTCCTTCCTGGGTATCAATCCATCCATCATCTTCCGTTCCAAGGACCAACGGGCAACGATTGAGGATCGGGCGACGGGGACGATTGAAACGATAGAGGGTGATCCTCGTGTCGTCTTACGCGAACTGATGGCCAAATACGAAGGCCTTCGCCTCGAAGGGTTACCACGCTTCACAGGTGGAGCCGTTGGTTTTCTCGGCTACGATGGGATCCGCCTCGCCGAACAGATTCCGGATAGCGGCATCGACGATCTGGGCGCCGATGACATGGTCTTCGCCCTCTTTGAAACCATCCTGGCTTTCGACAATCTGCGGCACACAGTTCTGCTGATCGCCAATGCTCGGGTGCAGGAGGGCGACGAGCCGGATCAGGTCTATGCCGCTGCTGCTCAGCGTATTGATGAGACCGAGCAACTACTCGCTCAGCAGACCCCGGCGCCGCGGTTACCGGGCGGCAGACAGATGGGGACCGTCCATTCCAATGTGAGTCGGCAAGACTACACCAAGGCTGTGAACCAGTGTCTTGAATACATACGCGCAGGTGACATTTTCCAGGTCGTGTTCGCGCAGCGATTTCAATTGCAGTACGAGGCGGACCCTTTCGAGATCTATCGTGTCCTGCGCACGGTGAATCCATCTCCCTATATGTTCCACATTACCCAGGGTGATCTGCAGATTCTTGGGGCGTCACCTGAGATTCTGGTGCGGGTCGAAGATGGCACCCTGGATGTGCGCCCTCTGGCCGGCACACGAGCCAGGGGGGTCGACGAAGCGGATGATCAGCGCCTCGAAGAGGAGTTGCTCGCCGACGAGAAAGATCGCGCCGAACATGTGATGCTGGTGGACCTGGGGCGCAATGATGTCGGGCGGGTCTCGAAATACGACACGGTTCGCGTCACAGAAATGATGACCGTCGAGCGTTATTCACACGTGATGCATATCGTCTCAGACGTACGCGGTCAGCTAAAAGAGGGGATGGATTCCCTCGATGCCCTGTTCGCCTGCTATCCAGCAGGCACCTTGTCCGGTGCACCAAAGATTCGCGCCATGGAAATCATTGATGAACTCGAGCCGACACGCCGCGGAATCTACGGCGGAGCCGTCGGATATCTTGATTTCTCAGGAAATCTCGATACGTGTATCGCCATTCGCACGATGGTCGTGAAAGATGGTGTTGCCTATGTCCAGGCTGGGGGAGGGATCGTCGCTGATTCGGATCCGGATGCTGAATACCAGGAGACCGTGAACAAGGCGATGGCGCTGTTTCGCGCCGTCGAGATGGCGAACAGGGGTTCGATCGCCCCCAGTGGCGAGAGCATCAGTGGTTTGCTCGAAGGAACCGAGATCAGTTTCCTCGACCCTGCCTCCTCACCATCAACGCGTGAGGTATCCCAATGATCTTGTTGATCGATAACTACGACTCCTTCACATACAATGTCGTCCAGTATCTTGGCGAGATTGGTGCGACAGACCTTCAGGTCTTCCGCAATGACAAGATCGATCTCGACCAGATCGCCGCGTTGGCGCCGGAGCGCATCATTATTTCACCAGGTCCTCGTACACCCGATGATGCCGGCATTTCGCTCGGTCTTGTGCAACGATTCGCCGGACAGATTCCCATTCTAGGTGTCTGCCTTGGTCACCAGACCATCGGCCAGGCCTTCGGCGGCACCGTCGAACGCGCGCCCTATATCATGCACGGCAAGACGTCGGAGATCCGACATGATGGTCAGGGGATCTACGCGGGGTTGCCGAATCCATTCACCGCCACTCGCTACCATTCGTTGATCGTGCGGCGAGATAGCGTGCCCGATTGCCTGGAAATCGTTGCCGAGACTGCCGATGGGTTGGTCATGGGGTTGCGTCACCGGGAACTGCGTGTAGAGGGGGTGCAATTTCACCCCGAGTCGGTTCTGACGGGGCAGAAGGGCAAGAAGCTTCTATCAAATTTCGTCATGCAGACGGGAACTTAAGCAGAAGGAGGTAGTGTGATGATCCAGGCAGCAATTGCCCGCTTGATCGTTGGCGAGAATCTCAGTCGCGACGAGGCCCGCGGTGTGATGGAACAGATCATGAGTGGTGAGGCGACAGACGCACAGATCGGCGGATTCCTCATGGCTTTGCGCAGCAAGGGCGAAACAGTGGAGGAGATTACGGGCTTCGCTGAAACCATGCGTGCCAAGGCGACGCGTATCGTGGGTGGCCAACCACCACTGGTCGATACCTGTGGCACAGGTGGAGACGGCTCAGGCACATTCAATATCTCTACGACCGTCGCCTTCGTCGTTGCCGGTGCAGGGCTCACAGTAGCAAAACACGGCAATCGTGCCATGTCGAGTCGCTGTGGTTCGGCTGACGTGCTGGCCGAACTCGGGGTCAATGTTGAAGCCACACCCGAGAAGGTCGGCGAGTGTCTGGATGAGGTTGGGATTGGATTTCTCTTCGCCCCCGCCCTGCATGGCGCAATGAAACACGCCATTGGACCACGCAAGGAATTGGCGACCCGCACGGTCTTCAATGTCCTGGGACCGCTCACCAATCCGGCGGGTGCCAAGCGGCAATTGATCGGCGTCTTTGCAGCAGACCTCACCGAGACGATGGCAGGTGTGCTGCAGGCTCTCGGATCGGAGCGCGCCTTTGTCGTCCATGGACATGATGGTCTCGATGAGATCACCCTGACTGGACCAAGTCGCGTGACGCAACTACTCGATGGGACGATCTCGACCTACGATGTTTCACCCCAGGATTTCGGCATGGACTGCGTCGACGCGCAGACATTGGCCGGTGGGGATGCGGCAGAAAATGCATCAATCCTTACGGCGGTTCTCGAAGGTGAAGACGGTCCTCGGGCAGATGTGGTTGTCCTCAACGCGGCGGCGGCCATCGTCGCTGGCGGCGTGGCCGAGGATCTGGCTGCCGGGGTTGAAGCTGCCCGCACATCGATCCGCTCCGGCCAGGCGCGCGAATCGCTGACTCGCCTGTGTCGCGTCAGCCACGCCTGAAGGAGGCGATTGTGACCGATATTCTACAGGAAATCGCCACCTACAAGCATGAGTTTGTCGCGCGCAGGCGGATTGATGCACCTCTCGAAGAGGTAAGTGCCAAGGCGCAGGATCTACCAGCACCTTTGGACTTCGCAGGCGCCCTGCAGGCTGATCCGATCGCCTTGATTGCAGAGGTCAAGAAGGCGTCGCCCTCAAAAGGCGTGATCCGTGAAGACTTCGACCCCGAGTCGATTGCCAGGATCTACGCCGAGAATGGGGCCCGAGCGCTTTCCGTGCTCACGGACGAAGCCTATTTTCAGGGGTGCGACGACTATTTGACGAGTGCTCGTCAAGCGGCAGGAATCCCCGCCTTGCGCAAGGATTTCAATGTCGATTCCTATCAGATTCATGAGGCGCGGCTTCTGGGTGCTGATGCGATTCTGTTGATCGTGGCACTCATGGATGGTGGTCAACTCGAGGACTTCCAAGGTCTGGGTCGTGACCTGGGCTTATCAGTTCTGGTAGAAGTTCATTCTCGTGAGGAACTCGAACGGGCGCTTGGCGCGGGGGCGAGTCTGATCGGCATCAACAACCGGGATCTGCGCACCTTCGACACAACCCTCGAAACGACCTTCGAGTTACGCCAGTTTGTGCCGGAGGGGGTCACACTGGTCAGTGAGAGTGGAATCCGTGATCACGATGATGTGCGGCAGCTGAGTGAAGCTGGAATTGATGCAATCCTCGTGGGCGAATCGTTGATGCGGGCCGAGGACATCGGTGTTGCTGTGCAGCAACTGCTGGGGTAGAGAACACTTTGGGAATTGGAAGAGGAAGATCTTGAGTCACACAGAGCATCCACGCGTATTTTCTGGCATCCAGCCAACTGGCGAACCGCACCTGGGTAACTACATCGGTGCCATCCGAAATTGGGTGGACGACCAGGAGCGCTACGACAATTTTTTCTGTGTCGTCGATCAACACGCGATCACCACGCCCTATGATCCACAGCATTTGCGCAACAGTGTGCGGCAATTGGCTGCTGTTCTGATCGCGTCCGGTATCGATCCCGAACGATCGGTCCTCTTCGTCCAATCCCACGTGCCTGAGCACACCGAACTGGCTTGGTTACTGACCTGTAGTACTCCACTGGGTTGGTTGCAGCGGATGACGCAGTTCAAGGACAAGTCCGTGGGTCAGGGAGAGAGTGTTGGCACGGGACTGCTTACCTATCCGACGCTGATGGCGGCTGATATTCTGCTCTACCAGGCGGCGGTGGTACCCGTAGGGGATGATCAGAAGCAACACGTGGAGTTGGCACGCGACATCGCAGGGCGCTTCAACAACCTCTATGGCGAAGTCTTTGTTGTGCCGGAACCAGTCATTCGTGGTGTGGGTGCTCGAGTCATGGGCCTGGATGACCCAACAAGGAAGATGTCGAAGTCGGAGGCTGGTCAGTTTCACGCCGTAGGATTGCTCGACGATCCCAAGGTCATTCAAAAGAAATTCTCACGGGCCGTGACAGATTCGCAAACCGAAATCGTCTTTGACCCAGAACGCCCGGGCGTGACAAATCTACTCACTATCTATCAGGTCTTGTCCGGTGAAACGCGCGAGTCGATCGAGGCGCGCTTCGAGGGCAAAGGGTATGGTGATCTGAAGAAGAATCTTGCAGAACTCGTCATCGAATCGTTGGCACCGATTCGCCAACGCTATGATGAACTCACCGCCGATCCGGCGACATTGGATGCCCTGCTGGCGACCGGTGTAGAACGGGCTCGTCCCGTCGTGGAGCAGACGATGGATAACGTGCGCCAGGCAATGGGTCTGCGCTGAACTGTGAGAGCAAACGACAGGGCGGTTGACAGGAGATCTTACGAATGGATATAAGCGACTGGCGTGCCCGTATCGATACGGTCGATCAGATCATCATAGACTTGCTCAATCGGCGCATGAACTATGCGCAGGAAATTGGCCACCTCAAAGATGCCAAGGGCCAGCAGGTGCGAGACCCACGTCGCGAGCGTGAAGTGATCGAGCGCCTCAAGGCGTACAACCAAGGGCCCATCGGCGATGAGGCGATTGCGGATCTGTACACACGCATTATCGCCGAGGCGCGAAATCTCGAGGGCGAGAAGCCCTGACGTTGGGTAGCAAGATGGATCAAACACCATTTCATCGCGCCGCGATCCTCGGTGTTGGCCTCATCGGTGGTTCCCTTGGTCTGGCCATGCGTCGTATTGGATTTCCAGGTGAAATCGTCGGCATCAGTCGACAGTCGACGATCGAGCGCGCCGTTGAACTTGGCGCCATCGACGCAGGCTTTGGCTACGACCAACTGCCACAGGCCCTTGATGGTGTCGATCTGGTGTTCGTTTGTTCGCCCATCCAACACATCATCGATACACTACCGTCGGTGATCGCAGCAGCCGGCCCGGGTACTCTGGTCACTGATGCGGGCAGCACAAAGCGCCAGATCGTCGCCGCCGCCGCTGCCGCTGATAGAAAAGATGTGCACTTTCTCGGTGGCCATCCGATGGCGGGCTCTGAGAAATCGGGTGTTACCGCTGCAGATCCATTTCTCTTTCAGAATGCGATCTACGTATTGGTTCCTGACGCATCGGTGCCTGAGCCACTGCATCTTGGTCTGCGTGGGTTGGTTCGCGGTATGGGGGCGCGGGTTCTGGAGTTGAGTGCCCAGTCGCACGATACAGTTGTGGCTGCCATCAGTCATCTACCGCAACTGCTGGCAACAAGCCTGGTGGAAATGGTGGGCCAGTTGGATGAGGGCGATGACGCGCATGGTGCCTTCCTGATGTTGGCAGCGGGTGGATTTCGCGATCTGACCCGCATTGCCTCCAGCCCCTTTGCACCTGTGTGGAAAGACATCTGTGCTACCAACGGTGATCGCATCACGGATATGATCAGCCAGTTCCGCCAGCACCTGGCACAAGTCACCGAGCGCGTTGGAGATGATGCGCTGGCACAGAATTTCGACTACGCCAACCGTGTGCGTGATACAATCCCACGTGATGCAAAGGGATTTCTCCATCGGCTGTCAGAGATTCTGGTCGTCTGTGAAGACAAGCCTGGTGTGATTGCCCAAATCGCAACGATCCTGTCGACACGTGACGTAAACATCAACGACATCGAGGTTGTTAAGGTGCGCGAGGGCGAGGGCGGCACACTGCGATTGGGTTTTGAAGACGATACAGCGGCCGATTTGGCGCTGAGGATTCTCACCGAGCACGATTATCGGGCTCGACGGCCCTGAACCAAGAGAGGCATACCAGGTTGGAACGTACCATCAACCGAGCGCGTAAGATCACCGGGCAGGTCCGTGTGCCAGGCGAGTTGCCCGCCGCTTTGAAGGCTGTGTGGCTCGCCGCGATCAGTACTGGAGACAGCCTGATCGAGCATGCACCGCCCAGTTTGTTGCCGCATCTGGCGCAACTAAAGTCGCTTGGTGTCGCGGTGGGAGAAAACGAGGCAGGTCTGGTAATTTCTGGCGTGGGGTTGCGTGGTTTCACCGCCACATCAGAGCCTGTGGATCTTCGTGGGTTAGGTGTCGAGGCCTTGCTGCCGGTGACGTTATTGGCGATGCAAGCAACTTCGCGCACGATCCACATTGACGCCTCACTTGCAGACACGATACAGGCACTCTTCGCCCTGCTCGCCCAGACAGGCGCCGTGGGCAAGCTACTGTCCGAATCGCAGGTCCAAGTCGACGGGGTCGAGACAGCCGTTGCCGTAGATTATGCGCCAGCCGATCTCGATGCAGATACGAAGCTGGCCCTGCTGTGTGCTGGGCTGTATGCGGAGGCCGGCTCGGTTACCACCGTACGGCAGGCGGCGACGTCGAAGGATCGAGTGGATGATCTGTTAACCGAGCGTGGCGTCTCCATTGAGCCCAATCGGCGCGATGATCCCGCCTTGCGGGCGATGATCCTCACCGCCGCCCAGCCCACCGCCTGCGATGTGGATCTTCCAGGCGATCTCGAGCAGGCGCTGCCCTTCATCGTCGCCGCTCTGATCGTGGGTCGGTCAGAGTTGACCGTAGCAAGAGTCGCGATCCGCACAGAGAATCGTACCTTCCTTGATCTGCTGCGGCAGATCAAAGGTGAGGTCGAGATCATTGACCAGGCTGGCTTTGCCGACCTGGTCGTCAAGAGCAGTCGACTCAAGGGTACTCGGGTGGCCGACAAGCGGGCGACGCGTCTCATCGAACACATTCCGCTACTGGCCGTATTGGCAACACAGACCGAGGGCCAGTTCATCATTCGTGATGTAGAAGCACTACGACGCTGTGAGGATGTAGATATGATCGCCCATCTGGTGACTTTGTTACGTGAGTTGGGTGCCAAGGTGGGCGAGTATCCGGAAGGTCTCGTCATCGATGGAGCTCGTCCCCTGAAGGGGACCCAGGTCGTTACGCATGCCCGACCACAGATGGCCCAGGCCTTCGCTGTTGCCGGTCTGGTCAGCAAGGGTGACATGCAGATTCACGACAGCGATAGTGTCGACGCTGTCTTTCCAGGCTTCTTCGACACTTTAGACTCGATTACCGTGAAGGAGCGCCAGGGATGACAACATTGTTGCGACTCTTCGTATTGGCCGCTGTCGTCTTCGGCGGTGGTGTTGTGCTGATCAAGTTGCTTTACGGCGTCAGTTGGACAGAGGCGGTAGAGATCGCCGATCAATTTGCTGAGGATCTGCTGGCGTGAAAGCCCTGGCTGGCGCCGTGGCGCTGGCACCTTCGGTGATTCGTGGCAGCACGCAGATTCTTGGCGTCATCGGTGACCCTGTGGCGCATTCAGCGTCTCCTGCCATGCACAATGCGGCCTTGGCTCACCTTGGGCTCGACTACGTCTACGTACCTTGTCATGTATTGCCTGAGCGCATTTCGCAACTGGGTGATGCCATGCGCACCCTGGGCATCCGCGGGCTCAATGTGACGGTCCCGCACAAGCAAGGCGTGATGGATGTTGTGGATGATCTGAGTGAGGCTGCTCGCCAGATCGGTGCCGTCAACACAATCATTCACGACGCGGGTCATCTGGTCGGGGACAACACAGACGCCTATGGCATCGCCGCCAGTCTGCGTGAAGATGGTGGCCTGGAGTCGTTGCCACCGAAGGTCGTGTTGCTCGGAGCAGGGGGGGCAGCTCGAGCCATTCTACACGCGGTGCTACAGGACAACGGCGTCGAGCAAGTGACCGTTCTGAATCGTACACTTGATCGTGCCCAGGATCTTGTCGATGAACTCGGAGCGGGTCGGGCGACGGCTGGTGAACTCGGCGACTCGGAGCCACTGGCAGCTGCAGGTCTGCTGATCAACTGTTCGTCGGTGGGGCTCGCACCGAATGCAGATGCCTCTCCCGTGGGCGATGGCACCGGTCTGCATGATGGTTTGGTGGTCGTGGACATCGTCTACAAACCCCTGCGCACAAAGCTACTGCAGCAGGCCGAAGCTGCAGGGGCACGAACGGTGGATGGTCTCGGCATGCTCGTGCACCAAGCGGCACGTGCTTTTGAATTGTGGACCGGTCAACGTGCACCGGTCAACGTGATGCGCCAGGCTCTGTTGGCGTGATGTTCAAACTCAGCAAATGGTAAAGTGACTCCAGTGAATCCCTTCGTAGATGACATCGTCACCATTCTCTCTGAGGCGGCGCAGTTGCCCGCAGCTGATGTGGCTGAACTACTGGCCGTGCCGCCAGACGACACGATGGGTGATTATGCTCTGCCATGTTTCACTCTCGCCAAAGTGCTACGCAAGAATCCGGCGCAGATCGCCACTGATATCGCCACAGCAGCCGTTGCAGCGATCGATACTGCTCCACGGCTTGCCGGGGTGCAGGCGGCGGGCCCGTATGTCAATGTGAGACTCGACAAGGCAGCATTTATCGGTTGGGTGCTGGATGCCATGCGTGAACAGGGGGATACCTTTGGCTCACAGGATCAAGGCCGGGGCCGGACCGTGGCGATCGATTTCTCATCCCCGAATCTCGCCCGACCCTTTTCGATCGCGCATCTGCGTTCCACTGCGATCGGACACGCCATCTATCGTATCCATGCATTCCTCGGATACCGGTGTGTCGGCATCAACCACTATGGTGACTACGGTGCGAATTTCGGCCAGTTGCTGGCGGCCTATCAACTGTGGGGAGATGAGCAGCAGGTCGCCGCCAATCCCGTGCCCGAATTGCTGGCTCTGTATGTGCGCTTCAATGACGAAGTCGAGAAGGATCCTGATCTGCGTGAGGAGGCCAGGTCTCGTCTGAAGAGGTTGGCCGATGGTGACGAGGAAATGGTGTCGTTGTGGGAATTCTTCGTTGACGCCGGGCGCAAAGAGGCAGAACGCATCTATGACATCCTTGGTGTGCACTTCGACGAATACAAGGGCGAGGGTGCCTTTGCGGATGATCTCGACGACGTCATCGCCCTCTTCGATAAGGCGGGCCTCGCCGAGGAGAGTGATGGGGCCCTCGTTGTGCGACTTCACGACGAGGATGGTGAGGAAATTGCGCCGTGTATGTTACGCACCAGCAATGGCACCAGCACCTACCACAGTCGCGACATCGCCGCTCTCCTCTATCGCAAGAGTCAGCACCAATTCGACAAGATGGTGTACGTCACGGACTCCCGTCAGATGTTGCACTTTCGCCAGATTTTTCAGGCCCTCGCGTCGGCAGGCATCGACTGGATCGATCTATGTGAGCACGCGCCTTTCGGCATGATGTCCTTCAAGGGGCAGGCCTTGTCCACTCGCAAGGGCCGGATGGTTATACTGGAAGATGTACTGGATCAGGCGATCGAACTGACACGGACGATCATTGCCGAGAAGAATCCCGATCTGGTCGATGCCGATCGTGTGGCTCGAGAGATCGGCATCAGCGCCGTTGTGTATGCTGACGTCAGCAATCGGCGGACAAGAGATATCAGCTTCTCCCTCGAAGAGGTTCTCAACTTTGATGGGGAGACGGGGCCGTATCTTCAATACACCCATGCGCGCTACTGCAGTATTCTCAGACGCCATGGTGAAGCCGTTGATCTTCAGGCAGATACGACAATCCTCGGTGAACCCGCGGAAATGCGCGTCGCCCAATCTCTCGGCAGTTTTCCCGGCGTGTTGGCACGCGCTGAAAGCGACAACGAACCGTCTTACGTGGCCACCTATCTGATCGAGTTGGCGACGCAGGCAAACAAGCTTTACAACGAGGTCCCTGTCCTGATCGCTGAGGATCCGGCGGTCAAGATTGCACGGATTCGGTTGATTGACGCCGTGCGTCGTGTCTTGCGGACGGGCATGACGTTACTGGGAATGAGTTGTCCTGAGGAGATGTGATACATGAGTCAACGAGACAAGCTACTGTGCGACACCTGCGGTAAGCAGGTTGACCAGTTACGACGAGATGTCGTCGATGAAGACTACAATGCGCTTACCAAACCGCCCTTGTGGAATTGCGACGACTGTTATGAACAGAAGCGTGCACAGCGACAACAGTCGCAGGCGGAGTCGGCGTGAGTACAGAAGACCTGGATATACCCATCTATCTCACAGGCTTTATGGCCACAGGGAAAACACATGTCGGGCGACTGCTTGCCCGGCATCTGCAGCGTGATTTTATCGACACAGACGACATGATCAGCGAACGGGCAGGGAAACCGATCCCCGAGATCTTTGCTGATGACGGTGAGGAGGCTTTCCGACAGTGGGAGCGTGACTGTGTCGAGGATGCAGCATATCGCGGCCATGTCGTAGTCGCTCTCGGAGGGGGGGCCATCGCGCAACCCGAAAACCTGGAGACGATTCGTCGCGCCGGTGCACTGCTTGTGTGTCTGTCAGCTGATGTGGAAACGATTCTCGAGCGCGTCTGTCGCCGTGATGACCGACCTCTTCTGGCCGGTCTGTCACGCGAAGAAAAACGCGAGAAGATTGAGGCGATCCTGACAGAACGCGCCCCATTCTATGCACACGCAGACGTGACGCTCGCTTCGACATCGGACTCGCGGCCAGAGACGATGGTACAGGAGCTGCTCGAATTGATGGCTGCCCGCGGGCTGCCGACTGAACCGCGTCGATGAAGACAGTTCGCATCGAATTGGCCGATGGTCGTGCCTACGATGACCTGGTGGGACATGACCTGCTCACCGAAGCGGGCAGCCAGTGTCGTGCCCTCGGCCTGGGTGATCGGTGCGCGCTGGTCTACGATCAAGCCCTCGAGCAGACTGCGTTGCCGCGCGTATTGGACAGTCTCAAGGGTGCAGGCTTCGAAGTCGTCGTGATCGCTTTCGGCAAGGGTGAACGGGGCAAGAGACTCGAATCTGTTGAGACCATCATTGGGTCGATGGTCGAAGCAGGACTCGATCGCGGTACATGGGTCGCCGCCCTCGGTGGGGGTGTTGTCGGTGATCTGGCTGGTTTCGCGGCAGCGTCCTTTCTGCGAGGTGTCGATGTCGTGCAGATGCCGACGACCATCGTGTCGCAGGTAGACGCCAGCCTGGGCGGCAAGACGGGTGTCAATCACGCTCTTGGTAAGAATCTGATCGGCGCCTTCCACCAACCTCGTCTGGTGTTGTCCGATACGAGCACATTACGTCATCTACCCGAAGCCGAACGAGTGGCAGGTCTGGCTGAGGTCGTCAAGCACAGCGTCATTCGAGACGAGGAGTTATTCTGCTTCCTCGAAGACAAGATGGAGTCTGTCGTCTCTATGGAGATCGACGATGACCAACTCGACTGGCTCATAGCGCGCAATGCCTCCATCAAGGCCGGTGTCGTCGCCGCCGATGAGCGTGAGGGGGGTCTGCGAGCGATCCTCAACTACGGTCATACGATTGGACACGCGATTGAAGCAGCCACCGATTACCAGACCTATCGGCACGGCGAAGCCGTCATTCTCGGGATGATCGGGGCCGGTCGAATTGCGGCACAGCTGGGCGTATGGTCGCAGGAAGACGAAGCGCGCCAGCAGGCATTGCTGACACGCTTAGGGATTCCAGCCGGTATTGCTGCGGTCAGTGCCGAGCAGATTTTCGCTCGTACGAAGTCTGATAAAAAATGGCGGGATGGAAAATTACGTTTCATTCTGCCGCGCCGAATTGGCGATGCCTATATCGCTGACGACATCGAGCAGGAAGCCGTGCGCGCCGGTATCGCTCATGTGCAGGGCTTGGATCGGATAGTGAGCCAGTGAGCGAATCACCTAAGGTGCATCTGATCAGTCTCGGTTGCCCGAAGAATACGGTCGACTCAGAACGAATGCTGGGGCTTCTACAGGGAAACGACTATCTCACGACCGAGCAGCCTGAGGAGGCGGATCTCGTCATCGTCAACACCTGCGGGTTCATCGAACCAGCCAAGGAAGAGTCGATTGAGACGATCCTCGCCGCGAGCCGTCTCAAACAGGAGGGACGTTGCCGCGGCGTCATTGTCACAGGTTGTCTGTCGACGCGATACGAGTCCGAACTGAAGAATGATCTGGCTGATGAAACCGATGCGATCCTCACGCTGAGTGAAGAGCGGGATATCGTACGCCACGCGGATCGAATTCTCGGCCGACAACGAGGCCAGTATCACGACGATTCACCACGCACCAGTCTCACGGCGCAGCATTGGGCCTATCTGCGGATCTCCGATGGCTGCGACCACAAGTGCGCTTTCTGTGCAATCCCGACCATTCGTGGCCGGCATGTGAGTGAACCCATCGAGCAATTGGTCGCCGAAGCGTGGCGTCTTGCGGCGACGGGTGTACGCGAACTGGTCCTGATTGCGCAGGATTCGGTGCGCTATGGTGCCGAC
>Ga0233428_1000655_pt1 | contig 44828 bp, 55 predicted proteins | sample SI_118_April2016_4_FD_179890 | JGI IMG/M metagenome (GOLD analysis project Ga0233428, IMG submission 179890) | Seawater microbial communities from Saanich Inlet, British Columbia, Canada - SI_118_April2016_120_MG | ecosystem: Environmental > Aquatic > Marine > Inlet | place: Canada: British... | reverse complement strand
TATGAAAAATAAGATAAGTTTACATCGAGGAATACCTAAAGGAAAAAAGTTAAGTTTTGTAGATTTTTATTTAATAAAATTGGGTAAAAAATAGTTAAATTATGCACCCAAATCTTTCATTAAGCCAATAATTTAGATGAGTTCTTAATAGCTAGAGATAAAATTAAAGATATTTAGAACTTTTTATTATTATTTTTACTTCATATTTAAGTAATACTTTAAAGCTAAATAAATAGATAGTTTGATATCATGATGGATAAAATAATATAAGGGCTTATCCTATGAATAAGAAACTAGTTGGTTTTATTACTGCATCGTTACCAGAAAATAATTTTACAGTTGATTTAGCATTAAGTATGCAAGAATCAGGTGTTGATACATTAGAATTAGGTATTCCTTTTTCTGATCCTGTCGCAGATGGACCAGTAATAGAAAAGGCTAGTTTAAAAGCTCTTCAAAATGGTTTTAAATTAAAGGATCTTTTTGAAGTTAGTGCTCAAATTGCTCCAAAAATGGATACATTATGGATGGGATATATGAATCCATATTTTCATTATGGTATGGAAGAGTTTTTACAAAAAGGGAAAGAATTTAATATACAAGGCTCTATTATTCCTGATTTACCTTATGAAGAAGCAAAAGCTTATAAAGATTTATTTGCTAAGTATGATCAACATTTAATTGATTTTGTAGCACCTACAGATTCTTTAGAAAGAATTAAAACAATTACTGCAAATTCAAGTAAATTTATTTATATGGTTGCATATGCAGGTATTACTGGAAGTGGTGTTAAAGAAGATTTAACACAAGTTATTGAAAACGTGAGATCGTGTACTAATACACCATTATATATTGGATTTGGAGTAGATGAAAATACTGCTAAAGCTAAAGCCAAAGATGTAGATGGTGTAATTGTTGGAAGTGCTTTTGTAAAGCACTTAATTGATGATAGTTTATCAAATAATGAAAAAATAAAAAATATTTGTGCAATAGCAAAAGAGATTAAAGAAAAAATAAATACCTAATAAATATATTTTTATATTCTATTTTCTTTTAATCTAACGAATTATTATTATCTTTTCTGATTTTATTGATTCTTCTAATGCTCTATTTGCTTGAGATAAAAGTTTAGAATCATCTTCTGAATTTTTTGCATATGATATTCCTATATTAACTTTTATATTTAATGTAGATTCAATATCTTTTTTAATTCTTAAGGCAATACTCATTGCATCTTCTGGCAGAGAAACATGTACAGTAATGGCAAATTTATTATCTTCCATTTCTTCTATAATATCACTTTTTCTTTTAATCTGACTATGAATAATTTTAGATACTCTGTCTAGACTCTTATTTGTTTGTAATAATATTAGTACTAATTCATCATTATGTGTTCTCATTACTTTTCTCCAAAGGTTATATATTGAATTGAATTGTATCTAAATAGTATTGAATTTGTTACAAGTTAAAACATTTTTCTTTTTAGTATTTGTTCTTTTTCTTTATAGTCAGGCATATACTTGCTAACTAAATTCCAAAATCTTTTTGAATGGTTTTTTTCATCAATATGACATAACTCATGTAATACAACATACGCTACAGCATCAATTGGAAATTGTAAAAGCATATAATTTATAGATATATTATTTATTCCACTACAACTTCCCCATCTTCTTTTTGCAAATCTATAGCCTATTTGATTTGGTATTAATGATGTCTTATGTGTCCATGTATCAAAAAGTGGATCAATAATCTTAATAGCATTTAATTTATAGAAGCTCTTTAATCCATCATGGAAATCATCATATTCTTTATGTATTTGACTATTGTAATATATAATAAATTGATCTTCTTCGAGCTTGACTTTTACATTTTTATATTTTTCATCATGAATGAAGTCAATGGGATATTTTATCCCTAAAAATGGTAATTTAGAACCTACGATAAAATCAAATTTATTTTTTGTTGGTACTTTGTGAATAGAAGTAAGTATCCAATCTTTATGTTTATAAAATATTTCTCTAAGTTCATGTGCTTTGATTTTCGGAGGTGTTTTAATTGTGATTTTTGATTTAGATTCTAAGACAAGTGATATTCTTTTAATCTTTTTACTTACATGGTGTGTGATATCAAATTCTTGTGTTTCTAGAAATAGTTTCATTGGTCAAATGATATGTGAATTTAAATAAATATTAGATAAAATCTATATAACAAAAAAAGGATAAGACAAATTATGTTCAATAAATTATTTATAATTATAATGTTATCTATGTATTCATATGCCTCATTAGAGCAAAAGATTACTACGATTACTAATACAACGGATTCAAGTGCTTCAATTGCTATTGGAAATTTAAAAATTGGTCAAAGTGGTATTATCGTACACGACTATAATGAAAATCAATCTATAATTGTATCAAGTGCTGTAGTTGTTAGTAGTAATAATTCAACTTCTCAAATTAAATTTATAAAATTTAATGATTTATCACAAAATGCATTACCAACTGCTAAATTAACTCCTTCTAATAATGATACATTTATTTTAAATTATTTATATAAAAAAAGTTTATTAATTACACCAAATGGTGAAAGTAATAATGAAATTAAGGAAATGTTGCCAAGTCAAAGCTTTTTAAATAGTGATATATTTGCATCATATTTAAAATTAGAAGCTAATCCAACTCCTACAAAAAAAGATTTTATAGAGTTTTGTCGTACGCATAACTTAGGAACAATTTATATTGTATTAAATAAAAAGTGTTATGTATTAGATGCTAAAAGTTTTATGATTATTGACACATTATCATTATCATATTCAAGTGAAATAGAAGAAAAACCATTTTATACAAAAGTCGATGAAATTAAAAAAGACACTTTCTCATGGTTTCAAAAAGAATCAATTGGAAACTATACTCAATACTATACAAGTTTAATTGATTCAGAGTCTAAAAATATGAAAGAAATAGTTATTATTGAAGAATCTGATAAAGGTTTCTTTAATGGATATTTAAAAGCATTAGGATTATAAATGATAGATAGTAAACATTTAAAATATATAGAATCTATTGTAGGTAATGAGAATATAAAGTCAGATAAAGCACATATGATTGCATATTGTTATGATGCTACTAAACAAAGATTTGAACCAGATGCTGTAGTTTTTCCAAGAGATAAACATGATATTAGTAAAATATTAAAATATTGTAATGAGACTGGAATTGTAATAGTTCCAAGGGGTGCTGGAAGCGGATTTACCGGTGGTGCTTTACCAAGTGAAGGTGGTATTATATTATCTTTAGAAAAGCATATGAATCAACTTGTAGAAATTGATATGAATAATATGCTAGCAATTGTTCAACCTGGGCTTATTAATATGGATTTGCAAAAAGCTGTAGAGCAAGTTGGATTATTCTATCCACCAGATCCAGCAAGTGAAAACTATTCTACTTTAGGTGGAAATGTAAGTGAAAATGCAGGTGGTATGAGAGCTGCAAAATATGGTATTACAAAAGATTATGTAATGGCAATTGAAGCTGTATTACCAAATGGTGATATTATTAAAGCTGGTAAAAAAACTATTAAAGATGTTGCAGGATACAATATAGCTGGACTTCTTATTGGTAGTGAAGGTACATTAGCTGTAATTACTGAGATAACTTTAAAATTAATTCCAAAACCACAGTTTAAGAAAACATATATGGGAATTTTTCCAGATGTTGAAAAAGCAATGAATTCTGTATTTAAGTCTTTATCAAGTGGAGCAAATCCAGTTGCAATGGAATTTTTAGATGCATTGGTAATTCAAGCATTGAGAGAAAAATTAAATGTAGATTTACCTGCAGATGCAGGAGCAGTATTAGTTGGTGATGTTGATGGTAGCAGTATGGATGAAGTTGATACTCAATTAGCTATTTTAAATGATAGTTTTAAAGAAAATGGTGGAACAGAATTTATAATTGCAAAAGATGATGCTGAAGCAAATAAACTTTGGTATGCGAGAAGAAATGCGTCTCCTGCAGTAACAATATTTGGTACATTAAAACTTAATGAAGATATTTCAGTACCTAGAAGTAAATTACCTGAGGCACTTGCTGGTATTTATAAAATTGGTGAAAAATATGGATTTAAAGTTCCATGTTTTGGACATAGTGGAGATGGTAATATACATGTTAATGTTATGGTTCCAGATAAAAATAATGAGGAACAAGTACATAAAGGTCATCAAGCTATAGAAGAGATTTTTCAATATGTAGTTGACTTAGAAGGTACATTAAGTGGTGAACATGGAATTGGACTTAGTAAAGCTCCATATATGCATATTGCATTTAATGATGTTGAATTAAATTTATTTAAAACTGTTAAAAAAGCTTTTGATCCAAATAACATTTTAAATCCATTTAAGATGGGTTTATAAGGGAATAATTGAAATCTAATTTAAAAACAACAATAGACTTCTTTAATGATGATATTTTATATTATGCAGGAAGTTTAAGTTTTTTTACTATTTTGGCTTTGTTGCCAATATTGGCTTTAATGATTGTATTCGTTTCTACTTTATCAATTTTTAGTAAGCAAATAGACCAATTTGTATTATTTGCATTAGATTTTATAAATCCAACACATTCAGAACAGCTTGTATTGACTGTGTCTGGTTTTCTATCAAATGCAAGTGACTTAGGTACAATAGGTTTGATTTATCTTATTTTTTCATTTATCTTATTTTTTAGAGACTATGATCATATAGTAAATAAAATATATGCTATTGAGCAAAAGTCATTTATAAATATGTTTTTAGTATATTTAGTATTTATATTTTTACTTCCTATTATATTCGCTGTATATACAATATTAGTAGCATCTGTAAATATTGCTTTTTTTGATAATTCATTTTTTCAGTTTTTACTCACATTTATTGTAAATTGGATTTTCTTTATATTCTTATTTAAAATATCTATAAATAAAAAAATATCATTAATTTCTATATTAATTTCTACTTTTATAGTATTGATTTCTCTATCTACTTTTAAGGAATTATTTGTATTTTATACACTCTATAATCAAATGTATGCATCTATATATGGTTCGTTTTCTGTATTAATGTTTTTCTTTGTATGGTTGTATATTTCATGGCTTATATATCTATATGGAATTAAGCTATCAATGGTATTAAATCAAAGATTAAGCAATAATTAGATAACATCCATAAAATAGTGAGGAATATTTCATGACAATAAAAGATTCAAGAGTTTTAATTAAGTTTTCTGGTGAAGCACTAGCTGGTGAAAATGGGTATGGAATAGATACTCAAATTTTAAATTTTATTGCACTTGAGATAAAGCAATTAATTGATAATGGTATCGAAGTTGGTATTGTTATTGGTGGTGGTAATATTGTTCGAGGTGTTAGTGCTGCTGCTGATGGTATCATCAAAAGAACTAGTGGAGACTACATGGGTATGCTAGCAACTGTTGTAAATGGTATCGCTATGCAAGAAGCTTTAGAGCATATTGGTGTTGATACAAGATTACAAACTGCTATCAAAATGGAACAAATTGCTGAATCATTTGTAGTTAGACGAGCAAAAAGACACCTTGAAAAGGGTAGAGTAGTTGTATTCGCTGCAGGTACGGGGAATCCATTCTTTACTACAGATACAGCTGCTACATTAAGAGCAAGTGAAATTGGTGCATCAATGCTAATTAAAGCTACAAAAGTTGATGGTGTTTATGATAAGGATCCAGCTAAATTTGAAGATGCAGTAAAACTAGATACTATATCTTATGATCAAGCTTTAACTGATCATATTAAAGTTATGGATGATACAGCAATTGCATTAGCAAAAGACAATAGTCTTCCAATAATTGTAGCAAATATGAATGAAAAAGGTAATCTATTAAATATAATTAATGGTGATTACTCTAAATGTTCAATAGTAAAATAAAAATAGTAAAATAAAAATAGTAAAATAAAGTAAGAGGAATTATAAATGAGAATAGAACAAAAAGTTTCACAAGCACTAGCAAGATTAAATAATGATAGATATGTATTATCAATAGCTGTTGGTCAAAGAGCTGATGAATTAAGTAAAGGTGCAAAACCATTATTAACTACAAATACTTTAGATATGAAATATACTGATATAGCTATTGAAGAGATTGCATCAGGGGTATTAGTAGTTGAAGGTTTCGAAAAGTAAAAAGTAATATTATTGAATTCTTTATTTGATAAAATTAAACTTATAAACTCTATCGATGAGGCTACTAAAGTTCTCAAGGAAAGTATAGAGTTTTCTTCAATCTTACAGGATGCTTTAGCATTTTGTATACAAGCACATAAAACACAGTTTCGTAAAAGTGGTGAACCTTATGCTGTTCATCCTATTTTAGTAGCATCTATTACAGCACATTTTTCAAATGATGAAGCTATGGTAATTGCTGCATTATTACATGATGTAGTAGAAGATACTAAATATGAATTATCATATATACAAAATATATATGGAGATGATGTAGCTCATATTGTAAATGGTCTTACTAAAATTAGTGAAATTAAAGAACATGAACATATTTCTAGCGTAAGTGATGAAAAGCTTTTAAGTTCTGCATTATCTTTTAGAAAAATGTTAATAGCATCTATTAGTGATGTGAGAGTTTTAGTTGTAAAACTATGTGATAGAGCTCATAATATGCTTACTCTAGATGCATTGCCATCAGAAAAACAAAGAAGAATATCTGAAGAAACAATGGTTGTTTATGCTCCTATTTCACATAGGCTAGGTATTTCATCATTAAAAAATTTACTTGAAGACTTGTCTTTTTATTATTTATATCCACAGCAATATAAAGAAATTGATATGTACCTACAAGATAATCAGCAAAAACTTCAAGTAGAATTTAATAAATTCATTAGTGAAATTGAGAATTTACTTGAAGTTAATGGTTATAATAGTGAAGATATACAAATTACAAGTAGAATTAAACATCATTATTCTATATACCTTAAAATGCAAAGAAAAGGTGTAAATATCGATGAAGTTTTGGATATTTTAGCCCTTAGAATCCTTACTAAAGATCCAATTGATTGTTATAGTGTATTGGGGTTTATTCATACAAATTCAAAACCATTGGTATCTAGATTTAAAGATTATGTAGCATTACCAAAAGAAAATGGATATCAAACTGTTCATACTACAGTATTTAATAATGCTAAAATTTATGAAGTTCAAATTAGAACATTTGATATGCATAAAATTGCAGAGTTTGGTATTGCTGCTCATTGGATTTATAAAGGTAAAAATAATACTTTAGATACACAAGAACCATGTCTAAATTGGTTGAAATCACTTGGTGAAAGTAATGAAAATATTGAAGAATTTTATGATGATGCAAAGCAAAATTTGTTCAGTGAAGAAGTAGTTGTCTATTCTCCTAAAGGGGATATATTTACACTTCCACGTGGATCTGTTGCATATGATTTTGCATATACTATTCATAGTGATGTTGGAAATAAAGCAATATCTTGTACTATTAATAAAACAAAAAAACCACTACTAACAGAATTAAAAAATGGTGATATCGTTTCAATTAATACAAGTAGTGAATCTATTGCTAGATGTTCTTGGATTGATATGGTAAAAACTACAAGAGCAAAGAAATCTATAAAAGTATTATGTTCAACTAAGTTAAATACTATAGACAAAAGAAGTGGTAAAAATATTATTAATACAATATTCTCTAGGTATAACAATAGTGTTATTGGAAATATAAAAACTAAAGTAGCTTTTCATAAAATACCATATATATTAGACTATATTAAACATGTTAAGAAAAAAATAGAAAAAGAAATTGTTGATAAAAATGGTATTTTTGCTAGATTTAAAATTAAGAATTTAAAGTTTAAAGAATATATATTTGATAATATTGCAATATATTCTAATTTTAGTATTAATTCTGTATCATTTGACCATTGTTGTCATCCAAAATTTGGTGATGATATTCTTGCATTAAAAGTAAATGATAGTGCAGTTATTCATCATAAAATGTGTGATAAAGCTTACAAAGAAATTATGAATGATCATAAAATGTTTTATTGTAAGTGGGCAAAGGGAAAATTATTTACATATAAAATGGTAGTGAGTTTACAAAGTAAACGTGGAGAACTAGCACGATTATTAACATTTCTTTCAGAACATGAAATAAATATATTATTTATAGAATATGGAAGAGATAAGTATAGTCAAACACAATATTGTGAAATTGAATTTGAAACAAACGATGAAAATAAAAATAAAATTAAATCAATAGTAGAACAACAAACTAGAGTCATAGAATTTGTATCAGCAAGTGATGCATATAAATAAAAAGGTAATATAAATTAATGAGTACAGAAAATAAAATAGAAGAAGCACTACAGGAAATTAATAGAGGTACAGCAGAAATTATTGATGATGCTGCAATTGTAAAACTATTAACAAAATATTTTCAAACAGGTGAAAATTATTATGTAAAAGCTGGATTTGATCCAACAGCACCTGATCTTCATTTAGGACATACTGTATTACTTCAAAAATTAGCAACATTTCAAAAATTTGGTGGTATTGTACAGTTTTTAATTGGTGACTTTACTGCAATGATTGGTGATCCAACTGGTAAAAGTGCTACACGAAAAGTATTAACTAAAGAAGATGTAATAAAAAATATTGAAAGTTATACAACACAAGCTTTTAAAATTCTTGATAAAGAAAAAACAGAAGTAGTTTATAATGATGATTGGTTAAAGGAATTAGGTGCTGCTGGTATGCTTCAGCTTGCTTCAAATCTTACTGTTGCTAGAATGTTAGAGCGTGATGATTTTTCTAAACGATATTCTTCAAATACTCCTATTGCAGTAAGTGAGTTTATGTATCCATTACTTCAAGGATATGATTCTGTACATTTAAAATCAGATATTGAAATTGGTGGAACAGATCAAAAGTTTAATCTTCTTATGGGAAGGCAATTACAAAAATCTTATGATATTAAAAAACAACAGGCAGTTTTGATGATGCCAATTCTTGAAGGTCTTGATGGTATTCAAAAAATGTCAAAGTCTCTAGGTAACTATATTGGTGTAACAGATGATGCAAATAATATGTTTGGAAAAGTATTATCAATTTCAGATGATTTAATGTGGAGATATTATGAATTATTATCATCTAAAAGTTTACATAGTATTGAAGAATTGCAAAAAGGTGTAGAAGATAAATCATTACATCCAAAAGCAGTAAAAGATATGCTTGCTATGGAAATAGTTGATAGATTCCATGGGGCAGGAGCTGGTGGTATTGCAAAAGAAGAATTTACTAAAATTTTTGCTAAAAAAGATATACCTACAGAAATGGATGAATATACATTTGAAATAGGAACAGGAATATTAAATGCATTAGTTGAGTCTAAATTAGTACCATCAACGTCTCAAGCTAGAAGAGATATTAAGGGTGGAGCTGTTAAAATAGATCAAACAAAAGTAGATAATGACAAATATTGTTTTGAAGTAGGTGAATATGTACTTCAAAAGGGTAAGAAGAATTTTGTTAAAGTAATAATTAAGTAGATCAGGAGAGAGATTATGAAGCCATTAAAAATAGGAAAGTATACAATTGAAAAACCAATCGTTCAAGGTGGAATGGGTGTTGGTATTTCGTGGGACAAGCTTGCTGGAACCGTATCTAAAGAGGGTGGTTTAGGTGTAGTAAGTGCTGTTGGTACTGGATACTATGAAGATGGAAAATATTCTGATAAAATGTCAAGAAATGGAAGACCTGTAGAGGCACATAACTTTTATAACAGTAAAGGTACTACTGCAATAATTAAGAATGCAAGAAAGATTTGTGGAGATAAGCCATTAGCTGCAAATATTTTATATGCTTCTTGTGATTATGGAAATATTGTAAAAGATGTTTGTGAAGCTGGTATTGATATTATTATTACTGGTGCTGGACTTCCTACAAATATGCCTGAATTTGCAGCTGATTATCCAGATGTTGCTCTAATCCCTATTGTATCTTCTGCAAAAGCACTTAAAATTATTTGTAAGAGATGGAAAAGATATAATAAAATTCCTGATGCAATTATAGTTGAAGGACCAAAAAGTGGTGGGCATCAAGGTTTTACTTATGAACAATGTACACAAGAAGAGTATCAATTAGAAAATATCTTACCAAGTATTATTGAAGAAGCAAAAAAATGGGGAGATTTCCCAATAATTGCTGCTGGTGGAATTTGGGATAAAAATGATATTGATGATATTATTGAATCTGGTTGTGATGGTGTTCAAATGGCTACAAGATTTATTGGTACTCATGAATGTGACGCACATATAAATTTAAAAAATGTATTAATTAATGCTAAAGAATCAGATATACAATTAATTAAATCTCCTGTTGGATTACCAGCTCGTGGTGTAATTACAAATCTACAAAAGTCAATAGAAGCTGGTACAGCTCCAAAAATTGCATGTGCTAGTAACTGTGTTGCTCCATGTCATAGAGGTGAAGAGGCTAAAGCTGTTGGATACTGTATTGCAGATAGTTTAAGTGATGCATATAAAGGTAATCTTGATACAGGCTTATTCTTTACAGGTGCAAATGGTTATAAGCTAGATAAGCTTATAAGTGTTAAAGAATTACTGGAAAAATTAACTAAGGGAGAATAGAAATTTATTTTATTAAATTAATATTTCTATTTATTCTTTCGATGCAGCTACATCTAGTAGCTGCTTCATCTTCTGATATCTCAAATTATTCAAAATATAAAAAACAATATTTTAATTCTATTTTAAATGGTAATAAATCAAATGAGATTAAATCATTAAAAAAATTAATTTATTATTCAAAAAAATTAAATAAACCAACAATAAAATATAAAAAAGAACTAAAGCTATTAACTAGTAATGTTAAAAAAGTAAAAATTTATAAAGATAAACCTGTATTAAATAAGAAAATAAAAAAATTATTCAATAGTACAGATACAATTAAATCAATTCAAGTTGATGCTAATACGATTATTATAGACTTCAAAAATAATATTAAAAAGAAAGATATTAAATTTACTGAAGAAAGACATCGTGGATATGCTAGGGACAATTTTGATATACAAGGTAAGTATACTGGAATAAATAAATTAAAATTAACAATGCCACAGGTAAAAGCAGTTAAGAAGATAGTTATTTATAAAAAGAAAAATAATATTAGATTATCTCTTCGTGCTAAAAAAAATCTAAAAACAGTATATATTCTTGGGAAAAAGAGAATAATAATAAAAGTATTAGAAAGTATAAATCAAAAGAAAAAAATTAATTATGCACAAGTAATGCCTAAAGCTGATCAAAAAGTTATTGTGATAGATCCTGGGCATGGGGGTAAAGATCCTGGTGCAAATGGTCCAAGAAAACGATATGAAAAATATGCTGTATTAGGAGTAGGAAAAAAATTAAGTTCAATATTGAAATCACGAGGTTATAAGGTATTTATGACAAGAAGTATAGATAAATATAGAACTTTAAAATACAGAACAAAATATGCTAATAATAAAAAAGCAGATTTATTTATATCAATTCATGCAAATGCTGTACCAAAGAAAAAAAGAAATAGAATTTATGGTATAGAAACATATTATTTATCTCCTGCAAGAAGTGAAAGAGCAAAGAGAGTTGCTGCAAAAGAAAATAAAGCTGATATAAAATCTATGAGTTATGGAACTAAAAATGTATTTCTTATGACTCAAAACAGAGCTAAAATTACAGCTTCAAATAAACTAGCACTTGATGTACAAAATAATATGTTACATAATTTAAAGAAAAAGTATAAATATATTAAAGATAACGGCGTAAGAAAAGGACCATTTTGGATATTAGTTGGTGCTCAGATGCCATCTATTCTTATCGAAGTTGGATATATATCACATCCAAGGGAATCAAAAAGACTTTATACTTCATCATACCAAAATACATTAGCAACTGGTATTGCTAATGGAATTGACTCTTATTTTTTAAAAAATAAATAAGCAGTTAAAAAACTACTTATTTACTATATTTTCAATAGTACCAACAATTGAAGGATCTTCAAGTGTTGATGTATCTTGAGTGATTTTTTCACCTTTTACAATTGATCTTAAGATTCTTCTCATTATCTTACCTGATCTTGTTTTTGGTAAGTCTGGTACAAATGCCATCTCATCACAAAGTGCTATTGCTCCAATTTCTGCTTTAATAATTTTATTAATTTCTTTAGCGTATTCTAATTCATCTGCGATACCTTTATCAGATTTTAGTACTATGTATGCAAATATACCTTCACCTTTAATCTCATGTGGTTTACCAACAACTGCAACTGATGCTACATTATCATGTTTTTTGATTGCTGCTTCAACTTCTGCTGTACCCATTCTATGTCCAGATACATTAATAACATCATCAGTACGACCAGTAATAGTAATATATTTATCTTCACTCATCATTGCACCATCACCTGTAAAGTAAACTGGTTTACCATCTTTTTTACAATCACCAAAGTAAGACTTTACAAATCTATCTGAATCATTCCAGATATTTCTAATCATTGATGGCCAAGGTTTAGTTACACACATAAATCCTTTTTCTCCAGTTTCAGTTGGAGTTCCATCTTCTTCAATAATTTCAGCACAAATTCCTGGTAATGCAAATGTTGCACATGCAGGTTTAATTGGAGTTGCTGCTGGTAATGGAGATATCATATGTCCACCAGTTTCAGTTTGCCAGTAAGTATCAACAATTGAACAGTTAGAGTTACCTACTTCTTCATAGTACCATTTCCATGCAGGAGGATCAATTGGTTCACCAACAGTTCCTAAAATTCTTAAAGATGATAAATCATATTTAGATGGTTCATCTGCACCCATTTTATGTAATAGTCTAATAGCTGTAGGAGCTGTATAGAATTGATTAATTTTATACTCTTCTACCATTTTCCAACATCTACCAGCATCTGGGAATGTAGGAACACCTTCAAACATAACTGTAGTTGCTCCAGCAGCTAGTGGTCCATATACAATATATGTATGTCCTGTAATCCAACCAACATCAGCAGTACACCAATAAGTATCATTATCTTTAATATCAAATACCCATTCCATAGTCATTTGTGCCCACAGAATATATCCAGCAGATGAATGTTGTACACCTTTTGGTTTACCTGTTGATCCAGAAGTATATAATAAGAATAATGGATCTTCAGATTCCATCATTTCAGGTTCACAAACTGATGATTCATTTTTTACAAGTTCATTATAAGAGTAATCTCTTCCTTCAACCCAATTAATATCTTCACCATTTCTTTCAACGATACATACATTTTGAACACATTCACAACCAGATTCTAAAGCAGTATCTACTACTGGCTTTAACATGTATGGTTTACCTTTTCTATATGCACCATCACTAGTAACAACAAGTTTAGCTTCGGCATCTATAATTCTATCTCTTAATGCTTCAGCAGAGAATCCACCAAATACGATTGAATGAATAGCACCAATTTTTGCACAAGCTAACATAGTAACTGCAGCTTCTGGAATCATTGGCATATAAACTACAACTCTATCACCTTTAGTAATACCAAATTGATTTTTAAACATATTTGCTGTTTGGTTAACTCTATATGATAGTTCTCTATATGTGATAATCTCTTTATCTCCATTATCTCCTTCAAAGATAATAGCAGCCTTATTTTTCTTAGTATCTAAATGTCTATCTACACATTGATGTGCAACATTTAAATGTCCACCACTAAACCATTTATAAAATGGTGCATTAGACTCATCTAAAATTGTATCATACTTCTTAAACCAATCTATCTTCTCATTTGCAAAACTTGCCCATGTACCTTCATAGTCATTGTCAAACTTCTCTACTAAACTTTTATAATCGTCCATACTTCCAAATTCTGGATTTTTAAACATCTCTTTTTTTGGGTTGAAAAATTCACTCATATTTTTTCCTTGTTTTTGTAATAATTTAACTTAATCTTATCATCTTTAGATAAAATATTTCTTATACAAAAGTATTAAAAAAAATAATAAAAAAAGGTTATAAATGCATATTGATGTTACAGCAGAGGTTCTATTATCACAGTTAGGTTATTCAAAAAATGATCATATTCTTACTCAAATTAAAGGGAGAATGGACAATACAAATGGTTTTGATAAATTTTCAAAACATTTAATTAGTTTAAATGATAAATTAAAACATATGAATGGATATGTTGCTATTTCAAATAGTGAAGAATATTTTAAAATTAAATGTGATTCAAACGATTCTGAAGATATTTTAAAAGAATTTCATGATGAAGTATTGCATTGGTCTGATAAATATAATGTTGGTATTAAAAAGTTAGATAATAAAAATGTATATTATATCTTAGGAAGAAGCTAGTTGGCATACATCAAAAAAGCTTCTAAAGATGATATTAAAATAATTAAAGAGAAGTTTATTGATAAATATAGTGATGCAGTTACTGAACTTGAATATAGAAATGACTATGAGCTTTTAATTGCAATTATTTTATCTGCACAATGTACAGATAAAAGGGTAAATATAATTACACCAGCTTTATTTGATAAGTATCCTAGCTCAAAAGATTTAGCAAATGCAAATTTAGAAGATGTAAAAGAATTACTTAAATCTTGTAGTTTTTTTAATAATAAAGCAATTAATATTATTAAAATGGCAAATACAGTTGAAGATAGTTTTGGTGGTGATATTCCACATGATACAAAAGACTTAATGAGTTTAGCTGGTGTTGGTAATAAAACAGCTAATGTATTCATGATTGAAGCAGATGGTGCAAATTTAATGGCTGTAGATACACATGTATTTAGAGTTTCACACAGATTAGGACTTAGCGATGCTAAAACTGTTGAAAAAACAGAAGAACAACTAGTGAAAAAATTAAAAGATGATTTACATATATTTCATCAATCTATGGTACTTTTTGGAAGATATATTTGTAAAGCAGTTAGTCCTGATTGCGATAAATGTTTATTTCCAGACCAATGTAAAACTACGAAAACATTTAGGGTTTAGGTGAAGATATTGAAGAAAAATGTATTAATATTATGTACGGGTAATAGCTGTAGAAGTATAATAGCAGAAGCTCTTTTAAATAAAGAATTTGGTGAATTTATAAAAGCATATAGTTCTGGAGTAAAAGCAAGTGGTAAAGTAAATCCTAATGCTAAGAAAATTTTAGAAATAAATGATGCGTGGGATGAAAATTATCATTCTAAGGTTATTGAAGATGTGATGAATATTAAATATGATTTAGTTGTAACAGTATGTGATAATGCAAAAGAATCATGTCCTATATTTCCTGGAAATACAAAAGTAATTCATGTAGGATTTGAAGATCCAGATGGATTAGAATTTGATGCTTTTTGCAAAACCTATTCTTTAATTAAAAATGAATTATTACCAATCGTATCTCAAGAACTTTTAGAGTAGAATGATATATGACATTTATAGAATTTAAAAAACTACTTTTAGATGCAGATCTAACATTACCAAAATTTGCTAAGCTTATTAAAGTTAATGATAAAAACTTACAATCATACAAAAAAAAAGATGAAGTACCAAATGCAATTGCAGCACTAGTAAAGTCATTTGCTATTATGAACTCTAAAGATATATCATATAAAGAGCATATAAAATCACTCAATCTTAAAAAGAAGAAAAAAGAGGGATCTGGATTCTCTAGTAATAAAGAAAATATAAAAAAAGATATTGAAAAAAAATAGTAATAATATATTACTATTTTATATATTTACACTACTTTTGCTATAATTACCTATTGATTTTTTAAATAAAATCTAACGATTAAAACTGTAAAATTCCAATAATATAAAACAACAAAGGATTATCTATATGGATATGAAAACAATGAGAACCATAGAAAAAGCATCGCCTTTAAATAAAAAAAGTGAAGGTATGATGAGAATAGCAATAGCATTTATGTTTATTGCTGTTGTATTTGTATGGACATCACTATCTCATGATGGGGTAGCAAATAATACTTTCTTAATTATTGGAGCAGTATTTGGTGCATATATGGCTATGAATATTGGTGCTAATGATGTAGCAAATAATGTTGGTCCTGCTGTTGGTTCTGGTGCACTTACAATGTTTGCTGCTATTATAATTGCAGCTATATTTGAAGCTGGTGGTGCATTAATCGCTGGTGGTGAAGTTGTTAAAACTATAAAAAAAGGTATTATTGATCCAGGTATGATTAATGATCCGCAAGTATTTATTTGGGCAATGACTGCAGCTCTTTTATCTGCAGCTGTATGGCTTAACTTTGCTACATATGTTGGTGCTCCAGTATCTACAACACATTCAATTGTAGGTGGAGTAATGGGTGGTGGTATTGCTGCTGCAGGATTTGGAATTGTTGCATGGGGAACTATGGGTAAGATTGCTGCTTCTTGGGTTATATCACCAGTTCTTGGTGGTGTTATTGCTGCAGGATTTTTATACTTTATAAAAACACAAATAGTACATAAAGAAGATATGCTTGAAAATGCTAAAAAAATAGTTCCAATTTTAATTGGAATTATGACAGTTGCATTTGCTACATATTTAATGCTTAAAGGTATTAAGAAGATAGTGAAAATTGATTTTCCTACTGCATTAGCACTTGGATCTGCAATTGGTGTTGCTATATATTTTGTGGTTAAACCTCTTATTGCAAAAGCTTCTGAAAAGTTAGAAAATACAAAAGTTTCAGTAAATAGTTTATTTACAATTCCATTAATATTTGCAGCAGCACTTTTAAGTTTTGCTCATGGTGCAAATGATGTGGCAAATGCTATTGGACCACTGGCAGCTATTAATGATGCTATTATGTCTGGTGGAGAATTTGGTGGGAAAGTTGGAATTCCTATATGGGTAATGGGTGTAGGTGCAGTTGGTATTGCAATTGGTCTTGCTCTTTATGGACCAAAATTAATTCGTACTGTTGGGTCTGAGATTACTGAATTAGATCAAATGAGAGCATTTTCTATTGCTATGGCAGCGGCAATTACTGTAATTATTGCTTCACAATTAGGATTACCTGTATCTTCAACTCATATTGCTGTTGGTGGTGTATTTGGTGTTGGATTCTTAAGAGAATTTCTTGATAATAGTGAAACAAATTTTATTAGAATTACAAGAGAAAGATTTAAATCAAATAAAAAAGAATTAGATAAGCTTGAAGACGAGTTTAATAAACTTGATAATGTTGAAAAGAAAACTAAAAAAGAATATCAAAGAATTCTTGAATTAATTAAATTAATTGAAGAAAAGCAAGAGATAGTAAAAGAAGAGAAAAAAGAGTTTAAATCTGCTAAAAAGATTAAATACGTGAAAAGAGATGCAGTTAAAAAGATTATTGCAGCATGGGTAATTACTGTACCAGCAGCAGCTTTCTTAAGTGCATGTGTATTCTTTATGATTAAAGGTATTATGTCTTAATAAATAATTAATTGACTAATACTTAAAGGGATAGATGTTTTCATCTATCCCTTTTTTATTTATTATAAATTATAAAAGTTTATAGTAATAATATATTACTATTTTATATATTTACATGACATTGACTATAATATAGTATCAATTTTTTAAAGAAATACATATATTTAAGTAGATAAAATTCCAGCATAAAAACAACAAGGAAAATTAAATGAAAAAAATATTACTTTCAGCATTAGTAGCTGCAACAATAGCAAGTGGAAATAGTGAAGTAGCGCCACAAGATAATATAAACAGTTTCTTAGAGAGTGTTAATGTAAAAGGTGATCTAAGATTAAGATATGAAAATAAAGATCATACATATAGAAATAGATATAGATTAAGATATTCTTTAAGTGGTAATCTTAATGATAATCTACGTTTAGAAACAGCAATCTCAAGTGGTAGGGGTAATCCAACTTCTGGAAATGTAACTTTTAGAGATGGAACTAGTTTATCAAATTATTTAGAAGATCTTGTTGAGGAAGATAAGATTAAGCTTGATATTGCAGATATTAAATATTCATTTGATAATTCATGGCTTAGAGTTGGTAAGGCTAAACACCATATATATAGACCGGTTAAAACACAACTTATTTGGGATAATGATATTCGTTTAGAAGGTGTTAATTATGGTTATAAAGATGATAGCACTATGATTAGATTAGGGGTAAATCAAGTACATAGAGAAGAAGAACCTTCAGGTAGTAAAGATATTAATATCTTCCTTGCTCAGTATGTAAAGAGTCAAAAACTTTCTTATGCTAAATTAAACTTAGGTACTGGATATTATTATTATGATGGAGTTAAAGGTAATACAACTCCATATGGAAGTAATAAAGGTAATTCAGTTGATGGTAATGCCCTTTATACAGAAGATTATGGAATTTTAGAAACGTTTGCTGAATTAAAGTATAAAGATGTAATGGGTATGCCATTTAAAACAGCATTAACTTTAGCATATAATACACAAGCAAATGATAATAATTTTGGATATGACATAAGCGCACAACTTGGTGCTACAAAAAATATAGGTGACTGGAAAGCTGGTGTTACTTATAGAGATGTTGAAAAAGATTCAGTATATGGAGCACATAATGATTCTGACTTTAGTGGTGGTGGAACAGACAGTAAAGGTTACTATTGTAAAGTAAAATATAAATTTGCTAATAATGTTGATGTTGCTGGATGGTGGAACTGGAGTAAACTAGGTGATACTGAATTAGACTATCATCGTACACAGTTAGATGTTATTCTTAAATTTTAAGAGATAGTTATTTAATCAAATATGAACTAAAAAGGGGGAAGAGTTTAACTCTTCCCCCTTTTATAATATAAAAAATAAAATTTAAATATTAATCAAAATCAAATGAGCTTTGAGTTTGACCTGTTGTTCCAAATGCAAGATCAATCTCTTTTGCAATAGCTTTAAAATCAACCCCATTTATAGTTTTTAAGCCATTTAAAATTTGCTTTTTACCATTTACTAATTCATTTGATTTTATACCATGAGATATAGAAAGACTAGCTTCAATAAAAGCCGATAGCTTATCACATTGTTTAAGGGCTAATCCATCGATTGCTTCATATTTATCTTCATCATACTTATGTACATTATCAACTACTTTAATAGTTCCATTATCAATGATTTTATCTAAGAATTCATCTTTAACACCATCATAAAGACCTAATAAATAGCTAAACTCTTTTTTTATAGTATGTGGTACATTTGGTAAGATATCATCTTCTATTTTTGTGATTTCATATTCACTAATAATATCTGCAAGTTCATCTACAGAATATTTTACAGGAGATATAATATCTCTTGTAAGAGCTTCTGGTAAATCATGGAATAAGGCTGTAAAGAAGTTATTTTCAAGTCTTTTATCACAAGTTCCTATTTCTATAGAATAAAAATATCCAAATATTGCAACTGTAAGCATATGACCTAATACAGATGTTTCAGGAATACGAGGAGTTTGTGCCCATCTTTTTTGGAATCTAAGTCTTCCACTTAAATCAATTACTTTAGCTAGTTTTTTATTAAGTGCTATTTTTCGAACACCTATTAATTCATAGTAATCTTCAATCTCTTCTTCTACAGCTTTTTTAACATTATCAATATCATGTAAAAATGAACTAGTTTGATAAACTATATTAAATTCCCATCGAGTTGATAAATATGAAGCTGCTTTAAGTATAAATCTTTCTTTTTCATACATAGTATTATCATTTAAATAATCTTCAAATTTTTTTAGAAAATTTCCATTATCAATATCTTTTAATGAATCAGATAATTTAGAAAGTACCCATTTATTTAATTCAGCACCTTTTTGTTGTAATGCTTTATGGTATACATCAGGACGGATATCAGTTACAACTACTCTTCGTAAGAATTCAAATATTCCAGCTTCAATTAAATGAGTATAATTTACATCTTTTTCTAATTTAGCAATAAAATATGCAATAATAAATTTATGAGCTTGTTTATCAAGTTCTACAAGTTCCATCATTCTTGGATAATCATTCCATCTTTGAATAGACGCTGATGAAAATATACTTTCAATTATTTTAGGATTTATCATTAATCTTCCGATTTTTTATTATTTGAAGAGATAGTTTCATCTTGATCACCACGACCAATTAGATATTTTCCATACATCATAGCAGCAACTACACCTAATACGATTACATATGCAACCCATGCTTCTTGTGGTTCACCTCTAGTCATAATAAATCCTTATTTTATATTCTACAGCTTCCTAGCTTGTTTATTTTTTCAACTCTTCCAGCATGTCTTCCACCTTCAAATTCATTAGAATCCCAAGCATTGACAATTGCTTCAACCATACCATATCCAGATACTCTTTCACCTAAACAAAGTATATTTGCATCATTGTGTTGTCTTGCCATCATTGCAGAATATTCATTATGGCAAAGTGCTGCTCTAATTCCATCAAATTTATTTGCAGCCATTGACATACCTAGACCACTTCCACAAATTAATATACCTTTTGATTGAGTATCAGATAAAACAGATTCACATACCTTAGCAGCAAAATCTGGATAATCTACACGATCAGTAGAGTATGGACCTAAATCTTCCACTTCATGACCTAGCTTTTCAAATAGCTCTTTTACAAATGCTTTAATTTCAATTCCAGCATGATCAGCTCCAATATAGTATTTCATTAATATATTCCTTGTTCGTGAGTTTTTGTATCTATAGGTCTTGTATTTTGTTCTAAACTTGGAACAGTTTGGAATACTCTATCCCATCTAATTTTTTTATCTTTATCCCAAGAAAAATATACAAACCATGGTTTACCCACTATATGTCTATATGGTACAGTTCCCCAGAATCGACTATCATTACTATGATCTCTATTGTCACCCATCATAAAGAAGTTGTCTTCAGGTACTTGAATTGGAAGCATATCAAATAATTGCGTAAATTGTGTTGTTTCTCTTTTGATACTTGGGTCGTTGTGAATACCTGGATGATCTTTTCTATATGGATCTTTGATAAATAACATATTATCAATTTCTACAAGGTCATAGCCCTTATAATTTTCTTTTACAAATTCATTACCATCTTTTGGATGTAAGTATAGTGTTTTATCTTGTAAAAATAATATATCACCACCAGTACCTACACATCTTTTTACATAATGAATTTTTGGATTACCAGGATATCTAAATACAGTAATATCACCTCTTTGGGGTCTATCACCTTCTATTAAATGTCCATTGTCATTAAAATCTGGTAATACTTTTAATTCAAGCCAAGGAATAGTTGGAGTAGGAATACCGTAAGAGAATTTTTTTACGAATAACATATCCCCAATTAATAAAGTATTTTTCATACTTCCACTAGGGATTACAAATGCTTGAGCAATGAAAAATATAATAGAAAGTACAATTACAACTGTACCAGTCCATGTACTAGACCAGTGATAGAATTTTTTTAATAATTCAGATAATTTCCCCATTATTTTCTCATCTTTGCAGATTTAAGTGTATTTTCTAATAGCATTGCAATTGTCATAGGACCAACCCCACCAGGACTTGGCGTAATATAAGAACATTTTTTACTAACATTTTCAAAATCAACATCACCTACAAGTTTACCACTTTCTAGTCTAGAAACACCAATATCAATAATTACTACATCATCTTTTACCATATCTTCTTTTATTAAGTTTACTACACCTACACCAACACAAATAATATCAGCATTAAGTGTATGCTTTTTTAAATCATCAGTAAAAATATGACAAATCTCAACAGTAGCATTTGCATTTAAAAGTAATGTTGCCATTGGTTTACCTACGATATTTGAAGCACCAACAACACATATATTTTTACCTTTAGGATCAATATTATATTCTTCTAAAAGTTTCATAACACCGTATGGAGTTGCAGGAATAAATCCGTCAAGACCAGCTACAACACGACCTACATTATATGGATGAAATCCATCTACATCTTTTGCAGGATCAATTGCCTCAAGTATAGCAGTTGTATCAATATGTGATGGAAGCGGAAGTTGTACTAAAATACCATCAATATTTGGATTATTGTTCATCATAGTAATAATATCTAAAATATTTTCTTGTGAAATTGTTTCTGGCATTTCATGAGCTATAGAGTAAATACCAGCTTCTTTACAAGCTTTACTTTTCATATTAACATATGCAGCACTTGCAGGATCTGCACCTACAAGAACCACTGCTAATCCAGGAGTGATATTTTTTTCAGCTTGAAGCTTTGAAACTTCATCTTTTACTTTTGATCTAATTTTTGATGATAATGCTCTTCCATCTAATAATTGCATAATACTTGACCTTTTTAAATAGTGTTATTTTAATAGAGATTATATCAAAAAGTTGTTGAAAATAGTTATACTTTATTTTGAAGTGAGTAGTTATATTATTTAAAAAATTAGATGAGAAGATATAGAGAATTATCTATTTGAATATTACTATGTAAAGTAGACATCTCTTTGATGTAAGTTATGTCTACTTTTTATATTATCAACAATTAATAAGGTTGATAAAAAACTATTTAATTAAGAGCTGCAATCATGTCCGCAGTAACTTCTGAAACATCTTTAGTTCCATCAAGTTGAACCATAACATTCATATTTGTGTAAAAGTCAATTAATGGAGCTGTTTGCTCGTGGTATGCACTTAATCTACTTTGTACTGTATCAGCATTATCATCTTTTCTAATAATTAGCTCTGCAGAACAGTAATCACATACATTTTCTTCTTTAGATGGGTTGAATTCAACATGGAATGAACCACCACAATCAGGACAAACTCTTCTTCCTGTAATTCTACCTACGATTAATTCATCTGGTACATTTAACGAGATAACTTTATCAAGTGAAATATTCATGTTAGACATTAATTCTTTTAATGCTTCAGCTTGTCCTAAAGTTCTAGGAAAACCATCAAGGATAAAACCTTTTTTACAGTCTTCTTCAGCTAATCTATCTTTGATAATTCCAATGATTGTAGAATCTGGAACAAGTTTTCCTTCATCCATAAAATTTTTAGCTTCCATACCCATATCTGTTTTATCGGCAATCGCTGCTCTTAAAATATCACCTGTTGATATTTGAGGGATATCATATTTTTCAATTAAAAACTTTGCTTGCGTACCTTTTCCTGCACCTGGTGCACCAAATACCATTAAATTCATACTCTAATTCCTTGATTTTATTTTTGGAATTATACTCTAAATGTAGTTAATAAAGCATAAAGATTTTTGAGCTATAATAATTTTTATAAATACAAAGGAAAATGCTATGAAGATGCTATTTTTAATAATAGGGGCACCAGGTAGTGGAAAGACTACAGATGCTGAATTAATTGCTGCAAAACATGAAGATATTACTCACTATTCGACTGGTGATATGTTTAGAGCAGAAGTTGCAACAGGTAGTGAACTAGGACTTACTTTAGATAAATATATGAGTGCTGGAAATCTAGTACCAATTGAAGTAGCTATTAAAACTATTGTAAATGCAATAAAAAATGCTCCTACAAAAGTAGTGGTAATTGATGGTTATCCTAGAAGTTTAGAACAAATGGAAGAGCTTGATAAATACTTAGTAAAAGATAATCAAGTTAAACTTATGAATGTAATTGAAGTTGAAGTATCTGAAGATGTTGCTTGTGATAGAGTTCTTGGTCGTTCAAGAGGAGCAGATGACAATGTAGAAGTTTTTAATAATAGGATGAAAGTATATACCCAACCTTTAGAAGATATCCAAAATTTTTATAGCAATAAAGGTCTTTTACATAAAATTAATGGTGAAAGGTCTATTGAAGATATTGTTGATGAGATGGATAAGTTTATTCAAAGTAAAGTGTAATTAAAAAATTATGAATTTCTATTCAGTAATAATTGGAACTGAACTTTTAAATGGACGTCGTCAAGATGCTCATTTTTCATTTTTAAATAAAGAACTTTTAAAAAGAGGATGGGAGCATAAAGGATCATTTGTAATTAATGATGAACCACCTTTTATGGAAGATATTTTTAGTCTAATTAAAAAAGATCCTAAGTCTGTAATGTTTTCATTTGGAGGTATTGGTGCTACACCTGATGACTATACTAGACAAAGTGCTTCTAATGTTTTTACAAATGGAACTATGGAAGTAAATGCTGGTGCAAAAGAAGCTATTTTAGATAAATTTGGTGATGATGCATATCCACATAGAATTGAGATGGCAAACTTACCTCTAAATGCCAGTTTATTAAAAAATGTAGTTACTAATGTACCTGGTTTTTATCTTGATAATAGATTCTTTTTTGTACCAGGATTTCCTTCTATGGCACAATCTATGATAGTTGAAGCTTTAGATAAATTATATCCCCAAAATGAATCTAAATATAGATTAACAATGAGTATACATGCAAGTGAGAATGACTTAATAAATACTATGAAAACTATTTCTACTAATGTAGACATGTCATCTTTACCAATTATTGAAGGTGAAAAAAGATTTGCAGTAATTTCAATATCTGGATATGACCAAGATTCAGTGAATTTTGAATTTAAAAAGTTTATAGATTATTGTGAAGAGAATAAAATAAAATATGAATTAAAAGATATTAAGAATTAACACTTTTAATCCATCTTTCCAAAAATTTATCTCTTTTGTATACTTTTGCTCCAAGTTTTAATTTATAGCTTGGACAAGTATGTCCTAAATTCCAAAAGTCAAAACCATTATTTTCTAAATATTTTCCAAGTAATATAAGTTGGAGTGTACCATGATTATTGAAGTTTCTATTAAAAAAACCACTAAGACTAGTATATGTTTTTCCAATTATATATCCAATTTCACCAGATATTAATTCATTGTCAAGTGTACTTACTTCAAAACTAATTAATTTAAAATTATCATGATTTATTGTACTTAGTTTCTTTATCAAATGTTTATATTCATAACTTAGCCAAGAGTCTTTATGATGGTTTCTTATTTGAAATAGTAATTCATCTAATTTTTGATTTATGGTCACTTGATAGTTTTCATTTTTTATAAGTTTTTTAATCTTTTTACTAATATGCAAATCTTTAAAATCTAAAAGAGCATATTGTGTTTGTATTTCAGGAAGAAGATATATTTCTTTTCTTAAAGGTGTAGTTGTACTTATAAATCCAGCTTGAGCTAGCTTAATATAAAATTCTGGTGAAAAATCATCAGATATATAATAATCTTCTGACATATTTGGATAGATGTGATTTAATAGTATATCTTGATTTGATATATCATCATTAGTTATATAATAAATATTATTTTCTAGTAGAGGTATTTATCCACCTCCACATAGCCCTCTATAATTTGTATTTTTTATTTTCTCAAGATATACTAAAGTATGTTCTAATACTTTTTTCTCTTCTACTAGTGGTTGCATTAATACATTTTTATCTGTAAGTGATATTTTTTGATTATCTACTAGAGTCATTACTTCATCTCTAATTTCATCTAATCTTTGATTTATTATTATTATACTTTTCATAAAGTTATTGTACAATAAGCAAAATTAAAATATATAGGAATTATTCATGAAAGTACTATTAATAAAAGATGTAAAAGCTTTAGGTAAAGCTGGAGAGATTAAAGAAGTAAAGCCAGGATATGGTCAAAATTTCCTAATTGGAAAGGGATTTGCAAAAAATGCAACACCTGAAGTAATTGAACAATGGAAAGTTGATCAAGAGAATATGAGATTAGCATTAGAAAAAGAATTAAAAGATGCAAATGATTTTAAAGAAATTATAGAAGCCTCAAAGTTTACAGTAGCACATAAGGTTGGTGCTAATGGTCATTTAATTGGGAGTGTTACAAATAAAGAGATTGGATTAACTTTAGAAAAAGCTGGAATTGTTATTGATAAAAAACAGATATCATTAAATTCTAAAATTAAAATGCCAGGAATATATGAAGCAGATTGTAAATTAGGTCATGGAGTACACGCTACTGCAGTGATTGATGTTATAGAAGCAAAATAATGTTTGATGCAACTACGATACTTGCATATAAAAGTTCTGATGGAAAAGCTGTTATTGGTGGTGATGGTCAAGTTACATTTGGGAATACAGTATTAAAAAACAACGCTACTAAAATTAGAAGAGTAGGTGGTAAAGGTGAAGTATTAGCAGGATTTGCTGGTAGTACTGCTGATGCATTTAATCTTTTTGATATGTTTGAAACACACCTTGATAATTCTAAAGGAGATTTACTAAAAGCTGTTGTAAATTTTTCTAAAGAGTGGAGAAAAGATAAACATTTAAGACAATTAGAAGCTATGATGCTTGTATTAAACGAGAAACATATATTTATATTAAGTGGAACTGGTGATGTAGTAGAACCAGAAGATGGTGCCCTAGCATCTATTGGTAGTGGTGGGAATTTTGCAATTGCAGCAGCTCGTGCACTAAAAAAACACTCAAATTTAGAGCCAGAAGAATTAGTGAGAGAATCATTAATGACTGCTGGTGAATTATGTATATATACAAATCAAAATATTAAGATATTAAAATTAGAAGAAGAGAATAAATAATGAATATGACTCCAAAAGAGATTGTAAACTATTTAGATGATTATGTAATTGGTCAAAATGATGCAAAAAAGACTATTGCTTTAGCCCTTAGAAATAGATATAGAAGAATGCAATTAAGCGATGAACTTCAAGAAGAGATTATGCCTAAAAATATTCTTATGATTGGTAGTACAGGAGTAGGTAAAACTGAAATTGCAAGAAGATTAGCAAAAATGATGAATCTTCCATTTGTAAAAGTTGAAGCTAGTAAATATACTGAAGTTGGATATGTGGGTCGTGATGTTGAATCTATGATTAGAGATTTAGTATTTGAATCTATTAATATAGTGACAAAAGAATTTAAAGAATCTACAAAAGATGATATAGATAATGAAGTGTTAAAACAAATTATGAATATATTAGTACCAAGTCTTCCAGATAGTGCAACAGATGCTTCAAGAGAATCTTTTATAAAAACATATAATGTAATGGAAAAAAAGCTTCTTGATGGATCTATGGATGATAAAAAAATTACTATTGAAATACCAAAGAAAATACATGTTGAAGTAATGGATACTAATATGCCTATGGACTTTTCAGCAATGTCAGATAGTCTTAACAATATTTTAAAAGGTGCTAAAGATCAAAAGATTAAAAAAGAAGTAACTATTAAAGATGCAAAAGAGATATTAAAATCTGAAGCTAGTGAAAACTTACTTGATCAAGAAGCTATTAAAGTTGAAGCACTAAAAAGAGCTCAAGATGGTGGTATTATATTTTTAGATGAAATAGATAAAATTGCAGCTGGATCAAATGGTAAAAATCAAGATCCAAGTAAAGAAGGTGTTCAGCGAGATTTACTTCCAATAGTTGAAGGATCTACTGTTCAAACAAAATATGGACAAATTAAAACTGATCATATATTATTTATAGCTGCTGGTGCATTTCATGTAAGTAAACCATCTGATATGCTTCCAGAACTTCAAGGTAGATTTCCTCTAAGAGTTGAATTAAATTCTCTTGATGAAGATGCTTTATATCAAATATTAACACATACAAAAAATTCACTTCTTACTCAATATAAAGCATTACTAGGTGTTGAAGATGTAACTTTAGAATTTGAAGATGATGCAATTAGAGCATTTGCAAAGCTTAGTGTAAATGCAAATGAAAAGACAGAAGATATAGGAGCAAGAAGATTACATACAGTTGTTGAAAGAGTTCTTGAAGATATATCCTATGATGCCAATGAGCATGGTGGAGAAACATTTACTGTTACAAAAGATTTAGTTCATAGTAAGTTAAATGATATCGTTGAAGATGAAGATACTGCAAGGTATATCTTATAATGATTATCGATACACATACACATCTTGATAATGCTAAATTTTATGATGATGTGGATGAGGTTATACAAACTGCAATTAATGATGGAGTGAAAGCATTTATTATTCCAGGAGCAGATTTAAATGATCTTCCACGGGCTGTCGCACTTAGTGAACAATATGACAATATATTTTTTGCTGTAGGTGTTCATCCATATGATATAGATAATTTTGATATTAGTATTATGGAAAAATATGTTAATCATCCAAAATGTGTAGCAGTAGGTGAGTGTGGACTAGACTATTATAGATTACCTGATGAAGAACAAGCTAGAGAAGAAAATATATCTTTGCAAAAAGAAGTTTTTATAGAGCAAATTGAATTTGCAAAGAAAGTGAATAAACCACTTATAGTACATATTCGAGATGCATCATGTGATAGTAAAACTATTTTACTTGAAAATAATGCTAGTGAAGTGGGTGGAGTTTTGCATTGTTATAATGCTGACGAGCAGCTTATATCTCTTTCAAATGAAGGATTCTATTTTGGAATAGGTGGTGTTATAACCTTTAAAAATGCAAAAAAACTCATAAATGTATTTCCAAAAATACCACTAGACAAATTACTTATTGAAACTGATGCTCCATATCTTACTCCTCATCCACATAGAGGTGAGAGAAATGAACCAAAGTTCACAACTCATATATCTCAAAAAATTGCAGAACTAATTGATATAAGTGATAATGATGTTAAGAATTTAACTACAAATAATGCAATAAAACTATTTAATTTACCTCTCTAGAACTATTAATTAAAATTTAGATAAAATAAAGCTTATTACATATAAAAGGTTTTGTTTGTCTAGATTGATATTCTCTATTTTATTATTGTCAACTATATCTTTTGCTTCATTAGTAAATTCTGGTTTTATATATAGTGATTTAAAAATATTAGAAGATTTAGATTTAGATAGATCGTTTATTACAGATCCAAAACTACAAAAAACTTATCAAAGAATTATTAATAATAATCAAAAACGATATGCAAAACATTTAAATGATGCACATCTATTTGTACCAAAAATAAAGCAAATATTAAAAGAAAATGATATTCCACCGGCTTTTCTTTACCTTGTAATGGCAGAATCAAACTTTTCTTTAAATGCTAAATCATATAAAAAAGCTTTAGGTCTTTGGCAATTTATGCCAAAAACTGGAAAAATATTTGGTCTTAAACAAGATGAATATGTAGATGAAAGAATGGATATTATTAAATCTACAAGAGCTGCTGTATCATATTTAAAATCATTAAAAAAGAGATTTGGAAAGTGGTATTTAGCAGCTATTGCTTATAACTGTGGTGAGGGTAGGGTATATGAAGCTTTAACTCGTTCTACTTTAGATATGTATTTAGAAGATAATAAAAAGACTAAGCAAACAAAAGAATTTAGAAAGATAATTAGTTTATATCAAAAGAAAAAACTACCTTTTAATAAACTTTATAAAGTTTATAAAGAAGTTAGGAAATATAATTATACTCCAGGTATTAAAGAATTATTACATTTTCAAAAAGGATTAAGAAGACAGTACCTCCCAGGGGAAAGTCAAGAATATATTCGAAAGATAATTTCACTTGGACTTATGAATAATAGAGAATTTTTAATAAATGGAGATAATGCTCATTTACTAAATCGAGGGATTAGTGAACCAATTATTACTGTACAAATTAAAGGTGGAGTATTATTAGAAGATGTAGGTAAGCTTGTTGGGATGTCTTATGATAATATACATGGATTAAATAAGCATATTAAACAAGGTTTAATATCTCCTGAGTATGAAACTTATGATATCTATTTACCATATTCTGTTCTTTCTAGGTTTCAAGCAAATATTGAAAATATAAAAGATGCTAAATATGCAATGCATAAAGTTAAATCTGGTGATTCTCTTTATCAAATTGCTAAAAAATATAAAATCAATTACAAATTAATTAAAAAATTTAATAAGCTTAGTTCAAATGTATTAAGTATAAATCAAAAGCTTATTATTCCAGTAGCTGCATCATTTGCTCCTAAAAATGATGAAATATATATTATTAAAAGTGGTGATACTTTATCAGCAATCGCTAAAATATATAAAATCAAACTAAGTAAGTTAATGAAGGATAATAAAATTTCATCTAGCTTAATTAATATAGGAGATAAAATTGTCATTTCTTATGAATAGAAGTATATTAATACTTTCTATCTTTGTTATATTTTTTATGACAGGTTGTAGTAGAACAATATATTCAACAGGTGTATATAAAAGTTACAAACAAACATATACAGCAATTGCACCAGAGAAGGTGAGAGATTCAAAAGCAATGCATAGAGCTACAATGAGGCCATATGTTGTATTTGGAAAAAAATACTATCCAACTACAGTTAGAATTAATCAACAGTTTGAAGGTATAGCATCTTGGTATGGTCCAAATTTTCATGCTAAAAAAACATCTAATGGAGAGACATATAATATGTATGCAAAAACAGCAGCACATAAAACTCTTCCTATGAATACTATGGTTAAAGTATATAATACAGAAAATGGAAAATCTACAATTGTAAGAATCAATGACAGAGGACCATTTGTAGGTACTAGAATAATAGATCTATCAAATACAGCAGCACGTGAAATTGATATGGTTAAAAAAGGAACAGCAAATGTAAGGCTTACTATTCTAGGTTTTCATAGTAAAATTGCTAGAACAGCTTCTCAGAAAAATGAAGTTATGAGTGTTGGTCAATACTATGTTCAAGTTGGTGCTTTTTCAAAATATGAAGGTGCAAAAGTTACACAAAGAAAATTTAAAAATTTAATTAATAATAAATATAATGTTGTAATTAGAAAGAATAATATAAATGGTAAGACATTAAATAGAGTGTGGATTAGTGGCTTTAGAAGTGAAGATGAAGCTAAAAACTTTAAAGATGAGAATGGACTACAAGGTGCCATGATTATTGCACAATAAATTAAAAGGAAAAATATGAGTGAAATCAATAGAGAAACAAAAGAAACGCAAATAACTTGTAAGTTAGATATTACAGGATCAGGACAATCTAGTATTGATACTGGTGTTGGATTTTTTGATCATATGTTAGAAGCACTTTCTAAGCATAGTGGAATTGATTTAGATATTACTTGTAAAGGTGATTTACATATTGATGCACATCATAGTGTAGAAGATTGTGGTATTGTAATTGGAAAAGCCTTACGAGAGGAAATTTTTCCAATTAAAGAAGTTGAAAGATATGGTAATGCAACAGTTGTTATGGATGAAGCAGCTACTACTTGTGCTCTAGATTTAAGTAATAGGCCATTTTTAGTTTATGATGTAAAAGTATTTGGAAAAGTAGGTGAATTTGATGTTGAACTTGCAGAAGAGTTTTTTCATGCTTTAACATTAAATGCAGGAATTACTTGTCATATCATTAATGATAGAGGTACAAACAAGCATCATATATTAGAAGCTACATTTAAGGCATTTGCGGTAGCACTTCGACGTGCATTAGTAGAAAATAAAAAGATAGGCATCCCTAGTACAAAAGGTGTATTATAATTATGATTGAATTATTAGTATTAGATGTTGATGGAACACTAACGGATGGAAAAATTATTTATACAAACAATGGTGATGAATTAAAGAATTTTGATGTTAAGGATGGATTAGCTGTTGCTACTTGGACAAAAAAATTTAATAAAAAAGTTGCAATTATTACAGGTAGAAAATCAAAACTTGTAGAAAAAAGAGCAAATGAACTAGGTGTTCAATATTTATATCAAGGTATTCATAATAAATTAGAAATTCTAGAGGATATATGCAAAAAAGAAAATATAAGATTATCTCAAGTTGCAGCTATTGGAGATGATTTAAATGACCTTAAAATGCTAAATGCTGTTGGTATTTCATTTGCACCAAATGATGCTGTAGATTATGTAAAAAATACAGTAAAAGTAGTATGTAATCAAAAAGGTGGTTATGGAGCAGTTAGAGAGATGGTTGAAGTTATATGTAAAAATGATGATACCTATGAGGAATTTATAAACGTATGGCTATAGACAAGTTTATTTACATTTTATTTATTATTGTAATATCAACACAATTTGTTGATATTAGTAGTAATGATAAAAAAGTATCTAAAAAAGAACAGCCATTAATGATTTTAGAAAACTCTATAGTATATTCAATTAATAAAAATAATATGGATAAAGTTGTTGAATCTAAAGTGTTTTCAAAATTTAAAACTACAGAAGTATTAGAAGATGGTATTATTGTTACTAGAGATAAAGATGAAAATATAAATAATATATTAAGCGCTGATTTTATGATTAAACAAAATAATGATATTGAATTAATAGATAATGTTAAATATAATAAAGGTAATAATATATCATTAAATACATCTAAGCTTAACTATAATACAAAGACTCAGATTGCAACTAATAAGGTTAAATTTAATGCTATATATAATAAAAATACCATTGATGGAACACATTTATATTTAGATACACAAAATAATATTATGAAATCAAAAAATACACATTTTAATATTTATACAAAGGATAATAATGCAAGTAATTAAAATATTTATGTTTATACTATTAGCAATTAATATGAATGCAAATAGTAAAAATAAATTAACAGTTGATGCAATTAATTTTAGTGCTGAAGATCAAAAAAATTTAGTAGTTTTTAGTGGTGATGTTAAAATGAATAGAGTTAATGATAAATTATATGCTGATAAATTAGTAATTAAATTAAAAGAAAATATTGATAATTCAGGAACTAAAGAACCTATTTTATATACAGCTACAGGAAATGTATATCTAGAAATTGTAACTTTAAATAAGCATTATATTGCAAAAGGAAATAAAGTAATTTATAAACCATTAGAGAATAAATATATTATTATTGGTAATGGATATGCTGAAGATAAATTTGATAATAGAAAACTGTATGGTGATAAAATATATATTGACACTATTACAGGAGAAGCTAAAATAGATGGTAGTAAGAAAAAACCAATAAGGTTTATTATGCAATTAGAAACAAAGGAAAAAAAGTAGATGAGAATTGTAGAAGCAAAATTTATGGAATCAGCACAAAGTATTGTTGATTCTCCAAGTCCTGATTTAGCAGAGATAGCTTTTCTTGGACGAAGTAATGTAGGAAAAAGTTCACTTTTAAATACACTTACAAATCATAAGGGATTGGCAAAATCATCTTCAACACCAGGAAAAACAAAATTAATTAATTTTTTTGATGTGACATATCAGACAGAAGAAAAAGATAAATTTAAATGTAGATTTGTTGATTTACCAGGATTTGGTTATGCAAAAGTATCAAAATCATTAAAAAAAGACTGGGATATTAAACTTACAAATTTTCTTGAAAAAAGAGCAAGTTTAAGAATATTTATACACCTAATCGACGCACGTCATGTTAACTTGGATATTGATAATAGTGTTGATGATTTTTTACATCATTTAAAAAGGGGTGATCAAATTATTGTAAATGCATTTACAAAAATAGATAAACTAAAGCAAAATGATTTAGCAAAATTAAAAAGAGATAATCCTGATGGGATATTTATCTCAAATTTGAAGAAAAGAGGAATGCAAGACTTAGAAAGAGTTATTTCTGATTTTATTTTTAAGGGTATAGTTCGTGACTAAGATGGATATTAAATATTTTCATCCAACAGTAAGAAATATAGATTTTATGCAAAAGCTTGTTGCTCAAGAGGTAATAGATGGTATTATTCTACATAGATCAGATGATGAAATAGCTACAACAATAAGATCATATATTTGTGTAGAAGTAAATAATGAATTAGCTGGTTTTGTAGCACTTCATATACATAGTAAGAATTTAGCAGAAGTTAGAAGCTTGGTTATTAATAAAAATTTCAGAGGACTTGGTTTAGGTAAAGGACTTGTTTTAAAATGTCTAGAAGAAGCAAAAAGACTTAATATTAAAGAAGTATTATCTCTAACTTATCAAAATAAATTTTTTGAAAAATTAGGTTTTAATGAAATTGATAAAGAAACAATACCTGAACATAAAATTTGGGCTGATTGTGTTAAGTGTAAACATTTTCCAGTGTGCAACGAGATAGCATTAACTATTAGCATATTATAAGTGCGTGTTGAATATAATAAAATAAATAATAATAAAATAGATAGGTAATAAATGAGTTTAAAAGAAAATGTAGATTACATTAAAAACGAGATAGATACAGAAGAAAAGTTTTTAGAAGGTTTTGTTAAGTTAGAAAGAGTATTTAAAAAATATAAATTTTTACTTATTTCGACAGTTGCTGTTGTTTTAATTGCTTTTATTGGTAATTCAGTTAAAAATTATTTAGATAATGAAACAAAATTAAAAGCAAATGCTGCATATAATACGCTTCAAACAAATCCTAATGATACAGTTGCATTAGCAATATTAAAAGATACTAACGAAAATCTTTATAATATTGTATTATTTTTAAACTCAAAGAAAGAAACAACAAATATTGATTCATTATTTTTAAAAGAATTAAGTGAGTATGCTGTAGCTATTGAAAAATCGGATATGTCTAAGTTAAATTCTTTAACAATGAATCAAGATTTTATTTTAAAAGAATATGTAATATTTAATAAAGCATTATTAGAAACAAAAAATAATGAATTTGAAAAGGCTAAAAAGACTTTAGAAGCTATTGGAGAGGATTCTACAATATCAAAAATTGTGAATTCATTAAGACATTATTTAATTACAAAATAAAGGATCAATGTGAAATATTTAGTATATTTTGTTATCGCAATTAGTATATTTACTGGATGCTCATCAAAAAAAGGGTTTGAACCTAAAAATGTTATTGATGAGATTAATTTATCAGTAAAGAATATGCCAGAGGAGATACAGTCTTTTAAATTAGATAGTGGTATAACCTTAAATGATGGTAGTTTATTAGTTTCTGAAGGTTTATTAGATACTAAATTACCAGAAAACTTTAATCTATTAAATTATAATGATAATACAGTTGTTGCTGTGAATAATAATGATTTAATGATTGGGTCTGAAACTAATACATTTTCTCAAGAGATTGTAGCTGCTACATTACGAGATAATTTATTAGCATTAATATTTATTGATAACTCTATAGCTATATATGATACTAAAATTAAAAAAATTGTATTTAAAGATTACTATGATCATTCATTTTTAAATGATATTAAAATTGCAAATCCATATTTTATGGATGATATGATTTTATTTCCAACTCTTGATGGAAAAGTAATTGTAGTTGATATTAATTCAAAAAAAGTTATTAGAAATATTGTAGTTAGTACATCATCTGATATTAAGAATATTATATTTTTAGGAGTAATTGGAGATAACTTTATTGCAGCTAGTAGTAATAAAATAATATCTATTGGCTCAGGTACAATAAATACAAAAGAATATGATATTAGCTCAATTATTGCATCAAAAGATAATCTTTTTGTTACTACAATTGATGGAAAAATAATTAAGCTTGACAATACATTATCAGAGATTTCATCAAAGAAATTTAAATTTGCAAAATTCTTTGCAATGGTTCATACAGATGGATTTGTATATGCATTAGAATCACAAGGTTATATTGTTTCAATAAATGATAGCTTTACTAAAGAATCTATTTATGAATTTGAATTTGATAATACAAAATATGCTGTTGCTGTAAATAATACAATCTATTTTGAAGATAAATATTTAGAAATTAAATAAGATTATTGAAAAATATAACTAACTTTTTTACAAATAAACAAATTATATTTAGTTCTTTTGAGTGTGTAGAACCAAAAGAACTAAAGTCTAGAAAAAAAATTAATATATTTCATGCTTTAGATATTAATAATAAATACTATGCAATATTTAAAATTGATTCTAAGAGTAGATTTCTTACTAAAAATGCAGAAGAATTACATTTACTTCTTGATAAACTTATTACACATAAAGATCATAATTTTAAATTTAAGATTTTAATTATCTCTTCTCCTATTTGTTCTAAGGCAAAAGAATTCTTAAAAAAGTTAAAGTGGACTATTTATGAGGAATTAATATAGTATGATACTATGTGATATAGGTAATACCACTTTTCATTTTAAATCTTTAACAAAAGACTTTAAAATATTTCATGATGAATTATTACCAGATTTAGATGATAGTATTTATTTTATAAGTGTAAATAAAAATGCAACTAATATACTGTTAAAGAAATTTCCAAATGCTATAGATATAGAAAATTTTATAGAATTTAATACTGAATATATTGGAATGGGGATAGATAGAAAATTAGCATCATTAAATATTGATAATGCTGTTATTGTTGATGCTGGTAGTGCTATTACAGTAGATATTGTTAATGACGGCATTCATAAAGGTGGATTTATTTTACCAGGATTAACTGCTCTAAAATCAATATATCCTACTATATCTAATCAGCTTGCATTTGAATTTAACAGTGATATAAATTTAGATACTATTCCATTAAATACTAACGATGCAATAAATTATTCAATAATTAAATCAATAATTTTACCAATTAAAGAAGTGTCTAAAGATAAAGATATTATTTTTACAGGTGGTGATGGATTTATATTATCAAAATGCTTTAAAAATGGATTATATAATAAGAATTTAATTTTTGATAATATTAAACAAGTATTAGATAAAATGCCCGTAAATAATCTCTACAAATAACAAGGAAATATATATGCTAACTATTGCATTACCAAAAGGTAGAATCGCAGAAGAAACTCTTGAAAAATTCGAAAAAGCATTTAATGAAAAGTTTGTTTTTGAAGATAGAAAATTAATTTTAGAAAAAGCTGGATTTACATTTCTAAATGTTAGAAATCAAGATGTACCTACATACGTAATGCATGGTGCAGCAGATTTAGGTGTAGTAGGTCTTGATGTATTAGCAGAGAAGGAATATGATCTTATTAAACTTCTTGATCTTAATCTTGGTAAATGTAAAGTTGCTATTGGATTAAAAGCTGGTACACAATTAGATTGGACAAAATCTGAAATTAAAGTGGCTACAAAACATGTAAATATAGCTAAAGGCTTTTTTGAGAAAAAAGCAATGGCAGTTGATATTGTAAAATTATATGGTTCTATTGAATTAGCGCCATTAGTTGGTTTATCTGATTGTATTGTAGATATTGTTGAGACAGGTGCAACAATGAAACAAAATGGACTTGAAGTGGGTGATACAATTATGGAAACATCTGCACATTTAATTGCTAATAAGAATTCATTTTATATAAAAAAAGAAGAAATTCTAAATATTAAAGAAAAAATCCAAGAAGTATTATAAAGATTTAATTTGAATGGTTTAGATTTATATGCTAAAGTAGAAGAATATTTAGATTTTAGTGAAGAAGTAAGACAGCTACATAAATACTTTCTTATTGAACTATTAGAAAAAGACATAAACTCATGTTTAGATATTGGATGTGGGCAGGGTGAACTTTTAGAAATATTTGCCTTAAATGGTATTTCTGGTATTGGAATTGACCTAAGTGAAAAACAAATAGAATTTGCAAAACTTAGAGGTGTTGATGCTAGATGCATTGACTTATGTAATATCGATGAAAAGTTTCCATGTGCTACGGCAACATTTGATGTTATTAATTATATTCCAAATAATGAGTTAACTAAATTTTTAACATGTGCATATAATGCATTAGAAGATAATGGATATTTTATATTTGATATTAATTCATCTTTTGGTTTTGAGGAAGTTGCTGTAGGAACACTAAGTATTGATAATGATGATAATTTTATTAATATTGATGCAAATTTTGAAGAAAATATATTAATAACAGATATTACACTTTTCACAAAAAAGAAGAATGATACATATAAAAAAGAACAATCATTTATTAAACAATATTTCTATAGTGAAGAATATTTAAATAATATGCTAAAAGAGATTGGCTTTACTATTGAAAAAGTAGATCAGTTTAATTTACATAGTGATGAAGAAGCAGACAAGCTTATATTTACTTGTATTAAAAAATAAATATTATTAGGCTATTGATCTATAATTTTTTAATCTGAGATATTAACTCTTCAGGACTTAAAGAATAGTTATTTCCTTTGTAATTACTAGCAGCAATAGTATGTGCTAAACTTCCATTTATTGCTGCATTAACTGGCGTATACCCTTGTGCTAAAAGTGATCCAATTAATCCAGTAAGTACATCTCCTGAACCACCTTTACTTAAAACTGATGTACCTAATGTATTTATATATATTTTTGAATTAAAAGCAATTAGTACATTTACTCCTTTTAATAAAATTGTAATATTTGGATATTTTTTACTAAATTGTTCTATATAATAAAATCTATTATTTTGTAATGTTTGAATATCTATAGTATCTATATCACATAATTTTAATAAAGAACAAAATTCTTTTGGATGAGGAGTAAGTACAATATTATCTTGATTTAATAATTTTAAAATTTTTGTATTGTAAAATAGATCAGCATCTATTACTTTTGGTATAGTATTATCTAGTTGTTTTAATTTTATTTTTGCTCCAAGACCCATACCAACACATATTGCACTAGTGTTTTTTGGTAATTTATTATTTTGCATGATTGAATTTTTAATTTTTTTAATAGGCTTTTTATTAATAGCAGTAATTAATCCACATCCAAAAGCAAATCCAGCCTCAGCAGCAATCAATGATGCACCTTGCTTTTCTCCACATATCACACTTAAATGACCAAAAGATCCTTTATTTGATATTTTATTATTTCTTATTGGAAGTATCATATCTTTTTTATTAAGTAAAAAATAATTTGAATTATTTTCGTAAACTTCTCTTTGAATTCCTAAGTTGGCAACTTTTATTTTCCCAATATATTGTTTTACATTATCCGTAAAAAGTGATTTTTTTAATGCTCCCATAGTGATTGTTGTATTTGCTTGAAAACATATAGGTGAAAGTTGACCTTGTTTATTTATACCACTTGGAATATCACAAGCTAATTTATAGCAATCAATTTTATTTAGTTGTTTAATAATTTTAGTACTAATATTATCTAATGGTCTTGATAATCCAGAACCAAATAAACAGTCAACAATAAGTGAATAATAATTAGATGCTAATGAGTATTTTTTTATAATATTTATGCCAAGTAAATTAGCACGATTTAATTGTAGCTTTCCAATATCTGATTTAATACCAAATGGTATATAGAGTTTAACTTTATATTTTCCATGTAGTAATCTAGCAAGTGTAATTCCATCTGCACCATTATTTCCAGATCCACATACTATTAAAATATTTGAATTTTCTTTGAATCTTTTCTCAATAAAGTTAAGCATAGAAGTTGCTGCATGTTCCATAAGTATCTCTTCACTTAATCCATAATATTCATAACATCTTTTATCTAATGTATTTACTTCATTAAAAACTTTTTGCACTAAATTACCTTTTTATCTTATTTCTTTTTAAATTTCCATCCATCAGTTTCTAGTATATTAATAATCTTATCTTTTACATTACCTTGTAGCTCTAACCATTCATCTTTAATAGCCCCACCACATGCAAGTTTTGTTTTTAAAAATTTTAATATTTCTTTTTTCTCTTTTTCACTCATATGAAATCTACCTACAAGTGTAACTGGTTTTCCTTTTCTTTTTTCAAAAGTAAATACTAATTGATGCTCAGCTTTAGAAATTTTATCAAAGCTTTTATTTTTTTCTTTTAATTTTCCAGTATCCCAAGAGTCACCTTCAAGACTTGATCCCATTTTAAACATTAAAATCCTTTTACTCTTGCTGCAGTTGTAATACTATTCATATTAGTGAAATCGTTATTATTGTATTGTTCTATTGCTACACGACCAATCATTGCAGCATTATCACTACAGTATTTAAGGTCAGCTAATAGTAGCTCATTACAATTAAACTCTTTTAAAAGCCTGTCTATTTCATTTCGAAGATAAATATTTGCACTTGCTCCACCTACTATTGCAAATCTTTGTGGTGCAGACTTTTTAAATTGTTTTTTTAATTTCATAATTATATGCCCAACGGCAGCTTTTTGAAATGATGCACAAATATCATTGATATCTTGTTCATTTAAATTATCTAATTCACCTAACTTTTGAATTTGAACTCTAACAGCATTTTTTAATCCACTATAGCTAAATTCAATATTAGGAGATTGTCTTAATGGAATAGGGAAGTCAAATTTATTTTCATTACCATTTAATGCTTTTTTTTGAACAACTGGACCTCCAGGATAGCCAAGGCCAAGCATTTTTGATACTTTATCAAAACTTTCTCCAAAGCTATCATCCATAGTACTTGCAATTATTTCCATATTATATAAAGATTTAGCTTCTATAATTTGTGTATGACCACCAGAAACTAAAAGAATTGTCGATGGTAATAAACTCTCTTTTTCTATAAATAATGAATAGATATGACCTTTAAGATGATTAACTGATATTAGTGGTATATCTAAACTTAGGCTAAGTGCTTGAGCCATTGTAACACCTTCAGTAAGTGTGAGTGATAATCCAGGTGCAGTTGTAACTGCAATTGCTTTAAGATCTTTAAAGTATTCCTTACACTCTTCTAATATTTTAGGTAATGCAGTTGCATGTAGTCTTGCAGCAAGTTCTGGAACAACACCTCCATATATACTATGTTCAAGTTCTTGAGAAATTTTTTTATGATAAATTAATTCTTTAGTTTGAATATTTGTAATTGCTATTGAACTATCATCACAACTTGATTCTATACTTAAAATCATTATTCAATCTCTCTTTTAATCCAATCTACTACACATGATAATTCACCAAACCCAGAATCAGCATTGATATGTCCAGCATCATCTAGTATTTTAAGACCAATATTAAGTGAACTTTGTAAATCTATTGCTTCATCTACACTCATATATGGATCATTTGTACTTCCTACCATAATAATCTCTTTAGCTTTCAAATCATTTACAATTGGATAAGGAAAAAATGTTTTTAGTTCCTCTATATCACATTTTTGTGTTACAGGAGCAACAAGCATTAATTTATCTATAGGTTCTATATTGAATTTATTTACAAAATGAAACCATAATATATTTGCAAGTGAATGACATACTACAATATCTGGCTTAAAATGATTAAATTCTTTTTCTAAATACTTCATCCATTCATTGAAATCTGGGAAGTCTTTATTTGGTAATTGAGGAAAAGATACAGTATAGTTTTCTTTTATTAGTTCTGATGCACTCCATGCTTGCCAGTGTGGAAAATCACTACCGCCCCATCCATGTAATATTAATACTTTTTTCATTATACTACCTTAAAATGTTTTCGATCTAATCTATCTCTAACTTCTTCATTTAATAATTCTATGTTAAGTTGATCATCTTCTTTAAATACTAAACCTACTAATTCTTTATAGTTTTGTTGTTTAGTATCAACTGTTGCATGTTTCTTCCAATTTTCTAGTTTTTCTTTATATATTTCTATAATTCTATCTTCTTGAAATTTTCGTTCTAGTATTAATGCAATTGTAATAATTAATAGCATTATAAAGGGTATTAACATATCAGGCATTACAATATTTCCTTACTTCTTTATCTATATTAAATATATCTTCAATTGTTTTAGGATTAATATCGTCAAACTTATTAATAGCATCAATAGTTATATTTGATATATCTGTAAATTTTATCTCTTTATTTAGAAATTTTTCTACAGCAATTTCATTTGCAGCATTTAATACAACACCTAATTCTGGTTTTTTTAGAAGCTTATCTTTTATTGACCATATTGGATATCTCTTAATATCTATTTCTCTAAATTCAAGATGTGAGAGTTCTAAAAGATTTACAGGAGATAATATTTGTTCATCTACTTTACCTATTAATGCGTAAGCAATTGGAAGTTGCATAGATGCATTTGCAAGATGTGCAGTTGTACTTCCATCTTTAAAATTAATCATAGCATGTATAATTGACTTTGTTTCAATAATTGCATCAATATTGTTTGTATCAAAAAGCCATTTTGCTTCAAGTATCTCAAATAGTTTATTTGTCATTGTAGCACTATCTATTGTAATCTTGTTACCCATAGACCAATTTGGATGATTTAGAGCTTCTTCAATACTCACATCTTTAAGTTTATTTAAGGGTAGATCTCTAAAGCTACCACCTGATGCTGTAATTGTCATACTGTCTATACTTTTGTTTTCATCAAGTAAATACCATAATCCAAAATGTTCACTATCAATTGGGGTAATAAAAGATTTATCTACAAATGCACCAGCTACTACTAATGATTCTTTATTTGCTAGCGCAACTCTTTTTTTACATTCAATAGCTTTTAGAGTTGGCTTTAATCCTAGAAAACCAACTAAAGCATTTACAACTAAATTAGATTTTGAGTTTTCTATTGCATTTAGGATTTCATTTTCTCCAGCATATACATTATGATGATTTACTTTTGAAATATCCTCTTCTTTTGCTATTACAACATAAGTTGGTTGTACATCTTGTATTTGTTTATTTAGAAGGTCAATATTGCTACCTGCAACTAAAACATCAATATTTAAATTGAATTTTTTCGCAATAATTAGTGTATTTACACCTATTGATCCAGTAGAACCAAGTACTATCAAGCTAATAGCCTTAATAATACAAGCATAATAACTCCACCAAATAAGTATCCATCTGTTCTATCTAATATACCACCATGTCCAGGTAAAATATCACCACTATCTTTTACATCTGCTTCTCTTTTTAAATAACTTTCAAAAAGATCACCAAATACAGAAGCTACAGCAACCACGGCAGATACTATAATTGCAGTAAATATAGAAACTTCATCAATAGAGAATATAATTCCAAGTATAGTTGCTGTAGCTATCCCACCTGCAACACCTTCAAGTGTTTTATTTGGACTTGTTTCACAGAATTTAGTTTGACCAATACTTTTTCCAACAAAATACGCACCTATATCAGCTCCAGCAACTACTACTAGAAGCCAAAGCAAAGACCCCATTCCAAATGAAATGTATAATGAAAATAAAAATAAAAATGAAGCAATAGGATATAGTAAAGGTAAAAATAGATTTTTATCTAATTCTTTTGTATATGCAAGAATAGAAGCAAGAACAATAGCAGTTACGAATATTAAATCTTCTGGTTTTGGATAAAATAATGCCACAATCCATATTGCAGCAGCATATATATAGATATCATTATTATCATGTTTGTAAAGATCCATTGCTTCACTAATTGCTACGATTGTTAAACCTGTAAATAATAACCACATCACAAAAAATGAATCAATAAATCCAATTATTATTGCAGCAATAAGTAGTATTACACCAGTTTTAATTCTTGTTGAACTTTCGTTTACTATATCGAACATATTATTTTTTAACATTATTTATACCTTTACACTTATCGTATTATATGGATTATACAAAACATTAGCTTTTGATTGAATTTTAACATTTCTTCTTTGAGTAAAATCAACTAAATAGTTACCGTCACTATCAGTAGAAAATTTTGCAACAATTGATGCTGCTTTTTGAATAATATTATCTGGAATGTTTTTTTTTGTATTAGTAACTATTAGATGTGATGATGGTCTGTCTTTTAAATGAAACCAAAAATCACTGGCTCTACTATGTTTTAATAGGTAAATATTTTCTCTTTCATCTCTACCTAACATAATCTTATATCCATCAATGAAAAAACTTTGATATGGTTGGGCTTTTTTTGTTTTTGTTTGATTTTTATCTTTTTTTGGAAAATAAAATTCTATTTCATCTACTGTAGTAGATTTTTGAATTGTTATGATAAGTCTATTATAGAAAGCCAGTTTTTGACTTAAATTAGTTTGCTCTATATGTTGATTTTGTGCTTTTTGTTTAGACTTTTTAGATTTATTAAATAAATTGTTTGATTCTTTAATATTAATATCTTTTTCATAGCCAGTAAGTTTGTATAAATTATTTAATATATTTAATCCATCTTCATTATATTCTTTTGATTTTTTATTTAATATATCAATATCATCAAGATTATTGAGTATATTTTCTATTTTATCTATTTGCTTTGATATTTGTAAAATCTTATGCTTTTTTAATGTATTTAATTCTTTGGCCTCTAAAGTCTTAAATGTTTCTAGGAGATATTCATCAATATCATCTATTACTTTAGTTTCAAATTCAAATGTTGGCTTATTTAATTCTACTAGTTTTGTTCCTACTTTAATAACTCTAACAGATGTCCATTCATCAATATGTCTTAATGCTTCTAATATAATATTGTTTTCATCTAATATTATAATATTTGTATGTTTACCAGTGAATTCTAATTGTAGAAAATTAATTTGTTTTTTATATGCAGATTTTGTTACTACCTTAATAGATAGTATTTTATCATTATTAAGTAGTTCAATATTTTCTATAAAAGAATTATTAAATAATTTTTGAAGTTGGATATCAAATGGAGCATTAAAGTTTTTTCTAGAATTGCTATCGTTATCTCTTTTATATATAAAACTATTTCCTTTAGTCATATTAAAATAATAAGTATTCCTACCATTAAATTCAATTTTTATTGTATTGTTTTCAATTCTTCTTATAGAATGTATTGATTTATATTCTTTTAATTTGCTAATTAGATTATGTAATATGTAATGTTTCATAAAATGGATACTATCATATGCCCACCAAATAGATGCTTACGAAAAACATTCCAAATTTTTCCAACATTTCCCAAAAAACTCTTGACATTTAAAGAGAAACCTATTATAATTCCATCCACAA
>Ga0233428_1000652_pt1 | contig 44939 bp, 53 predicted proteins | sample SI_118_April2016_4_FD_179890 | JGI IMG/M metagenome (GOLD analysis project Ga0233428, IMG submission 179890) | Seawater microbial communities from Saanich Inlet, British Columbia, Canada - SI_118_April2016_120_MG | ecosystem: Environmental > Aquatic > Marine > Inlet | place: Canada: British... | reverse complement strand
ATGTAAAAGAAGGGGTGTTAAAATAAAAATAGCTGCTCCTATTGATAAAAATAATTTAAAGATTGCTAGAGAATTAAAAAAAGTAGCTGATGTTAAAAAATTAGATAAAATGAAGGCTAGATTTGTGATAATAGATTCAAATCAATTAATGTTTATGCTTCTTGATGATGAAAAATTCCATCCAAACTATGATGTAGGTGTTTGGATAAATACAGAATTTTTCGCAGCAACACTTGAACAACTTTTCAACTTATCTTGGAAAGATATGAAAGCTGTTAGGTAAATTTAAAATGGGTATTAAAAATTTCTAAAATATTTTCTTTAAAATACTTGTAATGACTAACCAGAAGGTTTAAATAATTGTAATGAATAACTTTATTATGGTATTTATAAGAAAAATAAAGAGTAAAAATAAAGAATATTGGACATTTGTCCATTCTATTAGAAAAGGGAAAAAGATGACTCAAAAAACTAAATATATAGGGAAAACTCTGCCTCGAAAAATAAGATTGGAACAATTAAAAAAAGAATTTTTATCTGAATTAACAAAAAATAAATTTAAATTTCTTTCAGAAGAAGATACTCAGAAGATTGAAATTAAAAAGACATCATATAAAGATGAAATAAAAAAATTGAGTTCTCTGGAAAAAGAAAAAAAACTAAAAGAATTTATTATAAGATATACTTATGATAGTAGTAAACTTTCTGGAGTTGATGTTACCCTTAGACAGACCTTTCTTATTTTAAAAGAGGGTATTATTCCAAAAAATTTTAAAAATATAAGAACTGCAAAAGAACTAGAAAACCATGAAAAAGGAATAATTGCTATTACAAAATATAAGGGTGTTATGAATATAATCTTTCTTCAAAAGCTCCATAAAATCCTATTTGCAGGTGTTGATGATTCTATAGCTGGAAAATTAAGAAGTGAATTAAAAAAGAATGTTAAAATTGCTGGAACACCTTATATACCCCCTAAATGGAATGAGGTAAATAAAGAATTAAAAGAATTTTTTAAATGGTATAAATCAGAAAATAGAAAATTACATCCTTTAGAATTAGCCTCTTTAATACATTTAAAATTGATTTCATTGCAACCTTTTGCAGATGGAAACTCAAGATTATCTAGACTTTTAATGAATTGGATATTATGGAAAAAAAATTATCCTCTTATTGATATTCCTGTTGAAGATTTAGAAAATTATTACAATGTTTTAGACACTTATCAAATAGAAAAAAAAGAAAAACCTTTTGTAGACTATATCAAGAAAAGATATTTTAAAGAAAAATAATTCTCCTAAAACCAAACCCAGTTCTCAAAATCATAAATAAAAAAAATAAAAAAAATTAAATAAAAGTTAGTACTTTAGAAGTGCTAGTATTAAACTTAGTAATGTTGTTACTACAACAATCCATCCTGCGAATACATTAACAATTCCAAGATAAGGTACGCTTAATGTTCCACCGATTAATGCAAATCCTACTGCAAGTGAAACAATTACTCCTGTTAACCAAGCAACAAACCCTAGGAATTTTCTTTCTCCTTTTTTTGCCATTTCATTTCCTCCTTTTTTTATTTAATTATACGGACTATAATAAAAATAATAATAAAAATTAATTTAAATAAGTTTTGTTAAAAGATTATTTCTTCTTTCTTGTAACTTTTTTCTTTTTTACAGTCTTCTTAGTTATTTTTCTTTTAACTTTTTTTCTCTTAACAACTTTTTTCTTAACTGCTTTCTTTTTTCCACCATCTATTCCTGAAAGTTTTGCAGTATACTTAATAGGCGCTTGTATAGAAACTAACTTTGAAATTCTATTAGACAATGTTTTTGATTTAGCTATGTTTAATTTTATAGCTTTGTCTAATCTTACAAGTTCTATATTAGTTTTTTTTACAGAAGATGCTAAAGCTTTCTCAGAAATTCTTCCAAAAAAGAATCTCTTAGATTCTGCATCAAATTGGTTTAATAAAGCTTGTTTTTCTTCTTGCCTTGCTCTTACTAACTCACCTGCAACTGTTAAACTCTTTAAAAGTTTTACAAAAAAAGACTCATTCATTTTTCTTGTTTGAACCATTTAGATTACCTCTTTTAATTAGTATTAAGACAGGAATTATACTTATATATCTTTCTTACATTTTTTCTAAAACATCTATCCCTAAAAGTCGGAGTGAACTTTTGCAAACTTGTCTAAATGATTCTATTAAAGCTAGTCTAAATGATTCTTTATCAGAACCAATAACTTTAGAAGAATGATAAAATTCATTAAATGTTTGGGATAATTGATAAACATAGTTTGCTATTAGAGAAGGATTATTAGAACTATAAGCATCTTGAGCAACTTTTGAAAAATTTGAAAGTTTTTTTACAAGTTTTAATTCGTCGTCGGATAAATCTGGAACTTCGAATTTATCTTTGTTTTTAGATTTTTTTAAAATAGATGTTGCTCTTGCATAACTATATTGGATATAAGGACCTGTGTTTCCTTCGAAAGATACAAATTTTTTAAGATCAAAAATAGAATCATGAGCCCTATTGTTTTTTAAATCCCCATAAAAAATAGCTGCTATTGCTATTTTATTTGCCCTTCTTTCTAATTCTGGTTTGGAAATTTTCTTTGTTCTTTTTTTAATTCCTTTTTTAGCTAATTTAATTGTTTCCTCTAAGATATCATTCATAAAAACTGTTTTACCTTTTCTTGTTGAAAACTTTTTTCCATCTTTATCTAAATATAATCCATGATAAACATGTTCACAATTTTTAGCCCATTTATTTCCCATCAATTCTAAAACTTTTAAAAATTGTTGAAAATATAATTTTTGTTCTTGGCCAACTTCATAAATCATTTTATCAAATTTATATTTTTTATATCTTGAGATAGCAGAAGTAATATCTCTTGTAGCATAAAGTGTTGAACCATCTGTTTTTTGAATAAGACAGGCTCCTAGTTTATGCTTATCTAAATCTACAATCATTGCACCTTGGCTTTTTATCAGAAGATTTTTTTCTTTAAGATCTTTAATAACATCTTTCATTTTTCTATTGTAATTTGATTCTGCATCATAAACATCAAATTCTATTCCTAATCTTTTATAGATATTTTCAAATTCTTCTAAACTATATTCTTTAAAAAGTTTCCAAAGCATTAATGATTTTTTATCTCGACTTTCTAGTTTTTGGAAAGCTTCTCTAGCTTGCCCATCATATTTTTTACTTTTTCCCATTTTCACATATATCTCATATAGATGCTTTAATGGATTTTTTTGTAATTTTTTTTCATTTCCAAATTTTTCATATCCATATAATAGCTTTCCAAATTGAGTTCCCCAATCACCTAAATAATTCATTCTAATGACTTTAAACCCTTGAAACTCGTAAATATTTGCTAAGGAGTTTCCAATTATTGTTGATCTTAAATGCCCTATTCCAAAGGGTTTAGCAATATTTGGTGATGAGAACTCTACAATTGCCTTTTTCTTTTTTCCAATAATACCTCTTCCATATTTTTCTTTTTGAGTTATAGCTTCCCATACAACTTTTCTAGCCATATTTTTTCTATCTGAAAAGAAATTCACATATGGACCTACTACTTGAATATCATCAAAATCTACAGCTGTTGGAGTACCTATTTTTTCTCTTATTTCTAAAGCTATTTGATGCGGTTCTTTTTTCAGCTTTCCTGCTAAGAAAAAACAAGGAAAAGAAAAATCTCCCATATCTTGGGATGGTGGAATTTCAATTAATTTCATAATCTCTTCTTTTTTTAGAATTACTTTTTTCTCTTTTAATGCCTTCTGAAGTACCTTTGCAATTTCCTCTTTCATTTTAATAAAACATTAAGAATATTAATAAATGTTCTTGATTTGGTTTTTTTGACTTGCAGGCCTCTGTAGCTCAATTGGTAGAGCACCATCCTCGTAAGATGGGGGTACTGGGTTCGATACCCAGCAGAGGCTTATTTTCTATTTAGATAATCTTTTAAACTTATGATAATTTGGAAAATCATAGGGTACTAACTTTCTAACTGAAAGTTAGATGCGAGGGTGCTGGAGTGGTCAAACAGGCAAGACTTAAGATCTTGTAGCTTAGTGCTTACGCAGGTTCGAATCCTGTCCCTCGCATGAATCCAAAAGTTAAGTGCGTATAATCGTGGTTTATAAGCTACGAGAAACAAGCACTTAGATGATAGACATATATAATTACTAAAAAAGATTGAAGAGTATATAAGATATTGAAAAAAGAATTAAAAAATTAATCAAATAAATAAAATGAAAAAACCAAGATTAGTTATTTTAAGAGGAAAACCTGCAGCTGGAAAATCTACTGCTTATGCTAATTTAAGAAAAAATAAAAAAATGAAGGATTTTGTCTTCGTTGATCATTGTGCTATGAAAACTGAATTGGGTAAAGAAGGTGGAAAAAAAGAGTTGTTTAAAGAATTAAAAAAAGTTATGCCTTCTGGAAAAGAAATAATTATTGAAGAAATGTCTAAAAAAAGTGTTATGAAAAATATTCATAAAGAAATCAAAAAATATAATTATGAATTTGTTGTTTTTCAATTTGAAATTTCATTAAAAACATCAAAAAGAAGAGATATTCATAGAGTTGTTGATAAAGAACATGATAGGAAATTTATTCTAGATAATATAGAGGACTTACATAAAATGCATGAGGCCAGATTTGATAATGAGGGAATCTTAGTTGATGTAAATAAATTAAATAAAAAACAAGTTGTTAGTTTAATCTTAGATTCTTTGAAATTAAACCCCTAGTAGGAAATTGAACGTTCTGTTCCCCCTTTTCCTCAGTGTGGGGGGTTAATTATTTAAATATTTACACTTCTTTCAGTCGAAATTTAATATTAACAGGTGAGAAAAAAACTATTTAATTAACTGTTTTAGATGGCCATATGCCTTTTTTGTTTTAGAATTATCAGAACCATACTTGTTAAATCTATGAACAAAAGATTTTATTAAATAAAACAAATGTAAGGCAGATTCATAATCTTTGGTAAAGTAATCATTTGGATGGTTTTTTTTATAACCCTTCCAAAATAATTTTTTCTGAGGTATATCAAAATTTTTCAAATATCCTATAAAACCTCTTCCTTTGATATTATGATTTAACGCTTCTTCATCTACAATCGTGAGTTTGCCATTTGTATTTTCCATAATATTTGCAGGATTTGCGTCATTCATCTCAAGTATAATATCTTGATTTAAGTGTACAATTAAGTCTTTGAATTTCTTAATCGCTTTTTCTGCGATTTCTAAATCAATTAATCCAGGATTATTTTTGCAAACTTCTTCAAATTTTTGTAAAACTTTCTCAGCTTTTCTTTTTGAAGATGAACTTCCAATGGTATCTTTAAGTTTGTGAATTTCGCCATATAATAAACCCAATTTGTATACTTGATTCTCAGAGAACATATGTGTCAAAATACTTCCTTCAATCCAATCAAACAAAACTATTGATTTATGCATTCCGTGGTATTTTGGCAACAAATGAGGACATTTTCTTACATTATTGTCCACCCTTATTGCAGTTTTTTTATCATCATAAAAAGAATATTTGAATTTCCTACCTTTTTCATTCACTGCAAAAAAAGCATTACCTGTAGTTGCAGTCTCGTGTTTAACTACTTCAACTTGAACTAGTTTCCCAGTAATTTTTTCAAAAGGGTTATTTTCTTTAATCCAATTGGCTTTTTCTTTATAGTTCATTTTAATCAGTGTTTTATACAAATCATAGGGTAACCCTTTATTTGCATCTTACTTATAAATAAATAAATTTTATTATAAACCTTGCTTTTTTCTAGTTATTTTATACTAAATAATAATCACATCTAACTTCTGGTTCTCTGCGTGTCCCTCGCATATGAATTTTTCATTAATTCTAAAGTAAAAACACCAATCCAAAAGCCTTAAATACTCCAAAATAGTCTATATTTAGTAGGGAGAGGAACATTAACTTCGGTTGATGTTTTTGGATGCTTCGGTATCCTTTCTTCTTACACTTTATATTCTCAAAATTTTAGAATAATTTATGGGTAAAAGATATACGCAAGAAATTTTACTATTAATCGTGACCCTAATTATTCTGATTTTGTTTAATTATTCTTTCTTAGATGAATCTCTGGAAAATTTTTTAATTGATTATGAAGAAGGTGTTGTTGACAGAGTTATAGATGGAGATACTATAGTTATTAATGACACTACAATCAGAATGCTTGGAATTAATACTCCTGAAAGAGGTGAGAGATATTATGAGGAAGCTACAGAGTTTCTTGAGAATTTAATTTTAAATCAAAGTGTTCAAATTATTCATGGTAAGGAACCGATTGATAGATATGGAAGAACTCTAGCCTATATTTCTAAAGATAATGAAAATATTAATTTGGAATTAGTTGAGCAAGGTTATGCTAATTTTTATTTTCCTTCTGGTAAAGATATTTATTATGAAGAATTTAAGTCTGCTTGGGAAATCTGTATAAATAATAATATTTATTTATGTGAAAAATCTGTTGATGTTTGTGCTTCTTGTATTGAGTTAAAAGAATTCGGAGATTCTGACAAGGAAGTTGTGCTGTATAATAAATGTGGTTTTGAATGTGATTTAACAGCTTGGACTATTAAAGATGAGGGAAGGAAGAAATTTGAAATTCCTAATTTTCAACTTGAACCATATAAAGAAATTAAAATAAAAGTTGGACAAGGTATTGATAATGAAAATGTTTTATTATGGAATAGAACTAGTTATGTGTGGACTTCTTCAGGAGATACTTTATTTTTAAGAGATAATTATGAAGGATTGGTTTTGTGGGAGAGTTATTGAATAGTTCCTTTTAACTGAGGGATTTGTAATTCTATGAATTCGATGATTTCTTTTTTAAATTTTGTATTTAAAGAGATTCCTGTATAATTTGGTTTTTTCTTTACAATTAACCAACCAAGATTTTCCAATTCTTTTACTATTTGTTTTAGATTTGTAAATCTTTTAAAGTGTTCAAGTCTATCATACTTTGCACCCCAATTTTTTTTAGAGTAAGCAAGTTTAAACATAATTTGGGCTTTTTCTTTCTTCATTATAAAACCTAAGAAAAAAGAATATTTAAATGTTGCTAATACTGATAGTTTAAACATCTAAAATAGAAGGTTTTATAAATATTAATTAATATCTACTTTTGAATATTAATTAATATCTGAAAAAAAAATGGAAAATAAAGAAAACAAATCAGCATTTTTGGAATATTTTGGAGATACTCCAAAATTAAGATTTTTGGATTTCTTAATTGGTAATCACTTTTTTGATTTTAATATGACTGATATGGCGAAAGAATCAAACATAAGTTACAATTCTTTAAAGGATTTTTTTGATATGTTTTTAGAAAAAGAAATAATTATTAAAACAAGGAGGGTTGGTAAATCTAACATGTATAAATTAAATCTGGATAATACTATTTCTAAAAATTTCCTTAAATTTGCTTGGTTTTTGACTAAACAAGATTTAGGAATTGAAATTTCTAAAGAAAGTGTTTCAGTAATGCGAGAACCTATTTCTTCAAAAGTATAATATCAAAATAGATAGCCTTAAAAACCTTCCAATTCTTGATTTTATGTAGACTAGGTAGGCAGGTTAGCCCTCTGCCGATTGCAAATGGGCTTTATGGCAAACTGCAAGGAGGGGAGTGATCATTGCGTTGAAAAGTCTTTATTTGGACGTTGACGTTTTGTCCATTTTGATCTTGCATCTGCGAATTGGGTCAGACCTTGATCGGAGCAGCCCTAAACAAATGTTAAGGTGCTTAGTGGGTTACAGAACTGAGGAAGAATAAAGGTTGCTTTTTGATTATTTGTGAGCAAACCTCTGAGTCTACTTTTAATTTTAAATCACTAATTTAATAAAGTAATTTTGATTAAGGATAATATGTCTACTTTAAAAGATTCTCTTCTTGAAAACAAATCCGCAAAGATTCTTGCAGGATTAAAAACATGTGAAATATTTTCTAAAGAAGAAACTTTAAAAATTGTTAAAGAAATTAATTATAATTTGAGGAATGCAAAAAGAGAAATAAATAGAAAGCAATACCTAAGTTATGTTGAATCTACTAAACTTATTTTAAATTTTTAAAATGAAAAATAAATTTAGATTTACACCTCCAGACTATATTTTAGTTTTTATTATTTTAGAAATTCTTTTGAATTATATTTTTCCTTTAAAACAGATTATTTTTGCACCTTATATTTATCTTGGAATTTTATTAATTATAATTGGTGCTTATCTTAATTTTATTTGGGTTTATTTCACTTTTAAAAAAGAAAAAACTACCTTTAACCCATATGTTTCTCCAACCAAATTAATTACTTATGGAGCTTTTAAAATTTCAAGAAATCCAACTTATCTTGGAATGAGTCTGATATTATTTGGAACTGCGATTTTTTTGGGAAGTCTTAGTCCTTTTATTTTTCCAATTTTATTTATCATTTTAACTAACAGATTTATAATTCCTATTGAAGAATCAAATCTTCAGAAAAAATTTGGAAAAAAATATTCTTCTTACAAAACAAGCACAAGACGTTGGATTTAATTTTAAAACACTAATTTAATAAAGTAATTTTGATTATTTTTAATATGAACAAAAGAGGACAATTTTATTTGATTACAGCTATTATCTTTGTGGTAATCATGATGGCATTTGTGGTGACTTCAAATAAGATTAAAAAAGATACCTCAGATAATCTTGAAGACATTGGAAAAGAATTAGAAATTGAAAGTGAAGCTATGATGGATTATATTGCTAATCAAAGATTGAGTAATGAAAATAGAAATAATGCTCTAAGAGAATTTACAGCAAACTTTTCAAATTATTCAAGTGCTGAAAACCTATATTTTATATTTGGAAATCAAAATGATGGTGTTGTTGTCGCAGGATATAGAAAACTAACACCTGAAAGAATTGGTATTGAAGGAGATTTGGTTTCAAGTTATTTAGACTTAAATGTTGAAGTATATGCATCTTCAGAATATTCTATCACCGGAGAAAATATAAACTTAATTATCAAAGATACTACATATGAGTTTGAATTAAGTTCAGCAGAAAACTTTTATTTTATAATTTCAGATGAAACAAATAATCAAGAATATGTCATATCAAATAAATAAACTAAGAAAAGAGGGGTGGGATAAAAAAGGAGTAAGTGTGTTAATTGGATATGTTTTATTGATAAGTTTTGTAATTGTTATTAGTGTTATTGTCTATCAACTTCTTCAAACTTATGCACCTTCTGAAATTCAATCATGTCCAAGTGGAACTTCAATTATTTTGAAAGACTATGAATGTGATAATAAGTGGTTAAATTTAACTGTAAAAAATAATGGATTATTTAATGTTGGGGGAGTTTTTGTGTATGCTTCTATAGATGAAGAAATTGAAATTCCTACTTTTGATTTAGTCGGAGAAACAAGTGGTACTCCTACAAACCCTTCAATTCATGGGGGGGTGCCTGCTGGAAATTCTCTTTTATTTAATTTAAATAGTGAAAATTCTTTAGTTGTTGATGATGAACAATTAATAGTATTTAATTTATGGACTTATGCCCGTTTTCCAGTAGATGGAGCGAGTAAAATTTATTATGTTGGATTAACTCCTATTAGATTTCAAGAAGAAGATGGAAAAACTAAACTTATAAGTTGTGGAAATTCAAATATAATTCAAAAACTTGAATGTCCTGTTACAACTTACATTTAAATAAAACAAACAAAATGAAAAATAAAAAAGCTGTTTCACCTGTAATTGCAACTGTATTATTAATTGTCATGGTGGTTGCTATAAGTTCTGTTGTATTTTTATGGTTTAATAATTTAAATGAGGAAGCTGTTACAAAGTTTGGAGGCAAGAATATAAAACTTGTATGTGAAGAAGTGCAATTTCAAGCAAACTTACAACTTTCCAAATTAAGTATATTAAATTCTGGAAATGTTCCTATTTATAATATATATATAAAAATTGAAAGTGATGGAAGTCATGAAACAATTAATTTTAAAGATGATTCTACAGGTTGGCTTTCAACAGGATTAAAGCAAGGAGTATCATATACTTCTGGAAGTCTTTCTCCTTTTGATATTCAAAATGCAAATAAAGTAATCTTAATCCCTGAATTACTAGGTTCTTCAAGTGGTGGAGATCAAACTCATTTATGTGATGAAAGGTATGGTTTAGAGATTACTCCTTAAAATGGTTGGAAAAAATAAAAAAGCACTATCAATGGTTGTTTCTACTTTGATATTAACACTTTTAGTTGTCTCTGCTGGAGCTATTATTTGGGGTGTTGTTAGTAATATGGTTGATGATAAAATAGAAGGTTCTTCATCTTGTTTTAATATTTTTGGTAAAGTTAATATAAATGTAGAATATACTTGTTATAATCCTGAGACAGATAGTATTCAATTTTCTTTAGATATAGGAGATATTGATGTTGATGCTGTAAAAGTTTCTATTCAAAGTGATTCTCTTTCTAGAATTTTTGAAATAACAAATACTGCAACTTTAATACCTAATTTAGCAAATTATGGTTCAGATGGATTTGGAACAGATTTAATTTCTCTTCCTTCTAAAAATGGGGGAAATAGTTATGTTTATGACGAGGAGGGAATATTTATAACAATTCCAAATTCTATAAAAATAATTCCAGTGATTGGAAATAATAATTGTGATATAGCAGATACTTTAGAACCTCTTGAAAATTGTTAATAAAAAATATTATAAACTAAATCTGGTTAACCTAATTAAGAGAGATGGAAAAAAGAGGACAAATTTGGGTTGAGACAGTTATATACACCTTGATAGCCTTTATTATGATTGGGCTAGTATTAACTTTTGCAATTCCTAAAATTCAAGAAATTAGAGATGAAATTCTTATTGAACAATCTATAGAAATACTAGATGATATAAACGAAGTTGTACGGGAGGTAGAAGTTCCTGGAAATATTAGAATAGTTGAATTAAATCTAAAAAAAGGAACATTGAATATTGATGGAGAAAATGATTTAATTTATTTTGAAATTGAGAGTGCTAAACAATATAGTGAATATGGGGCAAATATAAGTCAAGGAAATATTATAATCAATACTGAAAGTTTTAATTCAATATCTTTAGTTACATTAACTTCAAATTATACAGGTTCCTATGATATAACATTTGATGGAGCTGATGAGTTAAAAACTATAAGTGAAGCTTCAACAATTTATAATTTAAAAATTTCAAACAAAGGAGGAGATCTAATTAATTTAGATTTTACATTAAATTAAAATGGTAGTGTCACCTATTCAAAATTATCCAAAGGTAGAAATAGATTTTAGTCCTCAAGTTCCCCCTTTAAAAAAAGTTAGAGATAAAACTAAAATAGATATTAGATATAGTCTTGTTTCTCCTTTTGCTTATGTTCATATTTATTGGGATCAAAAAGAATTTGAATTAAAATATGAAATTGAAGAACCTATTTTAACAGAACAAGAACAATTATACAGAAATCAAATAATTTTAGCTATGAGAAATATGATTAATTTTGAATCTATGAAGGGAGAGGGTGAAGAAGCTTTATTAGATTATTTGGATAAAAGATTTAAAATATTAGCTGTTGAGCTTGGAATGAATTTATCTTATGAAAGTTATAGAAAAATATATTATTATCTTGTTAGAGATTTTGTGGGATTTAACGAAGCAGATCCTTTGTTAAGAGATTTCTTTGTTGAAGATCTTGAGTGTAATGGGTTGGATACACCTGTTTATATTGTTCATAGAATCTATAGAAATCTTAAAACAAATCTTGTCTATAAAGATTTGGAGAGGCTGTCTGGCTTTGTAGAAAAAATTGCTCAGAGATGTGGAAAATATATTTCATATGCAAGTCCTATTTTAGATGGAAGTTTGCCAGATGGAAGTAGGATTAATGCGACATATACTCAGGATATAACTAGTAAAGGACCAACATTTACAATAAGAAAGTTCACTAAAACTCCTTGGACACCTATCCAGCTTTTATTATTTAAAACATTAAGTGCTGAAATGCTTGCATATCTATGGCTTTTACTTCAATATAAAATGAATTTATTATTAATAGGTGGAACTTCTTCAGGTAAGACCACTTTGTTAAATGCTATTGCTTTTTTTATTCCTCCTGAAGCAAGAATTGTTAGTATAGAGGATACTCGTGAATTAAATTTAGCTAAAGATAATTGGTTACCAAGTGTTGTTAGAACAGCTACAGGTGCAGGCACTACTGGTGAAATAGACTTGTTTGCCTTATTGAAAGCTTCTTTTAGACAGAATCCAGATTATGTAATTGTAGGTGAGGTTAGGGGTAAAGAAGCTTATGTTTTATTTCAGGGTATGGCTTCTGGTCATTCTTCCATAAGTACTATTCACGCAGATTCTGTAGATACTGTTATTAAAAGATTGGAAACACCTCCTATTGAATTGTCTCCTAGTTTATTGAATGTTTTGGATTGTGTTTGTATTATGACTCATGCAATTGTTAATAAAACTGAAACAAGAAAATTAAAAGAAATTGTTGAAATAATAAATGTGACTCCAGAAGGTGTTGCAATTACAAATACTCCTTTTATGTGGAATCCTAGTGATGATCAGTTTTACTTTAAGAAAAATTCTAAAATATTTGAAAAGATTGCAAAAAGATATGGATTAAAAATGGAAGAAATTAATACAGAATTTATTAGAAGAACAAAATTAATGCAGAGATTGAAAGACAGAAAAATATTTCAATTTGAATCTGTTCAAGATATAGTTACTCAATATTATAAACAACCTAAGGAAGTTCTTAGAAGATATGGGATTGAGTAATTTTTTCTCAATCAATATGTTTAATAATATAAATTCCCTTTTTTAGAAATGGTGAAAAGAGAGGATATGGCTCTTCTTGATCAATTACTTGATTCATTGGAAGAAGCTTCAAAAGAATTTGAAAACTATTATGTAATTAAGGATTTTGATAATTTTAATAAGTCGAAGAAATTTATATTAAATATTCAGAAAAAGATTTCGGAGATAATACAATGACAGAAGAAAATATTAGAAACTTAAAAGATAATATTGGTAAAGGTAAAGGAAGTGTCCAAGAATTAAGATTATTAATGGATCAATATAAAAAAGCTGAAACAGCTGGTGAAAGGAAAATGATTTCTTCTCAAATAAATCTACTAAAATCCTCATTAAAAAAAAGTAATGAGCATGTTACTAAAAATGTGGTTCAAACATCTATTGCAAAACCATTACCTTCTTCCACAATTCAAAAACCTGTTAAGGAAATTATAAATTCAGATATAGATATAAGAAGTGGTGAAAAAGATATTAAACCTCAAAGTAAAAAGGATTTGAGATTATTAAAAATTCTTGAAAGAGCAACTATCAAAAGATTAAAGAAAAAAAAGAAAAAAAAGGTTAAGAAAAAAGAAGCTGCTCCAAGTAGTTATGTAAGTTTTGCTAATAAGCTTTTTGCCTCTACTACTAACGAACTTGCTAAGAAAAAGAATTTTAAAAGTTTGGAAAGAAGTATTGTAAGAGCTAAATTACCTTTTATTCCTGCAAGTTATCTTTCTGTAATATTTTTTACAACAATAATTTCATTTATTGTTGGAATTTTATTATTTGTCTTCTTCTTGTTTTTTAATTTTGGGGTCGCTTTACCAATTATAACAAGAGCTACAGGAGATTTTTTACCTAGATTTAGTAAAGTTATTTTAATTCCTATTTTACTACCTATTGTCACATTTTTATTAATATATTTTTATCCTTCAATGGAAGAAAAATCTGCTGAAAATAAAATAAATTCAGAACTTCCTTTTGCAACAATTCATATGTCTTCTATTGCAGGTTCTATGATAGATCCAAGTAATATTTTTAAGATTATAATCTCTACAAAAGAATATCCTTTTTTAGAAAAAGAATTTACAAAATTAATGAATGAGATAAATGTTTATGGTTATGATCTTGTAACAGCTTTGAAAAATATTGCATATAATAGTCCTAGTAGAAATTTATCAGAATTATTTACAGGGTTAGCTACAACTATTAACTCTGGTGGAAACTTACAAGACTTTTTTGATAAGAGAGCTGAAACATTGTTATTTGATTATAAAATTCAAAGAGAAAAATATGCTAAATCTGCAGAGACGATGATGGATGTTTATATTAGTGTAGTTATCGCTGCACCTATGATTTTTATGCTTTTAATGATGATGATGAGTATAAGTGGATTAGGTCTCGCTGTAGGAACATCCACAATAACTATCATGACTATCTTAGGAGTTGTAGTAATAAATATAGTGTTCTTGACCTTTTTACACTTAAAACAACCTTCATAAAATGGAATTTAGTAAAGCACATATTATTGGAATGATTGTCTCAGCTGTGATTCTATTATCTTCTTTTTTCTTTAGGGGAACTAAATTTTCAATTTTTATTGTAGGGATAGGGGTTTTGGTTGGATCTGGTCCTATTGTATATTCAATAGTTACGCAAGCTAGAATTCAGGCTGAAAAAGAAAGCATGTTTTTAGAATTTGCAAGAAACTTGGTGGAAAGTGTTAAAGCTGGAACACCTATTAGTAAAAGTATTTTAAATGTGAGAAATAAATATTATGGCCCGTTAGGAGTTCATGTTAAAAAACTTGCAAATCAAATTGCACTAGGTATTCCCTTAAATACAGCTCTTCAAACATTTTCAAAAGATATTAATAATAAATCTATTTCAAGAGCTCTTGTTTTAATTGGACAAGCTGAAAGAGCTGGTGGAAATATTGGTGAAATTTTAGAAGCGGTGGCTGAAGCTGTTACCATGTCAGATAAATTGAAAAAAGAGCAGAAAGCTAGTATTCATACATTAGTTGTTCAGGGATATATTATTTTTTTCGTATTTATTATAATTGTTTTAGTAATGCAATTTAAAATCATTCCTATGATTTCAGGTATTTCAGATATTGGGGACACAGGTGCAAGTGGAATAGGTTTTTCTCTTGGTGGAGGTGGAGGTGGACCTATAACTCCTCAAGAAGTTGCTAATTCATTTTTATATTTGCTATTAATTCAAGGTTTTTTTAACGGCTTAACAATTGGTAAATTATCAGAAGGGAGTGCGAAAGCAGGTGTGAAACATTCGTTTGCTTTAATGTTATCTTCATTTTTAATTGCAACAGGAGCAAATATTATATTTGGTTAAAATGATAAACATAAAAAATAAAAAAGGATCTCAAGTAGCTATTGTTTTATCAATTGTAATTTTTATCGGGTTTTTTATTTTTTTATATATTTTACTTATGCCAAAAGTTGCTGTGGAAAATAATAAAAATATTGTGGCAAATTTATTAAATTATAAGTTAATAGATGAACTTTCAGTTTCATTAACAACTGTTACTTTGGTTTTAGAAGAAGATTATAATCCTCAAGGTAAAGATTGTATTGGAATAGATCATATCTCTGGGGTTAATGGATTAAATTCTTCGGCAAGAGATGGTACTGGAAGTTTGGATTCTTTTTCTGATTCTGAAAAAATAATGATTGACTTTGAGGGAAGTAATGAATTTTTCAAAATTTATTATACAGAAGCATCATTTACATCTACTCCTAGTCCTGAAGATTGTAATGGTCTTGAAGAAGGGGAAGAATATGAATTAGGATTAATAAAAACAACCCAAGAAGTTTTTGAATCTAAAATATTAGATTATATTGGTTATTATGATGAAGATTACGGGGATCTTAAGGAAGAATTAGATTTATCTTCTGGAAAAGAATTTTATTTTAATTTTACATATGATGATGGAACATCTGTTTCTCCTACTGAAAAAGATACTTATGGGAGTTTATATGTACAAAGAAGAAATATAGAATATATTGATTTGGAAGCAAATAAAAAAATAGGGGTATTAGAGGTTTGGATATGGTAGCGAGGACACCAAGGTTTCTTTGGTATGATCTTCCCTTTTAAGAAAGAAGAAAAAAAGAATAACCTAAAGGTCACAAGTAAAAAATGAGAAATATAAAAAATAAACGTGGATGGATAAAAATGGTAGAAGCTTTTGTAGCTATTGTTTTAATTACAACTGTACTTTTATTAGTTTTAAATCAAACAAAATTCCAAGAAAAAACTTTAACAGAGAGAATCTATGAAGAAGAAATTGAGATTTTGAGAATAATTCAATTAGATGAAACTCTTAGAGAAGAAATTATGAATATTGATTATTCTAGCCTTCCAGTATTATGGCCAGATTTTAATTCAAATGATTTAACAAATGTAAAAACAAAAATAGATGATAAAACCCCTTCTGGTTTAGAATGTGTAGCTCATTTATGTTCGTTGGAAAGTCAATGTTTATTAGGTGAAGAAACTAGTGATCAAATATATGTTCAACAAGCTTTAATCTCATCTGATCTTGATGATTTTAGTATGAGGAAGATTAAATTATTTTGTTGGGGGGAGTAATAATGAATTCAAAGAAAATTTATAATTATGGATTGGATATTGATAAAGAAACTTTAAAACAATTTAAAAATTGTTATAAGGAGAAATTTGTAGTTTCAGCAGCACTTATGCCTGATGCTCATCTTGGTTATGCAGCACCCATTGGTTCTGTTTTAAAAACCAAAGGATTTGTTGTTCCTGCCTGGGTCGGATTTGATATTGGGTGTGGAATGATTGCTATTAAAATTAAAGAGAAAGACTTTGTTGGAAAAATTCTAGATAAGAGAAAACAAATTTACAAACAAATTATGAAAAAAGTTCCTATGGGTGTTGGAGATTATAATAAAACAAAAAATATTACAGATAAAACAAAAAAAGAATTTGAAGAATTGTTAGAAAAATTTAAAAAAAAGGTTCATGATAAAAATATTTTAAATTATTTGAAAACAGCTTCTTTAAAACATCTCGGAACACTTGGAGCAGGAAATCATTTTATTGAATTAAGTAGTGATGAAAAAGGAAAAGAAATTTGGTTTATAATTCATTCAGGAAGTAGGGGAATTGGTCACACTGTTGCTAAAAAATATATGGTTAAAGCTTCAAAAAGTGAAAAAAATTATGAAAAAACCTTTCCATTGGATGTTAAGTCACAACTTGGAAAAGAATATTTGAATGTTCTTGACTTTGGATTGGAATATGCTTTACTAAATAGATTGGAAATGGCTTATAAAATAATAGAAGTGTTGAATAAAATTTTTAATAAAAAATTAAAATATGATGTTTGGGTAAATAAAAATCATAATCATGCTATTTATGAAAGAGGTTATTTTATTCATAGAAAGGGAGCTACTCCTGCAAAGAAAAAAGAAAGAGGAGTAATTCCGGGGAATATGAGAGATGGCTCATTTTTAGTTGAAGGTAAAGGGAATTCTAAATTTTTGCATAGCTCAACACATGGGGCTGGAAGAAAAATGAGTAGAACAGATGCTAAAAAGAAATATAATTTAAAAGATTTTAAAAAAATAATGAAAGGTATAACAAGTAATGTATCTCAAAAAACATTGGCAGAAATTCCTCCAGCATATAAGGATATTTTCAAAATTATGGATGCTCAGAAAAAATCTGTAAAAATAATCAAATATCTTAAGCCAATTATAAATTGGAAAGGATGAGAATATTTATAAAACATATTTAGCTATAATAATTATGATGAATTCAAAAAAGGTGATGTTTGTTGGAATACTTATTTTAATGTTAATATTTACAATTCAATTTTCTTTTGCAAGAGGTGGAGAGAAAAGTGGTAATGAAGAAATTTGTACAATTGATACTGTTGAACAATGTAGAGCCCTAGAATATAAATATATTTTAGGATTATCAGATTATTCAAATGCTCATGGAGATTTAATCACAGAGGAAAATTATGAAAATTATGGAGATAATGAAGGAGATTATGATTATGCTTTATGCTGTAGTTATTCTGGACCAAATCTTCCAGTTCAATCTTGTAATGATGGTCGTAAGATAATGGGACTTTCTTCAGAATCAAATGCCCATGCAGAAGTTCCTCAAACTATTCCAGATTTTTATGGACCTTTAATCTATGAGGAATATGATGTTTGTTATGATGAAAGTAGTTTAAATTGTGATGCTTCTTCTGGAGGAGTTACTTGTGGTCAGGAAGTAGGTAGATCTGAAATAATAAGTTTAAGTTCTGATGGAAATGCCCACATAGGTATACCTGGAATATATGATACTCAAATTTGTTGTGATGTTGAATTTATTATGGGTCCTTTTTGTGGGGATGGCCTTTTAGATGAAGATAATGAACAATGTGATATGGGGACCTCAGGTGTAGGGAACTGTTTAATTGAACCTCTACACCAATGCGAATGTTTTTATGGGTATGTAGAAAATCCTATAAATAATGGATGTTATTTTGAAGCTGCAGGAGCTGTTCATTGGTCTGGTGATGAAGATGGAAGTTTACAATTATTAACAAAAGATGTGATTATAGGTTCTACAACAGTATATTTGGTAGTATTGGATAATTTTGGAAATGAGGGGACTTCTGTTGATTTTGAAATCTTTGAAAATGATATTTTTAATGATGATTATGTAACAACTGTAAGTGCTGATTTTACTTCTGGTAAAGCTATTTCAAATTGGACAGTTTCTTTAGAAGATATTGAAAATGCTCAACAAGGGGGGGGTGAAAATGTTTTTGAATTTTATTTTAAAGCTATTTATGAGGATTATGAAACTTCTGACTCTACATATTTAGATGCAACAATAACAGCTTCACCTTTATGTGAAACAAAATCAAGGTGTATGGATTATATTAATCAAGCTTCATGTGAAAGTGATTCGTATACTTGCCAACTTGCAGAAAATAGTCTTGAAAATATAGATTGTTCAAATATAGATTGTTATTGCGAATGGGATGTTGAAGGGAATGTGTGTGCTCCTGGATGGTCTTCAGAGACTGATTTCTGTAGTTATGAAGAAGATACCACAGATACTTGTGAGGATATGCTTTTGACATATTCTTGGGAAGCTACATGGAGTGTTGAAGGAGAATCAAATGATTTATGTGTTGATGGTGAAAGTACTGTTCCATGCCCTGCTCAAATTCAATTAGGATTTTTCAGCTTTTATAATTTAATAATTATAATTGTATTAATTATTCTAATTTATACTTGGATGAATGCTAAAAAGCAAGTAAAGAGAAGAAAAAAATAGATTTTTAAGAAAAAAATTAATAATTAAGATTTTATATACAAGTGATAATTATTATTTTATTTGAAATTATCTCTATCTATAATGTTTCTAATTCACTTGGACGAATTATTATTAAATCTTGATTTAAATAAATCTGGGTATAAATTCCATTTTCATCTATGCTTCCACCTAATATTGCTATAACGTTAGGTAAATCTGGAGAACTTGGAGAATCAAATTCTTCTGCACCTGCAATAAAAAAATCATTTCCAGCTAAATTATTTAAAATATAATCTTCAATTCTTCCAAAACCATCATCTTGAGGTTCTATTAATGCCCAATCATATATATTTAAAGGATCATCTCCAACTAAAATAGCATTCATACCATGACCCATTCCTGTATAAGGATCATAATAAGAAAATTTGTATACCGGCAAATTAAATCTTCCTAGATATTCTTGACTGTATTTTGAATGTATATCCTCCCCATCATATCCCCAAAAATTTAAATGAGTTTGTGTTGCATAATTTCCAGAAATCCATCTTTCTTCAACACCACCATTTTCATAAGGAATCTCGTCTGTTAAATCTATTGCTAACATATTTTCCATCCAACCCATTCTTTCTTCAGCTGTTTCTAAGCTATTCCAATGTCCTGGTAAATAAGGTATACTTGAAGGTTGATGAGAAGGATTAAAACTATCAATAGGTTGATGTGAAACTCTTTTTAAACGATTAATTATTGGTTTTCTTATTAAATTTAAATTTCTATGAGATCTTGTCAAAGGATTTAAAAATGCTCTTAATAAGTTTATATCTTCAATAGAAGAACGTGAAGTATCTCCATTTATATCTGAAAAATCATTCTGAGGAGCAGAAATAATCATTTCTCTGTAATCTTCGTGATTTACGAATCCATCTTCATTTGCATCCCCACTCCCATAGGAGTTTGCTAAATTTTCGTTAGGTTGTGCAAAAGGGTTTAAGATGTCTGATTCTTCGATATTTTCTCTACTATCATAATTGAACATTTCTTCAATAGATTCTAAATCTACTTGTAAGTCATCATAAGCAATATTTCCAAGAGTATTTTCAAAATTATTTGAATTTGTAAGACTAGCATAAGACATAGAAGAAAATACTATAGTTAATAACAGAGCACAAATCATAAATTTTGTTGGTTTATTCAAGTTCATTTGTATTTTATTTAAGTTTATTTAGTTTAATATAGTATGCTACTACTAGAGAGTTAATCTTTATAAAGGTTTTGGTTGGGGGTTTATAGGGATTCCCCAACAAATATTTATAAACATATTTTTGTTTGGTTTGTTAATAAAAATAAGAGGATAAATTGGTAAAAAAAGTTATTTTAATTGTGGGAATTTTGATGTTTTTTAGTATGGTTTCTGCACTTTTTGATATTGGTGATGTGGGTTATGATATTACTAAAGATTATGGTAAATTTGATTTTATTAAAGGGTGGATAAATCTTAGTTTTGATAATCAAGATTCAGATTCTTTATTTAGTACAAATAAAGGAGGATCTATAACTTTGATTAATTTACTTGAGCTTAATGAAGGTCTTGAAGGAGATTACTCTTGTATACCTTCAAATTGTGAGTGGACATATAATGCTTCTGATAGTCAAACTGTTAAAAATATTGAATTAAGTGGTGTTGGAGATTATGGAATTATAGGATTAAGATTTTCAGGAGGTATTGTAGAAAGTATTGATTCATTTTCATTAGAAATAGCTGGAACATCTATTGTTTCACCAATACCTCAGTTAGAAATAAATATTTTAAATAATAATGAAGTTGAATGGAAATCACATGCTTCTTCAGGAAATTTTGGTTCTGCAAATTATGGTTGTTTTGAATCTGATGAAGCAACAGAAGACACAGGAATAACAAATACTCAGTATTGTAATAAAATTAATATTAGTTCAACTCCAAATGTAAAACTAGGTGCAAATATTATTACAAACATTGTTCCTGCTCAGGAAGTTGAATATGACTTATCTATAGAAGGTGAAGGTATTTATGGAGATTGCATTGCAAGTGCTACAGAAACAGGAGAAATTACTTGTTCTCCTGATGATTTCATGATTGATGAAGAGGAAGAGTTAATATTATGTATAAGAGCAAATGACAACGCAGATGCTGATAAATATAAAATAGGATATGAACAAAACCAAGCTTGTGGTTTTGCAGGAGGTTATGATTATGATTTTGATTTATTTGTCAAAAAAGAAATGTATGGATCTTTCTCTGATTTTATATTAAATAATACAGAACTTGAAAATAGTGGAAATAATATTAATATTGAGGATTATATCTTAACATATCTTGGAGATACCTATGATTATGATTGTTCTGATGAGTGTCTTGTGCCTATAAAGTTTACTTCTAAAATAGATGAAATGAGTCTGACACTTTCAAATTTAGATTATTCTTACACAGCTGGAGGATTGTCAAAACCTAATAACAATGAAATCTATGACCTAATTTCAAGTCCTGCTAAAGTAAGTTCTGATTTTATGCAAATAAATTTAGATGATGCAAAATTTACTCCTGTTCAAAATCCTTCAGATAGTTCATTTGGACAAACTAATTTTATTCTTAGTTTTGATGGAGATAGTATTTTTAGTGAAACAATTAATATCCAAAAATCTCCTGAAATTAAAACTATTACACCAAGAACTACTGCTTCTGCAATTCCAACTGAGTTTGAAACTTTGATAAATTCTTATGGTAAACAAATAACAAAGTATAAATGGGATTTTGGAGATGAAACTTCTATTCAAGAAACTTCTACAAATAAAGCAACCCACACATATGCCTCTAGTGGAAATTATAATATAACTTTAACTGTTAAAGATACAGACTTATTTATTTCTTCAAAAACTTTTAATATAACTGTTTCAATTCCTTCTGAAGCTGTGGCAGACCTTATTGAGAAAAAATCTAGTGATTTAGATGTTATCAAAAATCAAATTAATGGTCTTCAAGGATTTTATAAAACTTCTTTACAAAATTTACTTAATTTAACTAATCAAGAAGCAAATTTATATGTTATAGAACAAGAATATGAATTAGTTTCTAATGATACTACAGAAGAAGAATATATTGATTTAATTGAGGGGCTTTTAGAAATAAATATTCCTGAAAACATTGAAGTGATTCAAATGGCAGACAATGTTAATTTTCCTTTAAATAAAGATAAAATAGATCTAATTATAGTGCAAGAAATAGCTGGAGGAAGTATTGGTAATTCTGAAAATTCTCTTGATTCTATTTTAATGTGGAACCAAAGAAATCTGGAAACTAGATTAAGTTTTAATTTAATTTCTGGACAATATAATGGTGTTGAAACTCCGTTAATAAAAATTTTCACATTAGATATTTCAGAAAAAAATATTTTACAAGATAATTACTATCTTGTTTTACAAGGTTTAAGTGATTTAAGTTTTGAGGGTTCTTATTCAGAAGTTTCTATTAATAATTATGATTATATTAATTTGTATAATTCAAATAAAAAGATAATTTTCTCTACAACAGAAGATGTGGGATTTATTGACTTGCCAATATTTATTTCTCCTGGCTTAAATCAATTAAGTATTATTGATTCTGGAAATTCAAAAAGTAATGCTGGGATTTCATCTGGATTAATTATATTCTTTATTTTGATTTTAGGAGTTGTGATATATATTATGTTTAGAAGATGGTATAAAAATAAATATGAAAATCATTTGTTTAAAGATAAAAATCACTTATTTAACATGGCTCATTTTATTAATAATTCTAAAACAAAAGGTATGGATAAAGAAGAAATTTCTAGGAAATTAAAACAGTCTAAATGGAGTAATGCACAAGTAGACTATGCTATGAAGAAATATTCTGGAAAAGGACCTGGGATGTTTGAAATCCCTGTAAACAAGATCTTAAGGATGTTTAGATTGAAAAAATAGATTTATTATACAAAATCACACAAAACTTAATAAACTACTCTAACAAAAATATAATATGGCGATAAAGATTTTTAAAGATTTTTTTCAAAGGATTTTAACAGGAATATTTGGTACTAAAGAAGATGTTAAATTAGGGTTTTATGGACCTCCTAATTCTGGTAAAACTAGTTTAGCTAATAGAATTTGTAAAGATTTTACAGGAGAAGAAATGGGAAGTGTGAGTAAGATACCTCATGAAACTAGAAGTGTTCAATTTAAGGAAAAAGTCGAAATCAAATATAAGAATAAAACAATGTTCTTTAAGATGATTGATACGCCTGGTATATCTACTAAGATAGATTATGAAGAATTTTTAAAATTCAAGGTTGGTAAAAAAAGTGCTAAAGCAAGAGCAAAAGAAGCTACTCAAGGTGTTATTGAAAGTATAAAGTGGTTGGATGATATGGATGTTGTTGTTATTGTTCTTGACTCTACAAAGAATCCTTACAATCAAGTTAATATTACAATTATTGGAAATTTAGTTGCTAGGAAAATTCCTGTTTTGATAGCTGCAAATAAAATTGATTTAAAAAAATCTCAGATTAAAAAAATAGAAGGAGCTTTTCCAGATTATGATGTTGTTGGAATAAGTGCTAAAAAAGGGAAAAATATGGAAGAGTTTTACGAATCTATATTCAGACTTGGTAAAAAGAAAAGATAAAAACTAATAAAAAGCTAAAAATCGTTATATTAAAATGGTGAGAAAAACAAAAAGAGGTTCTAGTAAAAAGATTGGGAAAATTAAAGGATTTTCTATTCAGTTTCTTCCTTTCTCTGAAATTAGAAACTTAGACAGTAATAAAAGAATTAGAAAAATCTTAAACATTGTTCTTGGAAATTATATTTTAATTTTGCAGGGGAGGTTATTACCTACAGAAGAATCCAGATTAATAGGAGATACTATGGCTATGATTGGTCATGTTAATGGTTTTAGTGGAATAGAACTAGCTGTGATCTCAAATACAGATAAAAATAAATTAGGATTTATAGGTAAAATGAAATCTAATATTGCTAACAAACTTTCTGGAGGAGATTTTGGAGCTGTTACAATAATAGGTCCTGCAACTGTGATAAAAGAGATTAAAAGAAATCCGAAGAAGATTGAATTGTTATTGAATAGGTAAACCAAGACAAAATTAATTATACTCTTCCCTCTTTATTATATTATGATTTTAAAAAAGTGTGTATTTTGTGATAAAGGAATAGATGGAAAATATGGTAGAATATTTTGTAATAGAAATTGCAGAGAAAAATACTATGGAAATATCTCTGAAAAAGTAAAAAGGAGGAAAAAATATCAGAAGGAATACAGGGACAATCCAGAAAATAAAAAAAGGTTAAAAGAGTGGAGAAAAGATTATTTACAAAAACCAGAAGTTAAAGAAAAAAATAGAATTCTTGCAGTTACAAAATATAGGAAAAGAAGAAAAATTTATTGGAAAGATTACGGGAGAAGAGAAAAAGTTAGATCTAGAATAAATAAAAAAGATAGAATGAGAAGAAAGATTGATAAAAATTACGCTATTAAAGATAGATTGAGAAGATCGTTAAATCATGCACTCACAAAATATTCAAAAACAGGGAAAATAATGGGTTCAAAAAAATACGGGATCAATTGGGACTCTATAATAGAAAGTCTAAAGCCATTACCAAAAGACCTAAAGAAATTTGAAATAGATCATATTTTACCCCTAAGATCTTTTGACCTTACAAAAACTGAAGAAATTAAAAAAGCTTTTGATCCCTCTAATTTACAATGGTTAACAATAGAAGAAAACAGAAAAAAATCTGGAAAAATACTTCATAGATAATTTTATAAGGATTACACTGTTCTTTATTTTATTACGAGGTATTTTTAAAAATTGGCTCATCAATGTGTTAAATGTTCTAGAATTATTCCTGGAGGTAGTCGTGAATTGTTAGAAGGATGCTTGGACTGTAAAAGTCATTTCTTTTTTTATATAAGAGATGAACAACTTGAAGAAATTAAGAAAAATCCAATAAATATTCCTGAAGAAGAAAAAGCTAAAGTTGAAAAAGATATCAGAGAATTGGCAGGAATTGTAAAAGAAGATGCTCCTGTAATCTTAGATATTGAATCTGTAAGATCTATAGGTGATGGAAAATTTGAAATTGATCTTGTTAATTTATTTAAAAAAGATCGTCCTTTGGTTTACAAACTTGAAGAAGGAAAATATATTATTGATCTATCAACTTTAAATCAAGGAAAGAAATCAGAAGAAAATGAAATCAAAAAAAATTAGTTCTTATAAATATTTTTTCTGTGCCCTATTTCTAAAATATTGATTGTTTGAGTTTTTTGATTAAAATTAAATAAAATTCGATAATTTCCTGCTCTTAATCTAAAAACATTTTCATTTGTTAATTTCTTAAATTGTTTTGTCCGTGGATCTTTAGAAAAAGATTTAACTAATTTAATTATTCTCTTTGCAATAAATGGATCTAGTTTATGTAAAAAATTTATCGCTTTATTATCCCAAACTACATCATAACTCATTTTAAACCAAACATTTTTTCTACTTCGTCTTGAGTATGAAATTCTCCTCTAGAAATTCTTTTTTTAGCTTCTTCTATAGATTTTTTAGTTTTGGGGTTAAGTTCTAAATTATCTTCTATCATAAGTTCAATCACATCATTAAAAGTTTCTCTATGGTGCATTCTCATTTTTCCTAAAGTTTCTTTTACTTGCTGAGATACTTTTATAGTGGTTTCCATATACTAAGGTATACTAAGGTATACTATTTAAATATTTCTATTTTGATATTAGTAATAAAGAATATAAAGCATTTTTTGGTTATTAATATATGAAAAAGAAAGCAAATAATGTTTTAGATCAAGTTTTAGAACAAGTTAATCCTGATGAAAAAACAGTGAAAGAAATTAATAGTTCTTTGAAGGCATTTTTATTAAAGTTTAATAAGAGAAAAAAATCTCTTAAAATAGATGCTGAGATTTTTGTTGGAGGAAGTTTTGCTAAAAAAACTTTAATTAAAAAAGATAATTATGATATAGATATTTTTGTGAGATTTAATAAAAAATATGCAAATGATAAAATATCTGGATTAACTAAAAAAATGTTAGTTGGTATTAAGAAAGTTTCAACAATTCATGGTTCAAGAGATTATTTTAGAGTTCAAATAAATTCCAATGTTTATTTTGAATTAGTTCCTGTGATGAAAGTTAATAATCCTAAACAATCTAAAAATATAACAGATTTATCTTATTCTCATGTTAAATATGCTGAGAAGAAAATTAAATCTAAAGCTATATTAAATGATATTAAACTTGCTAAGGCTTTTTGTTATGCAAACCAATGTTATGGTGCTGAATCATACATAAAAGGATTTTCAGGCTATTCTCTTGAGCTATTAGTATATCATTATGGGGGCTTTATCAAATTTATTAGAGCTATGAGTAAGATAACTACTAAAGACAAAAAAGTTATTGATATTGAAAAACTTCATCGAAATAGATCAAGTATACTTATGGATATAAATGATTCAAAATTGCAATCCCCTGTAATTTTAATTGATCCAACTTTTAAACATAGAAATGTATTAGCAGCTCTTTCGAATGAAACTTTCAGAAAATTTCAAAAATCCTGTAAAAAGTTTTTGAAAATACAATCTATAAAATCATTTGAAATTGTTAAAACAGATATTGGAAAAATCAGAACAAATGCACTGAAAAAGAAATTTCAATTTATATTGCTTGAAGCTAAGACAGGTAAACAGAAAGGAGATATTGCTGGAAGTAAATTATTAAAATTCTATAATCACTTGAATGAGGATATTTCTAGGTTTTTTAAAATAAGTAATAAGGGTTTTAATTATAATGATAAACAAGCTGCAAGATTTTTCTTTGTGGTAAGTCCGAAGAAAGAAATCCTTCTGAAAGGACCTGAGTTAAAAGATAAGTCACATTTGAAAGCTTTCAAAAAAGCACACAAAAAAACATTTAACAAAGGTAAACGGATTTATGCTCGCGAGAAAATTAGTTTTAGTTTGAAGACATTTATTGGAAATTGGAATAAGAAGAATAAGAAAAAAATTCGTGAGATGTATATTAAAGGGTTTAAAAATTTGAAATAAGATTATCAACTTGACTCTTTAATTTATCATATTGAGCTTCTATTTCTGGAAATTCAACACCATATTCTTCCTTATATGATTTAGTTAAAGCTAGATATTGAATTACATCTTGTTTTAAATACCTTTTATTAGTTTCTCTTGATTGTTGCTCCACTTCATCATTTACAGATTCCAAATCATTTTCAATAGATCTTACTGATTTTAAGAGATCTTCTTTTATTCTTGTTTCTCCGTATTCTGCAAGTTTTTCTATATTTTTTTTCATTTTATTTCAAAGATTTTTCAAATAGAATTGCGAATGATTCTGCAAAGAATTCAGAAGTTAACCAAATAGCTGTATCTTCCTTAGCAGATGTTGGTGAAAGGTAGAATAAAACTTCTTTCCTATCTACAATAAAGAATTTAGCATCAATTTCAAGATGTTTTATTTTTACATCTAAAGATTTTTCTAATTCTTTTATTAATTCTGCATCTCCTGAAACACCTAATTTAATTTTAATTTTATTATCTTTAAGCTTATCAAAAGTTTCTTTGAATAATTTGTTTTTTAATTTTAATTCGTTTGCATTTGTACAAATCATAACTTCTTTTCTTGCATCATCAATAATTTCAGATAAATGGCTTGAAATATTTGATCTTCCTTTTAACGAGGTTGAAATTTCAGATCTTTTAACAGGATCTATTCCACCTTTGTATAATTCTTCTAATTTTGTGAATTCATCTGTTCCTTTTATATTTGAAAGTGTGATTATTCTTTCTTCTGCATCTTGTTTTACATTATTTTTTAATTTTTCAAGAATCATTTTAGGTTTAACTCCAAGATATTTTACAGGTTTTCCTAATTTAACAATTGCAAAACCTTTCTTTTCAAGAGATTCTAAAACATCATATGTTCTTGATCTTGGTACTCCTGACATTTCAGCTATTTGACCTGCAGAGGCAACACCTTTGCTAATCAAAGCTAACCAAACCTTTGTTTCATACATGTTTAAATCAAAGTAATCTTTGATTTTGTTTATTAATTCTTGTTTAACTAACATTTTAATTTGATTCTCCTTTAATTTTTTTAACCCCAAAAGAGTGCCTATCAGCAGAAGATCTTGAATATAAATTATGGCCAAACTGATTAAAACCAACTGCCCTCACCCTACGCATATTAAGAGATTGTAAAGACCCAAGAAAATTATGGAATTTAAAATAGTCTGTGGATTTTGCAAGTTTTTCTGCATTTTCTTGCCCATTTACTAAAGCAATAATTCCAGAATTTTTTGCTAAATCATCAGAACCTTGATATCCAAATTTAGACCCATTAGGAGTAAATCTAATTGTTCTATCATCACTAAAAACAACACCGTTTTCTTCAATTGAACCAAGTTGTTTTTCAAGATTATCTTCACACATAAAAATTTTACCATTTTCTATAATCGGATTATCTTGAACATAAATTCCCTGATCTGGAGCATATAAAACACTTGTATTTCCAGAGATCCCAAAAGAGTGTTTAATTCTTTTAATAACCTCTTGCGCTGTTTTATAGTTTGGATTTTCTAAAGAAGCATAAACTAAATTAGTTAATTCTGGTATTGTTGCCATTTTAAACCCTTTTTCATAAGAATATTCTTCTCTTAAAGCAGAAAATTTATCAGGTCCGACTATTTTAGCATTGAAACTAAGTCCGACATCTTTTAAATTGATAATATTTCCAACTTCTTCAAAACTTGGTTTGATTATTTTATTTTTCATTTTAATTTTTTAACCCCTTAAATTGAGTTTTTAATATTGATTCATTTTCTTCTAGATCTGATTCAGAAAATTCTCTTTCTAAATCCCCTATTCTAAAAGAATGATTGTTACATAATTCTTCTGCCCTTGTTTGATTTTCTGGACTTAAATTTTTAACTGCAAGAATATTATCTATATTACTAAAGCTTGTATCTGTACTGTAGTTCATTCCTATTTCAAAATTTCCTGATTTCATTAAAAATATCTTCTGATTTGGATTGTATGCTGTGTGATCTTCTTCTGAAGCATATTTATTTAGAGTATTCATTGTAAAAATCAATAGAGATTTTGCTTTATAAATGTTGTGTTTATGTTACTCTTTCTTAATGAGAACATAACAAGATTCAAATAATAAAAAGATAACTAACTAGCATTCCTAAAAACATTCCTGCTGTAATAAAGGGCATTGCAGGGTAAGACTTTCTTTTTTCTGCTAAGAAGAATAAATAAGATAATCCTAATACAGCTCCGAAAATTGTTGCAATAGCTGACCAGAATCCAAAGGTTATGAGCATAATTCCAGAGGTTACTATTGGAAAAATCACATCCCCTCCACCTAATAATGCTACATTTACCTTGATTTTTTTATCTTTTATTCCCTTCTTTTTCATTTGTTTTATTTTTAATCTTACTTTCTTCGAAGCATAGGGAACAAAAAAACCTGAAAAAATCTTTAACTTATCTATTTGAAATTTGACCATTTTCTGCATTATTCGTGAATGCCACACAGCCCAGGCATCGTAAATTGAAATAAGTATGAGAAGTGCTATAACAGTGTAAATATTAAAAAAAGCAACAAAAATAGCTGCTATTCCTGGATAAATCATTAACTCTGTTATATTATGAACTAGTAAATTTCTTTCAACTAATTTTGAAAGTGTTAAAGGAAGTGCTATGATTAAAGCAAAGAGAGAAGCATATTTCATATCTGGTATAAGTGTATTAATGAAAAGGCCAAGTGCTATTAAAATAACTGTGAAAAACCAGACGCGCATGATGACAGCTAGTTTAAATTTGGTTATTAAAAATAAAAGAATTACCGCGATTGTAAATGCAATAACAATTGAATAAAAATAAGAATTATATTCTGCTTGTTCTTGTACCTCAGGTGTATCTAAACCATATGGGAGAGCATGGTCTGCATCTTGATAATAATTTACAGCATATAGTCCTAAAAATTGAGCTGTGATAAACATTGCAAGAATGACAAAAGTTACTTTAAGATTATGCTTCATAAAAATAAGAGGGAGGAGTGCTTTTTAAATTTTTAATTCAGTCTCAAGGTTTCTAAAAGTCGTGGAACATTTGTTTCAACCCTGTGTAATTTGTAAAGTGAAGATGCTAGATCTAATGATTTTGAAATTTCTCCATGATTTACAATTATTCTTTTTGGTTTTGGTCTTAGATTATTGAAGAAGTTGATTATTTCATTTCTTCCTGCATGTGGTGACATTCCTGTAAATAGAACAGCTTTTGCTTTTAGTTCTATTCTTTCTCCATTGTCAGGCATGGTAATTACTTTATCACCTTCTTGGATTTGTCTTCCTGGTGAACCAGGCCCTTGATAACAACTAAGTAAAATTAGGTTTTTTGGATTGTCTGCAAAATGTCTTAAATACTCTACAGAAGCTCCACCCATTAACATTCCAGATGTAGCTATTACAATACATGGTCCTCCTTGAATTACATCTCTTCTTTCATGTGGAGAACCTACTCTTGAAAAAACATCTGATAAAAAAGGATTGTTTTCTTGGAAAATTTGATTTCTTACATTAGCACTTAAAAAATCTGGGTAAGCTGTGTGAATTGCATTAATATCCCAAATCATTCCATCAACATAAATTGGAACTTTTTTTATTTCTCCTTCTTTCATTGCTTGATTCATTCTAAGCATTGTTTCTTGAGCATGACCTAATCCTAATTCTGGTAATAATACTTTTCCATCATTTTCAATTGTTTCTTTTATCATACCTATGAATTCTTTTTCAGATTCTTCTCTTGGAGGTAAAATATCTTTTTTAGCACCATATGTGGATTCTGTAATAATAGATTCAACTCTTGGAAATTTTGTTACAGCTGGATCTAAAAGTCTTGTTTTTCCATATTTAAAATCAGCTGTGTAAAGTAAATTGTGAGCACCATTTCCGATGTTTAAATGAACCATTGCACTTCCTAGAACATGGCCTGCATTGTAAAATGTTAATCTTATGTCAGGAGTAATATCTGTAACTTCATTGAAATTTAAAGCAATGCTGTGCTTTACCATATCTTTTACATTTACAGAACTAAACAATGGTTTCACAGCTTGTTTATATGCAACACCTATGAAATCTAAAGCTAATAAAGCTGAAATATCTCTTGTAGGTTCTGTTAAATATAAGGGTCCCTTGTATCCCATTTTGTATAAATAGGGAACTAATCCTGAATGATCTAAATGAGCATGACTTAAAATCACAGCATCTATTTGACCAATATCAAATTCAGGAATATTAAATAATGGAAATTTATTTTCATCTCTAGAAGAAACATCTACCCCACAATCCATTAAAACTTTTGAATTAGGTGTTTGAATTAACATACAACTTCTTCCCACTTGTCTAGCTGCTCCTAAAAATGTTAATCTTAACCATTCTTTAACTTTATCAGGATTCCATTCTTTGTATATTTTTTCTCCGATTGAATTAAGAAATTTTCGCCTATAATTATTATTAGCATATAAAACACTTCTAATATTCTCTGTTATTTTGCTTTTAAGCGCTGGTGAACGTTGAACTTGAGGGGTCCATAATGTTTTTCTTCTTATTTCATTTAATGTTGAACCTTGCTTACCTATAACCATTCCAGGTCTTTTAGCGGCAATAACTACCACACTTCTATGAGCATCAAATAAAATATCTCCTAACTCTGCTTCATCTGAAACAATGCTTCTTATTTCTTTTTCAGCTTCTTCTGGTTTTGTTAAAATTTTAGGATCTATTCTTAATTCTATTCTCTTTTTTACTTCATTTACAATTGCCTTTATCTGAGATGCTCCTTCTTGGAAAAATTTCTGGTTATCTGTATATAGAACAATGTTTGCACCTTCAAAGCTTGCTTCAGTTATATAACCTTTAAGCTTATCTGTGATAGTTTTCAGTATATTCATTTTAAAAATTAATTATAATTTTTCTGCAACTTCTTTCTTAATTCCCTCTTTTGTAATAGAAAATATGTCAATCCCATATCCAGAACCCATATCTCTTTGAGTTGAAGATTTTAGAGCTTCTTTAGCAAGTTCTATACCTTCTTTTATAGTCATATCTTTTTTAAATTGTCTTTCCAATAATCCTAATACAAAAGGCATACCTGAGCCAAAATTTGCATCATAATCTTTTACTTTTGAAATATGTCCTACAGGATCCATAGAATAAAGTTCAACAGAACCATCTTCATTAAATCCTGAGATTAAAAATCCTGCTTGTTGTCTTGAAGCAATTAAATTTGATAGTAAATTTGCAGCTTGTTTAACTGTTGGTCTTGATCTTGAACGAAGTTCTTTTAATCTTAACTCGGCACTAAGATATTTTGGAATTCTTTGTATCTCTGCAGCCATACCACAACCAGATACTAAAAGATAATCTTTTACAGGATAAATTTTTTGTTCATATTTACTCATAACCATTGATCCTGCACTTGCTTGTTTATCAGAAGCCATTATAATTCCATTTTTACAAACAATTCCTATAATTGTTGTCCCAGTTTGTACAATTGAATTTTTTAAATCTTGATCCATTTTAATATTATAGAATTAAGTATCTATGAAAATTGAGAGTGTTTTTGTTTTATAAAGTTTTCGGATTTAGAGGGATTATTCTTTCTTTTCTAAAACAAAATATGAAAAACACATAGGCTCATTACTATCTTTATATGCTTCAGAACCAATTCCTGAAGTAATGTTATAATTTTCAGCTTCAAATATCTGCTGAGTACAATCAGAAATTTTGTCTTCAATTACATCTTTATTCATTTGTTTATTTTTCCAAGAAGTTAAATTAAAGGTTGTTGCCACTATTGCTTTATCTTTTAATCTTCTCTCTGCCAAAGCTTCTAAAACTTTTTCTCTCTTATTTGAAATTGATCCCACATAATCTAAAAATACGAAATCAAATTTTGTATCAGGCCTTTTTTCTACTATATCTACAAAATCTCTAGATAAATTATAGAATTTTCTTAAAGTTGGTTTTCTTGTTCCTTTATCAATATCTTCTAAAAGTCCGTAATACTCTGACAGTTTAATTTTATCTTCTTTATATTCTACAAAAAAACCTTCATTTCTTTCAAAAGTTAATTTTACATCTGGATGGTCTACAAAATCCATTAAAATTAAATCATCTATGTTTTTTTCAGGTATTTTAACATTTTCAAAAGCATCACTTACTCCTGAATTTGCTATACTTTTCATTATATTTGCAGATCTATGAAGATATTCTGGAGTAACTGCATTAACAGTTATTCCTTGTTTATTTACAAAATTAAAGAAGTGTAAATAACTAGAAAAATTTGGTCCTTCTAATCCTAAATAATTTATATTCTTATTAGATGATTCTTTAAACTGATCAATTAACATAGATTGAGCTTTAAATTCTTCGCTCAGACTTTCTATATTTAGTTTAATGGATTTGGATTCTCTATCTTCTACCTTGTTTATATTTAATGCAGTAGTATAGTTTTTACCATGATCTTTATGTGTTCTATCACTATAGGTTTTGAATTTAGTGAAAAAACTTTTTTCTGTTTTTGAATCTTTAAATTTAATGGTAATGTTATTATTTTTCCCATAAGAGATATCCATTTTCTCTGTAATATCTTCTCCAAGATTTCCTTTCCATCTAATGGCATTGTTCAAAAAATCATTTTTAAATGTAATCAAAGGTTCTTTTATACCTGTTATATGGTATTCTAAACTTGGTTTAATTTTCTTTTCTTTAGATTTTAAATTATTCAGTTTACGTTTTATTGCCAATTTATCTTTTTCCAATAAATTTAAATCTTCAATATATTGACTTTGAATTGGGGTTATTATTTCTTTTTCTAAAATACTTCTTAATTCTTCTCTGATGATTTCTTTAGCCGAGCCTGGCCAACATTTAATTCCTTCAACCTCATAAGCTGATTTTTCTTTTGATAACTCATGTTCTTTATTTAAAGTGTAATGCGCTTTGATATATTCTGGTTTAATTATCCCTGCAATATGATTAAAATCATCTTGGTTAAAACTTACTTCTAAAAGTGATTTTAATTCACCTGAAGTTACTTGACTATCCATTTTATCCCAATATGTTAGTTTTTTACCTTTAGATTTATTTTTTGTTGCTTGGCTATAAAGTACATTTGAAACAAATCCTTGTAAAGTGCAATTTGTCTCTAAATCTACTCCTGCTAATGTTAAATCATTTTTTACAGCTAATGTTAAATTTTCTAATGATTGATTTGATTCATCCTTAATTCTTTTTAAATTATTAAGAACAATTCTTTTAGGATTTTTAGAGCCTTTGAATTTTTTAACTTTAACAGGTTCTTGATAATCTTTTTTATGAGAAACTTTTACTTTTTTAAGTATTGGTTCAGGTTTCTTTAATGGTTTTGATTCTTTTAATTGTGTTAAAAGCTCAAACATATTCAAACCATTGTCTAAACAATAGTTTCTTAATTCTTTGGTAGATAATTCATTTAGGTTCATTTTTAATGTGCTCCTAAAAATTATAGAAAACAGGATTATCTTCAAACAAGTAAATACTATCCATATCTTTGTGTTCTTTTTTTACTAGACTAGTTATTTTATTCCCTACCTTTTTTAGATCAAATGAGGGACCCTTTAAACTATATCTAACAAGATCTCTGAAATTATGGATAGCTCCTTCTTCATCATTTAATTCAAATCCTAAGTCATTCATCATTACTCCTAGAGTTAGATCATGAATAGAGGATCCTAAATTTTTAGTTGAAGTTTTCTTAGCTTCACTTAAATATAAAGGTAAAACTAGAGATAAGTTATTTCTATTTTGTCCAAAACCAGGTACAGATAATATTCCAACTTTATCTATTTGTTCTTCATTTGTTGGATTTTCTAATAAATTGATAATATTTTTTCTTTGATTAACTTCTAATTTCATTAAATCTGCAAGATTAAGTCCGTGATATTGATTAATTACATCATAATTTTTAATTAATTCTGCTTGATTTTTCATTAAACCATAAACAAAATCTGCTCTTGAATCAATAACTTTAACTAAATTAGCTTTATCATAATCTCCTAATGATTGATTATAATCTCCTATTTCTTTGTGAGGTTCACTTGGAGTATTATTTTCAGTAGTATAGTCTATTTTATTTGATGTTGCTTCTTTTTTTAATACATTTAATCTTCTTCTAATTCCATTTCCATCTCTATTACAATTAAATTCTCTATTAACAGATTTTGCCATAGTTTCTAATCTAGGATCTTTATGTGTTAAATTCTGGTATCTTGGAGCTTTAAGAAGATTTAGTAAATGTGCATTTTCAGCATCTGTCCAGTGTTTACGTGTAAGTTTTCTTTTCTTTACTGTTGGGATTACATCTTTAGATTTGTCGACTGTTCTAAGTTTTCTGTTATGATTTGTCATTTTGTAATCTCCATTCTTCCCTTATTATAAGTATCTCTTCCATAATGTGCTAAATACGCTCTTATGCTTTCGTTTGAAAAAACTCCTTTAATTCTTGGATCTTTAAGAATATCTTCATAAGATAATCCTTTATTTTTATATTCTATAACAACTTCTCTTGCTATACTTTCAGGTAATTGTTCTAATTCGTGATTATTCTTTCCATTTGTTTCTTTTATTTTTTTTTCTAATGAAGAATTTCCAAATAAGGTATCTAAAATTTCAACAAAAGGTACTACTTGTTCTGGATTTAATTTTTCAAGAATATTTTCTGTAGGTATTACAACATAAGTAGAAGTCATATAATGTTCTAATTTGCCAAATGAATTAGCTTGATCTATTCTTGTTAAATGAGCTCTGTATGACCCTAAACTTGACCTAGTTATTCCTAGAATATTCATTATTTCTTCTGTAGATTTACCTTGATTCGTAAGAGTTTTAACTTTATTTCTAGTTTTCATTTTAATGAATTTCTATATTCATTATCGTTTATAAAGATTTCTATTTGTTACTTTTGGAGAATAGTATCAGTTTAGTTTTCTTTCTTGGAAATACCTTCAACTTTATTGAATCTGATCATATTTTCTACAAAAGATTCTATCTTTTGCTCATGGCTTACAATGATTAATTGCTGAACATTGAGTTGTTGTAAAACATCTCTCATTTTGTCTAATTGTTGATCTGAAAAACCATCTGTAGGTTCATCTAAGATTACTAAATCTTTGGTTTTTATCTTGCTTAAAAGAGAGTTGATAACTTGGTTTAATGCTAATCTATATGCTAAAGCTATTGCAGTTCTTTCCCCCCCAGATAAATAGGCATAATCTATTTCATAATCATTATATTCTATAATAGGTGTGAAATCATCATTTAATCTAACATTGAAAGCATCTGGGACAAGCATTGCAAACCACTCTGTAAATACTTTTGAAAATTCGGATTGTAATTTTAACATAACATTTTTTTCTATAAAAGAAATTACAGGTGCAAATTTCTTTGAAAGCCAATTTTCTAATTCTGAAATATAATGTAATTCTTTTTTGATGTTTTCTGTTCTAAGGATTTTTTTCCTTAATTCATCTATTTGATATGAAAATACTTCTATTTCTTTTTTTAATTCAGCTACTTTAATCTCTGCTTGTTTTTCTTGTCTAAATGCTTCTTCTAATTTAGTTTTTATTTCTTCGAAAACATTATCAAACTTTTTCAATTCTGCTAAAGAATCTTTTAAACTTTCAGAATGTGTTTTTAGTAAATTTATATCTTTTTCAAATGCAAAATTAGATCTTTCTAATTCTGTTATTTTTTCTTTTTTCTCAGCTACATTTTCAAATTTTATTTTTAATAATCTTAAATCTTGGATTTCTTTTTCTTTAGAAGAAATATCTAGATTAATTTTTGTTATTTTATTTGTAATAGATAATTTTTCAATTTCTAAAGATTTTATTCTTTCTATATTTAGGGAGATATCTGAATCTAATTTATTTATAGCATTTGTTTGATAAATAGGGTCCACATCCTGCAAACAGGTTGGACACATGTCAATATGTTTTAATCTTTCTTTTGTCGTTGCTGTTTCAGAGTTCTTCATTCTTAGAGAAGCTAATTCTGAGGTTGTTTTTAAATTCTGCTCATTTAATTCCTCTTTCCCTATTTTTTTGGAATTTAATTCTTGTTCTGCCTGAGATATTTTTGCTGTGTCAAATTTTAAAGTTTCTAATTCTGAAATTTCTCCTTTAAAGATATTTATTCGTTTTAAGTTTTCTAAAATAGAGTCATTTTTTGAAGAAATCATTAGTTTGGTTTTACTTAGTTCATTTTCTACACTTTGCTGTTGGTTTATTTTTTCTGAAATTTTGAATTTTTCTTCTTTGATTTTTTTCATTTCCTCTGTTTTTAAAAATAATTCTTTTTCAATGGAAGTTAAGTTATATCTTTTTGCTTCTAAGTTTTCTTCTTTAGAAATTATTTCTTCTTTATCCCTTTCAAAATCTACTGTTAGCCCTTGTTTTATCCTTTTTTCTTCTCTTAATTTTGAAGTTAGTGTTGAAGTATTTTCTAGTATTTTTTTGTATTTGTCTATTCCAAAAACATGTCTTAAAGTGTTTAATCTGGTGTTAGAATCTTGAATAATTATTTGCTTCATTTCTTCCTGAGGTGTATAGACTGTGAATTTGTATAATAAATTTTGTTTTTTTGAAAATTCTTTTGGATAATTTAAAATATCTAAAACTTTATTTTTTAACTCCATAACAGAAATTTCTTTTGTTTCTCCATCCATGGTTATGGAACAATAATCTTGGGAAATGGATTTTCCTCTTTTCAAAGATCTTTTAATAAGAATGTTTTTGTCATCAACTTCAAATTCAATAGATACTTCTGCTTTATCTTCTCCATTTCTTAAAAGTGAAGTTCCTTTTTGACCTGGTTGTAATCCAAAAAGTGCAAATTCTATACTTAATAGAACAGAGGTTTTTCCAGAACCAACATCACCTGCTAATAATGTAGAACCCTCAACAAAATCTATTTCTTCATGTTTATAGCTTCTAATATTATCAATAATTAATTTTTTTAACCTCATTTTAATCAAAACTTGAATTAGTATTTAAAGATAGTTGTGGTGAGGAGGGATTTCTAAAATTTCAGTGTTTTTTTTGAACTTTCTATTAACCTAGTTGAGAAATTATCAGAAGTTTCACCTTCTTGTTTTTCTATTGAAAGAATATTTATTAGTGATGGAATTAAATCATTAAAATCTGAAGGATTTTTTTCAGAGTAAATTTTTATAGCTTCTTCTTCAATATTTTCTGTTTCTATAATTTCATCATCAAATTTAACTTCTTTTGTTTTTAAATCGTGTGTGTTTTTAAGCATGAAATATCCTTTTTTTCTTTTGATATAATCTTCAATTTCTGGAAATTTTATATCTGACATTTTTCCATCTTCTAATTCCCCCCTAACTCTTAGCAGAATTATTTTATCTTCAATTTCTTTTTTTTCTATTTCTCTGATTATATTAGAAGTAGCATCTAAGGCACTATTTAGTTGAATTTCAAAATAAGCTATTTCTTTTATTTTTAATTCTACTTTTTTTAATGGGTTTGAATCTTCTGTATCTACAATATAAAAACTTCCATGATTTAAATCTTGTAATTCTGAAAAACTATTTGGAAAAACAGGGCCTGGATAAACAAAGTTTTCATATTGAAAATCTATATGTAAATGGCCTAGAGCATAATAATCTGCGGGAGGTAAATTATCTGTTTCTATAGCATCTATAGGTAATGTTCCTACAGCTTTATCTAAAGTGGTATGTAGCATGAAAATTTTAAACATTCCTGGTGCATCGTTTAATTTTATTTTTCTTAAATCTTTTACTTCTAGTCCTGATTTTCTTCCAGGATAACCATAAATTGCAATTCCCTCATGAAGTGTAGGATTTAATATTAGTTGATCTTCTCGTTCTTCATAATCTTCAACATTTTTACAAAAACCTGCTTTTTCTAAAACATCTAAAAATGTTTTTCCTGAAACAGAATAATCATGAGAACCTGCAATTATAAAACAAGGAATTTTAGCTTTTTTTAAATTTTTAAATATTGCAAATGTTTCTTTTAAAATATCTATTGAGGGGTATGGATTATCAAAAATATCTCCTGCAATAAGTACAAACTCTACTTTTTCCTTAATACACCTATTAATAGCCATTCTAAATGATTCTAGGTTAATATCTCGTAGCTCTTGCTGTTTCCATCCTCCTAAATGTATGTCAGCTATATGTGCAAATCTTGGCATGGTAAGACACCTACGGTTTCTTGACCGTCAACTTCCCTTTATTTAATTTGGTAAACATCTTTATTACTCCTGTAAATTTTAATTTAAAATGGTATATAAAATTGATTGTGATAGAAAGAGATTATTCCAATTTCCAACAAAATAATTTTTCTTGAAATAAAGATTTTTCATCTAATAATATTTTTTTAAAATCTCTAAAATCTATATCTTTTGTTAATGAACTTGTTATAATATATATTTTTCCTTGCTTTTTTAAGTAATTACTTGCTTGATCTAAAAACTTGTTCAAAATTTCGCTTCCATTTTTTCCACCTGTTGTTGCAAGTTGTGAATTTAGTGGTTCATCTTTGTTTTCTGGTAAATATGGGGGATTAAAGATAATTATATCAAAATTATTTTGTTTGATATTTTGAAATAGGTTTGAGTGGATACTGTTGAAACCTAATTCCTTGCAATGTTCAACAGCCTTAGGATTTATATCTCCTGCAAAAATATTTTGTTTTTTTATTCCAGCTTTTAATGCTGTTTGTAAATTTATTCCACTTCCACACCCAATTTCTAGAAATGTTAAATTTGGATTTTGTTTTAATAATTTTGGAATTTCTTTTTTAAGAACATTTGATAGAAGATGAGAATCTTCTGCAGGTTGATAAATATCTTTCATTAATTTACTTAGAATAACCTATTAAAAAAGTTTATCAATTGACTTCTAAAGACAAACATTAAAGTTAATAAAATTAAAAGAAAAATTAAAGAAGATATAAGAAATACAGTCATTCCTGAAACTTTAGATTTTTTTCCATATTGTGAAACATTTTGTTGATTCATTTGTTGAACTTGTTGTTGAACTGGAGGTATTGGTTGTTGCGGTACTTGTTGTAGTGGTTGCTGTACTTGTTGAGGGCTTGGTTGTATTGGTGGTGTTACAGGTTGTTGAGCTTGTTGAACAGGAGGTTGACCTGCTATTGGTTGTGTTTGGATATTTTGTGGAACTTGTGCAGGCACAACAGTGCTAGGATTTCCAGCTTTTTGAGATTGGAGCTCTTTTGCAGCTGCTTCTATTTCTTGTTTTTTGTAACCTGAATTATAAAAAGACATCATTGAACTTTTCAAAGTATTTCCACTTTCTGTAGCTCTTCTTAAACCTTCAAGAATTTCTATATTAATCATTTTAATTTATCCGAATTTTAATAAATTTCCGTCTTTTGTTAAAAATACTGTTTTACCTTCTTTATAACCTAATTTTTTTGCTATTTCCACCATTGGTTGTTCTTGTTTAGGAAATCCATGAGTTGGAATAATATATTCTGGTTTTACCATTCTAGTCATCATTTCAACATCTTCTTCCCTTCCATGTCCTGGTGAATGAACATTATCATGAATATTTACCCCTTGTTTTTTAATAATAGCATCCATTTTTCTACGCGCAGCTATATTATCTTTAACAGGGATTACTCTTGATGCGAAAATTAAATCATCACCTGGTTTAAACATAAATGGTGTAGCTCCTTTGGTTATTCTATCTAAAATAGAATTTTGCTCTGCTTGATGACCTGTGCAAACAATCAAATATCTTTCTCTATTTTTTTGCACTTTTCTTAATAAAGCATTTACTTGATTTCTATATCTTATAACTTTTATTTGATTTCTAAATGGACACATTCCGGATTTTAATGCACTATCTGTATATTTCTCCATGCTCCAGCCTAAGAAAATTATTTGTCTACCTGTTTTTTTCCCCATATCTACAATTGATTTTAATCTAGAAATCTGTGATGAAAAAGTTGATATAAATAAAGCTGCTTTATCATTTTTCAAAGAAGAAATTGTTTTATCTAATAGATCTCTTGCATAAGCTTCACTTAAGGATCTTCCTTCTTCTCCAGAACTTAGAGAATTAATAATTAAAACTTTAACACCTTTCTTTCCAATTTCTTTTAATTTTTTATAATTTGGTGGAGGGCCCATTACAGGTGTATCATCAAATTTAAAATCAACAGCATAACATACTGTTCCATCTTTTGTATGAAGGGCTAATGTTGAACATTGAATTGTTGAATGGGTTATATGGATAAAATCTATTGTGGATGTTCCACTTTTTCCAACAATTTTATGAGAAGAGTCAGGTTCAACTATTTTTAATTCGTTTGCAATATATGTTTTTTTATCTTTGTAAAGTGTTTCTAAAAAATGTATTGTAAATGCTGTTCCCATTATAACAGCGTTAGGATATCTATGGATTATTGAAACAATTGCTCCAACATGATCTAAGTGAGCATGTCCGATAAAAATAGCTCTTACTTTATCTGTCCAACCTAATTTATCTAAAACTAAATCATTTGGAATAGCTTTTGAATTTCTTAATTGAGCTTCAGAATGAATTTGAAAAGGTTCTTTTCCTTGTAATTCTATTAAAGCTGGAAGGCTCACACCTGCATCAAAAATAAAAACATCTTCACCTGATTTTATAGCAACCATGTTATTTCCAACATATTCAAAACCTCCAATTGCACATATTTCTAGTCCCATTTTTTTACCTCTTTAATTAATAGTATCTACTTAGAAAAATAAGTTTAAAAAGTTTTAATAAGTCAATTTTCTTTTTTATAATATGAAATCACTGAAGCCGTCTATGAGAGAAAAGAAAAGATATTTGAAAATTAGTGGGAAAAATCTTAAGTCAAATGTAGATAAAGCTATTCTGGAATTTATTGGAGCTTTGGGAATGTCAAAAGCTTGTCCTAATTGGATTAAATTGAATAAGAATTCTGGGATTCTTGCGGTGAATAGAAAATCTTTAGACCATGTTAAAGCTAGTTTTGTAGTGTTTTCAGACAAGATTTCTGTTGAGAATGTTAGTGGGACTTTGAAGGGATTAGGAAAATAAACCCCACCAAAAGCTTTTTAAATAGTTCAAACTAATAAATTCTGTAAGAGAAAAAGAAAAAACATTATAATATTATAAATTTCTCTAAAAATAAGATAAATAAAATCAACTTAGACTGATGGATATACAAAATCAAACAATGGGTTATGATAGAACTGCAACTATGTTCTCACCTGAAGGTCACTTATTACAGGTAGAATATGCTGAAAAAACAGTTAGACTTGGAAGTTCTAGTATTGGAATGGTTTGTTCTGATGGTGTATTTATTTTAGCTGATAAAAGATCTGAAGATAATTTAGTTGTTCAGAAATCTGCTAACAAAATCTATGAAATTGATTCTCATATTATTACAAGTGTTGCGGGAATTATTGCAGATGCAAGAGTTTTAGTTGAAAAAGCTCAATTAATTGCTCAACAACATAGAATAACTTATGATTCTCCGATTGAACCTGAATTAATTATTAAAGAAATTTCAAATATAAAACAGCAATTTACACAATATGGTGGAGCTAGACCATTTGGAGCAGCTTTAATGGTTGCTGGAATAAACAATAAAGTGCCTGAATTATATACAAGTGACATTACTGGTAATTATTTATCTTATTATTCAAATGTAATTGGAGAAAACGACGAAAAAATAAGAGATTTATTAAGAGAAAAATATAAACAAGATTTATCAATTAAAAAAGGTATTAAATTAGCTCTTGAAATTTTCAAAGAAGTAAAGGGAAAGCAATTTGATGAAAATAAATTTGAATTAATTTATATTGAAAATAAAGATATTAAACTAAACAAAATAGAAGGGAAAAAATTAAAAGATTTTATCTGATTTTATAAAAAATATGGGACAAACATTAGCTAGAATAAACCAAGCAGGGAAACATTTTGAAATAATTGTAGATTTAGATGATGCTATTAAATTTAAGAAAGGAGAAAGTTCTTTTATCGAGGCTGAAGGGGACAAAATATTCACAGATTCTAAAAAAGGAATGGTTGCTTCTACAAGTGATTTAGAAAGTTCATTTAAAACAACAGATGTTAAAGAAATTGTTGAAAAGATAATCAAGAATGGAGAAGTTCAACTTACTCAAGAACATAGAAGTGAAGAAAGAGAACAAAAAGTAAAACAAGTTGTTAATTTTTTAACTACAAATGCTATGGATCCTCAATCTGGAAATCCTCATACTTCTGAGAGAATTAAAAGTGCATTAGATCAAGCTAATGTAAATATAAAAAATGGACCTATTGAGAATCAAATAAAAGATATTATTACTGAGTTAAGTAAGGTTTTACCTATCAAACTTGAAACCAAAAGAGTTAAAATAACCATTCCCGCAATACATACAGGAAAAGCTTATGGAGTCATAACTCAATATAAGGAAAAAGAAGCATGGCTCGACGACGGAAGCTTAGAAGTTATGGTTGAAGTCCCTGCTGGAATCATTATGGACTTTTACGATAAATTAAACTCAATAACACATGGCTCTGCATTAACAGAGGAAATAAAACAAACTTAAAATGGCAGAAATAGATAAAATAATCAAAAACTTGAATACAGATTTTTTAGAATATTTGGGTAAAGTTTCTAACCTTAGTGGAGATAATAATATTGAAAAAATTAAGAAAGGTTATGATCATATGAAAGATGTTTATGAAACTCTTCAATTACTTGGCCCAAATCCTTTAACATTTCAAAGAGAAAGATTAAATGAGTTAGAATCCACTCTTGGATTGGCACAAACACAATAAAATGACAAGAAAAATAATAATACCTGGAGAAGTAATAGAAAAAGGAGATCAGTACTTACCTGGTGAAGGCACTGAAAAAAAAGGCGATGAAATAATTGCTCTTAAATTTGGCTTGGCTGAGGAAAAAAACAGACTTGTGAAAGTTATTCCTTTAACAGGTGCATATGTTCCAAGAGGAGGAAATGTAGTTATTGGTCGAGTTACAAATTTAACATTTAATGGCTGGGTAATTGATATAGGTGCTGCTGAAAATGCTTTCCTATCTTTAACAGAAGTTCCAAGATATGTGAATAAGAACGGTTTGGAAGAAGTTATGGGTATGGGGGATATGGTGACAGCAAAAATATGGGGAATAAATAAGAGAGGAGTAGATTTAAGCATTAAATCAAGAGGTCTTGGAAAGATTGAAGATGGATTAATTTTTAAAATAAATCCTCACAAAGTTCCAAGAATAATTGGTAAAGAAGGAAGTATGATTAAATTAATAAAGGATAATACAAATTGTAATATCACTGTTGGTCAGAATGGATTTATTTGGGTACAAGGACATAATATTGAAGATGAATTATATGCTAAAGGAGCAATATTATTTGTGACTGAAAATTCATTTGAAAGTGGACTAACAGACGAAACAACTAAATGGTTTAAGGATAATAAAAAATAAAATGGCAGATATAAAAAGACTAAGCGGAAGAAAAGCTGACGAAATAAGACCTATAAGTGCAA
>Ga0233428_1000642_pt1:27500-45445 | contig 45445 bp, 32 predicted proteins | sample SI_118_April2016_4_FD_179890 | JGI IMG/M metagenome (GOLD analysis project Ga0233428, IMG submission 179890) | Seawater microbial communities from Saanich Inlet, British Columbia, Canada - SI_118_April2016_120_MG | ecosystem: Environmental > Aquatic > Marine > Inlet | place: Canada... | reverse complement strand
CTATTAGTTCGGGCTTATCCGAAGCAAATCATTGCGATGGGTATTATTATTTCTATTGTTGGCGTTTTTGGTGCTGTCCAAATGAATCCCCATTCAAAACTATTAGAAGATTTACGACCAGGAAATGTACTCTTAGATGATATGCATGTGGCAGAAGAACGAATGGGCGCTGTGCTTCCAATAGAAATAATAATTGAAGTGAATGAGGATAGTCCTTTTGAAGATATTCAGGATGTAGAAGTTCTGACATTTTTGGATCAATTGTCTCGATATGTCTCTAATATTCCAGAAGTAGGGAAAGTGGTATCTGTATCTGACTATATGAAAGAGATTCACCGGGCCATGAATGATGGAGATCCGACGTTTTATAAAATTCCAGAATCACGAGAAATGATTGCTCAATATATGCTACTATATGAAAGTGAATTTGAATCACTCATGAATATCGATTATACCAAATTGCGAATTGCAGCCCAGATAAAAGATATTGATTCTCGTCGAAGCACTGAAATGGAAAATGAAATTAACGATTATATTTTATCTATTGTGCCCAACGGTCTCACTGTTGAAGTCACCGGAACCGCATTTCTTGCCTTACGTACCAATAATTATCTTGTGAAAAATTTGACAAACAGTTTTCTGATTGCATTTGGTGTGATTACTATTTTGATGGCCTTTCTATTTCGATCGGTGAAAATGGCGTTGATTTCTGTGTTACCCAATATTATTCCTATGATGATTATGGCAGCGGTATTGGGCTTTTTTCAAATCCCATTACGCCCAAACACCGCCATGACCTTTGCCATTGCCTTTGGGATTGCGGTAGATGATACATTACACTACCTCACACGTTACCGAATGGAATTGGCTGAAGCGGATCGCCACTATCGGCAGGCCAACGATGCCACACTCATGGGAACCGGTATTGCCATGATGTCCACGACGACTATTTTGGTTTCTGGTTTCTTGGTTTTGACTTTATCGGAGTTTATACCAACAGTTCAATTCGGAACCTTATCTGCAATAACGATTTTATCTGCACTGTTTGCTGATTTAACATTTCTCCCGGCTTTATTAAGTTTGGTAAAGCCAAGAATTCGGGGCGGAAAAAGTTGACAACCTTTTTCCTGTACCCTTGTCTTAATATCCCAGTAATTTCTTAATTAATAAATCAGGAATATTTTATGCGTTTCACCATTTTGTTTGTTTTACTAATGACACTTATGCCCGCCAAAGAAAAAGTATATTTTCAACAACATGTTAAATATGAAATTGAAGTCACACTTAATGATACTGACCATACAATTATGGCTTATGAAAAATTATTGTATCAAAATAATTCTCCAGATACATTGGATTTTATTTGGTTTCATATTTGGCCAAATGCTTACAAAGATGATTCGACTGCCTATGCGAAACAAGCAGGAGAAGATTCACGATTTAGTAGATCTGACTCCACGCAACGGGGATTTATTGACAGTTTAGATTTTTTGGTTGACGGTCAAAAGGCAGATTGGGATCCGCACCCAGAATGGATTGATGTAATCAAGTTGAAATTGCCCACCCCATTAATGCCAAACCAATCCATCAAAATTGAGACACCATTTTTTGTAAAGATTCCAGAAGTATTTTCTCGATTGGGTCATACCGGGAAACATTATGAAATGACCCAATGGTACCCAAAACCTGCAGTCTACGATCGGAAAGGGTGGCATCCCATGCCATACTTGAATCAAGGTGAATTTTATTCAGAATTTGGATCTTTTGATGTGAAAATTACATTGCCAAAAGATTACCGCATTATGGCCACCGGTGACTTAGTAGATGGGGAAGCGGAATACGCTTGGTTAGATTCCCTTACCCTCGTATCAGATTCCATTCACGCACTGCCCAAAAAAGATTTTAAAAAATGGGCAAAGGCTCAGAAGAAAAAGAAGAAAAAAACGGATATTGATTCCACAAGCACTGAAATGAAAACGCTTCATTTTCATCAGGAGAAGGTGCATGATTTTGCCTGGTTTGCTGATAAAAAATGGTTAGTACAAAAAGGAGATCTATATTTAGCTGATTCGACGCGAAATATTACTTTATGGTCATTTTATCTGCCCAAAAATGCAAAATTGTGGGAAAATTCAATCGAATATCTTCATGACTCCGGATATTGGTACAGCCGCTATTATGGAGACTATCCCTATAATCACATTACGGCGGTGGATGGAGATTTATCTGCCGGCGGTGGTATGGAATATCCAAACATTACAGTAATTTCAAAAATGCCGGGGAAGCAAATGTTGGAGATGGTCATAATGCATGAGGTTGGTCACAACTGGTTTTATGGAATTATAGGGAGCAATGAACGCTATCATACTTGGATGGATGAAGGTTTAAATGAATATTCTTGTATAAGGTATTGGCAAGATAAATATAAAAATGATAATGAAAGATTCGTTGTGATTCCTTTAATCCAAAATAAGTTAGGAATAGCTAAAGACTTAAAATTTAGCTGGTATGAGTATTTTAGATATTCATCCTCTGCAAAGAGCCAAAACGCCCAACCCTTAAATCTTAAGGCTGATGAATATAAAGGTAGTAATTACGGACAGAACTATTCAAAAACGGCGGTGTTCACCCGATTTCTTCAACATTATCTTGGCGAGGATAAAATGGATGAAATCATGCAGGATTATTATGAAACTTGGAAATTCAAGCATCCCTATCCTGAGGATGTTCAATCCATATTTGAAAAGCATACGGACAAGGATTTAAGTTGGTATTTTGATGGTGTTTTTGAAACAACTGATTATGTGGATTTCTCAATTCATCGAAAAGGGAATCGGTTTACTGTATCAAATAAGGGAAAATTAAAAACACCGGTAGAAGTGGTCTTTTTCGGCAATAACCATGAGGTATTGGAAAAACGGTGGATCGAAGGCTTCGAGTGGCGGTCAGTATTAAAACCGCCGGCAAATGTATGGTATGCCATCATTGACCCAGATGAACATATGCCCGATGTGGATCGAACCAATAATGCCACTCGTGCAGAAACCCATTTTCATTTTGTGTGGGATCAACCCACATATTACGACAGAGACATTAATGTTCTTCCCTGGCTATTCAGCTATAATTATTATAATGGATGGACTCCGGGATTCATGATGTATAAAGGTGGGACGCCGGGGTATAATTCAACGACCGTTTTTCAACCGATGTTGGATTTAAAAAATGAAAGTGTGGTCGGGAGTGTGGCCTATATTAAAAAATTAGAACCGAATGTCAGATTCGATAAGGCCAGTGTGAGTTTTAAAGGATCTCAAATGGAGGGAAGGTCTTTAGGCTCAATTTCTTATTTGGGATTATTTGGCGATCGTGAATCTGGGGGGTCCCTGAGATCGGGCATGCAATATGCACGGTTGGATTCAACTGCTTTTGATACCACCATGTACACATCCGGGGTGCATCCTGTATTCGAATTGGGATTTGACCAACGGTGGCAACCCAAAGGGAAAAAATATACCTTAAGTACGAAAATGGAAATAAAGGTGGGCGATGGATTCTCAATTGCATCATTTGAGACGAATTTAAAATTAAGTTTTACAAAAAAACTGGGGGTTGATATTCGACTATGGACCGGTAGCTTCCTCAATGACAAAAGTGTACCCAACCATTTCCGAACCTATTTGAGTGGTGGGGTAGATCCCACATTCTCAACCATAGCCTTTGATCGTACCGGACAATCGGGGATGGCCCTCCTGCAAAACCAATACATTCAACAGGGCCCGAGTTTACGCGGATATGCGACTAATGTAAATGGCGGGCCTCTATCTTCTGCAGGCACGACTTGGGGGTTAAATATTGATGGAAAATCTCCATTATTTTTGGATTTGGCTGGTGGCGATGAATTTAAAGATATCTATACAGTTGCAGGATTACAACTGGGACCGATCATTCTGCCATTATATCAAAGTTGGGAAGTCGAAAATAAAACGGCCACAAACTGGCAATGGATAAAAGACCGAATGCGGTTATCTCTGCAATTCAATTTTGATGAAGGATTTTTTATTTCCTTTTAATAAGTTTTATTATCGAGTCCTTTTTTGCGGAAGTTATCGTCACTAAATTCTATTTCCTTTTAAAGCCATTTAATTAAGTATTGAGGTAAGAAAAAATTATGAAATGGACGAAAGATAAGTTCGTGGACGATTTGCGGAACAATTGTACACGGGAGATAGCAAAGATCGGAGAGAGGATTATCAAATTCTCAGAGGAGAATGCTACCGAAATGACGTGGGGGCGTGGTGATGACCATGGCACTTTCACTTTTCGCTGTAATTCAGATTTTGGTATGCTACCCCTATTTCATATGAAATCGGATGGTCAGCTTAATCTACAGATTAATTTTCTTAGAGAAAAAGAATTGCCCAAAATGGTCATGCGAGATATGCTTGTAAAATTGGAAGCAAATTTTCTTAGAGATTATGATGAAGAATCCTATCCGGTGGATACCTATGAAGAAATGGAATTCTTATTCCACACCTATACGCAGGTGGATAAGTTTTTAAGTACTGTGGAAGGATGTGTATACCGTTTGAAACAATAATTATGAATTTTTATCTATATTTGATTGGAGCCCTGTTGGCAATTACCGGTGGGGCTTTTTCTTTTTATTTCTATGCTGTCTCTATTGGTCGGATGCCATATAGGCAATGGTGGGTGCCAAGAATATGTCAAATCGATTTAACCAATTGTGTGGCCATTACAAGAACCAAATATGGGCAAATATTCGGCATCACTAATTCGATATCAGGCACCATATTTTTAATCATTTACGGCTATACATTATTGACTGCCGCAATCGGATGGGTGGATCCATTACTGCCTTTTATCATGGGTGTTTTTACAATCCTGATTGGTTTATATCTTGTCTATGGACTATTCAAGTTAAAGACGGTATGTCCACTTTGTATCACCATCCACACCATGAGTCTCGTCATTTTCATTCTACAATTGATTATCGTGTATTAGTGTAGGTTACTTTTTTTCTTATAGAATGACCCGGAAACTGATAATATATTTTTTGATTATCCCGAGTATTGTTTGGGGCGCCGTAGGTACCCTCACAGGCGTAATTCGAGATGCATCAACCCAACAACCCCTTATCGGTGCCAATGTCATCTTAAAGGGAACGGATCTTGGGGCGGCCACGGACTTGGACGGGAATTTTCACATTCCAAATGTCCCCGTGGGGAGTTACACCATCACCGTTACCATGATTGGGTATGAATCCATTTCGAGAGCCAATATTCATGTGGTACCGAAACGGACGACTTATACAAACTTTAATTTATCATCTCAGGTCATCGAAGGAGAAGGGGTCGAAGTGACGGCACGGTATTTTGAACGGGCAAGAGATGCCATTGCCAGCAGTCGATCTGTCGATATAGAAGAAATTCGTTCGGACCCTGTGGGGGCATACGATATAATGGCCATGATGCAAAGTCTGCCATCAGTGATTTCCGGTGCAGATCAATCCAATGAAATCATTGTTCGTGGCGGCAACGCCGGGGAAAACCTTTTTGTCATGGACCATATAGAAATTCCCTTTCCGAATCATTATCCGGAACAGGGGAAAGGTGGAGGCCCCATCACCATGTTGGATACTGATTTTATCGAAAAAGTGGATTTTTTTGCCGGATCCTTTCCAGCGCGATATGGAGATAAATTATCCTCGGTAATGGATATCACGCTCCGGGAGGGCAATCGAGAAAAACATCTATCTGAATTCAGTTTTAACATGGCGGGATTTGGTTTCAATTTTGAAGGTCCTGCATCAAAAAAGGGGGCCTACTTATTTTCATTAAAACGATCATTCCTGGATTTCGTCATTCAGCAGACAGGACTTATGGCCATTCCCCAATATTGGACCATACAGGGGAAAGCAACGTATAACATTAGCCCAACGCAAAAACTCATGTTGAATGTAATTGGCGGGTTGGACGCCATTAATATCGAAGGGGAAGATGATCCTAACTTACGGGGCGCAGAAAATGTAGATATGAATTCAAACCAGCTAACGGCAGGGATAACCTATAAGAACCTATATTCAAAGAATGGTTATAATATTATGTCTTTTAGCACAAGCCGAGTCGGGTTTAATACAGATGTTTACCGGATGACATCAGACAATGAAAGAGATGTTTATTTCGACAATAATGATGGGGAATGGGAATCCACATTAAAAGGGGATTGGGTATATCGCTTTAAGCCAGGTTTAGAAATAAGTACCGGATTTAATATTAAAGCGATTCATCTGGATTATGACAGGCTATATATAAGGGAACCGAGAAAAATCTATGGGTATTCCCTGAATGATTCCATACCAGTTCAACCCATATCTACTGAAGAATTTTGGACAAATTATTATAGAAATCCTGCAATGAGATATGAACCCATTGGAATTGCGGGTACCTATAATACTGTCATTACAAAATCGATTTTAGACTATACGAAGTCGGGTGTCTATGTACAGGCGAATTTACAACCACTCCCCAACTTAGAATTAAAGACCGGTATCAGAAGAGAAACTCTCAGCTATACAGGGAAAAGTACGGTGTCTCCACGATTGGGATTATCCTATCATGTGAATCCAGCTTTGCAGTTTAATTTAGCTGTAGGTCGTTATTATCAGGCACCCTTTAATATTCAATTGAATTCAGACAAAGGTGAGACCCAGGAATTAAAACATTATTATGCGGATCAAATTGTGGCAGGTATAGAATATTTCCTCCGGGATGATACGCGCCTCACTTTTGAAGTATATAACAAAAAATATAAAGATATGATTGGATTAGAATTATTGTCCGATAATGCAGGCAGAGACAGTTTGAATTTTAGCAAACTGATTAATGGGTATAAATCCAGTTCGCAAGGCATCGAGTTTTTTATTCAGAAGAAATATTCCAATAATTGGTATGGGTCTTTGGCATGGGCCCATGCGACGACAGAAGGGATTGACCCTCGATCGGGCGATGCGTACCCCAGTGAATTTGATTATGGAGATGTGGTCACCGCTGTGGGGGGATATAAAATACGATTTATGGATTATCCTTGGTATAATACGTATAAAGAAACGTGGGTGGCTAAAGCCACCTCTTGGTTGCCCTTTGCACCGGCAGATGAATTTGAAATTGGACTGAAACTTAGATATATGGGTGGCCGACCCTACACGCCCCAAACCTATGATCCGCAAATTCGCGAATGGGGTATTAATGCAAAAGACCCATGGAATACGTCTCGTTATGACGATTATATTCGGTTTGATATTTTACTGCAGCAGCGCTTCTTCTTTAAGCGGATGAATATGGTAGCCTTTTGGGATATTATGAATGTATTTAACCGGGACAATCCCTGGTCAACCGTATATAAAGAAGATGGATCAACGGATATGGCATGGCAGTATAAAACATTTCCTGTAGGCGGCATTATACTGGAATTCTAAAGTGATCCCCTTATTTTACCATAAGTAAATTCTCCCATGGGCGTATCGCTTTATCTACTTATTTTAATCCTCATCCTATTCATTGGTATGGCCGTTTTGATCGCCCGGTCCAATCGGGAAGACGATACGTATGCCGATCTTGAAACGGATGAATGGGATTGTCCTGAGTGCGGGTTTCACATTCAGGCAGGGGACATCTGTATTTACTGTTGTGAAGAAAAGCATACATAGTAATTATATTTTTCAAGAATAGTATTCCATGTAACTTATATCAAACATTTTCATGGAATTTAAAATTCAAATGACTCTTTCACCTTTAACCCGTTTTTTATTAAAAGCGGGTGTCATCTATATTATATGGTATTTGATGTATGATTATTATCTGCTTCCTGATGGTCGACTCGATGCGTTCCTCAGCCTTTCCGGTGTGAATTTAGCTGGTGGGATTCTAAATATATTTGGGTGGGACATTTATTCCGAATCAAGGGTGTTGGCAATTACGGGGACAAACGGTGTGGAAATTCAGAATGGATGTAATGGCTTGGAATTGATTGGCTTATATATGGGATTCATCCTCTCATACCCAGGAGGGACTATCTTAAAAAGGGTCATGTTTTTATCCGGAGGGATCATTTTACTTTTTGTAGCCAATGTATTTCGTATTATGCTATTTGCCCTGTCCATTTATTATGTACCCACATTCTGGGAACAAGTGCATATCTATAGTTCCTATTTTATATTTTATCCAATTGTCCTTACACTTTGGTATATCTGGACCACGATGAGCGATGATGATTTGCTCCTAACTCCGGCGGTTAAATGAATAATCAATTTTTCTCCGATTCTTTTAAGTCTTCCCTTTATGGGGAAGATTTAGATGGGGTCAGTAATTAATGGGAGCGATTTCTTGCTAATCAGTCAGAAAACGGGGTTCAGAAAAAATAATCTATATAATAAATCATTGGATTTTATCGATGAATGATCCTGCGTTTACCATTGCCTTAGCCTTGGCCATTGGCATGATTGCCCAGTCAGCGGCACGCCATATAAAAATACCAGGTATCGTTATTTTACTTGCCGGTGGTGTTCTCACAGGGCCCGACGGTTTAAATATTGTTCGCCCAGAGACTTTGGGGGAAGCACTGCCCATTATTGTAGGGTTTGCAGTGGCCATTATATTATTTGAAGGTGGGATGAACCTTCGGTTTGATCGGTTAAAACGGCAGGGAAGGTCCATTCAATCGCTCATATCGATGGGTGCCGTAATTACAGCAGTGGGCGGGACACTTTCTGCTAAACTATTCTTAGGGTGGGATTGGAGTGCATCAATTTTATTTGGCCTTTTGGTCATCGTGACGGGCCCAACGGTGATTAATCCATTATTAAGACGCATTAAAATACGCCAATCAGTAGCAACCATTTTGGAAGCAGAAGGCATCCTCTTGGATGCCATTGGGGCCATTATTGCCGTGGTTGCTTTAGAGGTCGTCATTAGTCCATCTGGATTTACTTTTTTAGCCAGCCCCTTCATTATTTTAGGTCGGTTATTTGTGGGCGGATTGATTGGTATTATAGGCGGGTTTTTTATGGCCTGGCTATTGGGTATCCGAAATTTGGTGCCAGAAGGTATGGAGAATGTATTTACCCTTTCTTTGGTGTTTGCCCTATTTCATATATCCAATGTATTAAGCCATGAAAGTGGCATTGTAGCTGTGACAATCGCCGGTATGGTAGTGGGCAATCGAAAAACAATGGTCACGCGGGAATTAATGGAATTCAAGGAGCAAATGACCGTTATGCTGATTGGTATGCTGTTTGTTCTCTTGGCCGCAGATGTTCGCATAGTCGATATCCAATCTCTGGGATTGGGTGGCCTATATACAGTGTTGGTGCTCGTCTATATTGTCAGACCCTTAAATATATTTTTAAGTACTATGAAATCTGATTTGAAACTGAAACAAAAACTCTTGCTGGCATGGATTGCACCTCGCGGTATTGTGGCTGCGGCTGTGGCGTCTTATTTCGCCATTGAATTAGAGAAAAACGGAATTGATGGTACCCAACTCCGGGCCATGATTTTTCTACTCATCGCCATTACAGTATTATCAGCAGGATTGACCGGTGGATGGGTAGCACAACGGTTAGGATTGAAAAGAAAAAGTGAAAATGGTTGGATTATTTTGGGCGCGAATGCAGTCGCCCGTGCTTTGGCAAAATCATTGCAGACAGAAAGTGAAGAAGTTGTATTGATTGATGAAAATCCTTCATTATGTCGAATGTCGGAAAAAGAGGGGCTAAAAATCATTTACGGTAATGGATTAGAAGAGAATATTTTATTGAGAGCAGCGGTGGATTTGCGGAAAGGTGCCATTGGGTTATCCGAGAATGAAGAAGTCAATATGCTGTTTGCTAAAAAAGTAAAAGAAGTGGGTAAGATTTCTCGTATATATGTGGGTCTTAAAAGAGACGACGAAGGGATTACAGCAGAAATGGTGGATGAGATAGGGGGCAGGATTCCATTTGCTCGCGCCATGGATTTAGAAAAATGGTCACTATGGGTCCGAAAAGAACAAGTCGAAGCCATGACATTAATCTATAATGTTGATGAAGAAAAAATAGCCAGCGATGTTTTTGGGAAAGAATCTACCGGATTAATTCTGCCCTTAATTATTCACCATCAAAAGTCAGTGGCGCCGGTAGGGCATAATACAATTCTAAAAACCGATGAGATAATCACTTGTCTCATTCGTAAAGAGAAAAAAGTCGCCTTTAATGATTGGCTGGCCGATAGTCCTTTCTCCATTTAAACGATTGGCCATCACCCTTATTGGGATATCTATTATATATATAGGGGTTGTTCGGCCGATTCAAACGGTGATTATTCATAAATGGGTCGTGCCATATTTTGAAAAAATAAACCCAGTAGATGGGTCAGTTGCAATTGAAGGTGTGTCGGAAGATCAATTTGATTTAGTAACCCCACATCAATCCGTAAAAATTGAACTCCCCTTTAATGGATGGTATTGGCTCACTTTGGGATTGTTCTTTTCGGCTGGAAATATGGGATGGATAAAATGGCTGACCATCTACCATTTGTTTCTTTTTGTGGTCCTATTTTTAGGGGCCCATTGTATTTTTGCAGGGTTTGATTGGTTTGCCATCATATTAAATATCCATGAGCATATATATAAGGTGTTATTTTTGATTGTGTCTTTAATTGGATTGAAACCTATTTTAATGAATCGAATCATAAAAAATGAATCATGAAACGGCTGCCTGTTTATGAACCTATGACTGTCTTTACGGATATATTAATTTTTATTGTTGGTGTGTGGTTTGCCCGCGAGATCGACCTGTGGTTTCATGTAAGGCTTTTAGAAGTTCACTGGCATTTCAGTAAGTATTTTTACATGATCGCTTTTACGGCTTTGGCTGGCGCAATCTATCATTCCATATTTCCTGAATATGAGATAGTTAGAGATTTTATTTGGAAACTGACAATGTTAGGTATGGGTTTCTCAATTTATACAATGCTCATGGGCACATTATATTATATACTTCCATTTGAGACGGTACAAACCGTTAAATGGGGTGTAACTGCCATTATTTTTGCATTCACCATTTGGATATATTTTGATTCTGATTTTATGAATGCGATTAAACTATATTTGCCCAGCGCGCTGTTCGTTATTGCAGTGATGCTATACGGCTGGTTGGGTAAAGGCGATACAGGGGCCTTATGGATTATGTGTGGGTTTCTAATCACATTAGGGGGTGCATATTTTGTGGTGATAAAGTTTGGATTTCATCAGCACTTTAATCATAATGATATTTTTCATGTGATTCAAATCGTGGGCATGTATATCATTTATCGCGGTGTAATGATGATTACCAATTATGGATATAAATAAGAGCGTAAAACACTCTTTGGATTGATAAATAAAGCCTAAATTGGCGCTCAATTTTTCAAGGAATTACAGTGGATATACAACAAAAAGAAATTAATAGTTATGCCAGAGAAATCGTTATTGATCTTTCCTGGGATGAGATCAAAGATGATTTTGAATCAGCCATTAAAGAATTTTCTAAAAAGGTAAAACTTCCAGGGTTTCGCCCGGGTAAAGTCCCGCGAAAAGTTTTGATGAAACAGTTTCAACCAGCCATCGAAGCGGATTTTGTAGAAAATTCGGTAAACACCTATTACCTAAAAGCGGTTCAGGAAAAGGGAATGGTACCGGTAAATATGGGAAATGTGAGTGATGTCCATTTCCACCATGGGGAACATTTTAAATTTAAAGTCGCTTTTGAAGTTGAGCCTGAAGTCACCATTCCAAAAATGAAAAATAAAAGTCTCAAAGTTGAAAAAACAATTTATATTACCGATGATGAAGATATTGATATGGCCATTGATGAAATGCGTCAGGGTCATGCAGAAGTTAAAACAGTCGAAGACGGGGCGAAATTAGATGACTTCGTCATTGGCGATTTGCAAGAAATTGATGCTACGGGTGTACCCATCATTGGTAAAAAATTAGAAACACGTTATTTGAAAGTAGGCCAAGTTCCTTTTGACGGAGAAAACCAAAAAATATTGGATGGCATTAAGCCAGGTGATAAATGTCAAGTGACCGTTCCCATTGATGAAAAGGGTGCCACCGCCACATTTGAATTATCCGTCCAAAATGTGGAGCGCCAAGTTTTACCGGAAGTAAATGATGATTTCATTAAATCTGCTGATCCGGAAGCCAAGGATATGAGTGACTTCCGAGAACGGGTTAAAGAACGGTTGAGCAAAGCATATGAACAACGATCCGATAAAGCATTTGACGATCATTTGACCGATGCCATGATAAACCATGTGAATCCTGAATTTCCACCATCCATGGCCGAGTCATACTTGGGTCATATGGTTGAGGACGTAATGAAAAGCAATCCCGGCGCGACAGATAAAGAAAAGATTAAAGAAATGTATCAACCCGTGGCAGAACGAAATCTGAAATGGTACCTGATTCGAAATACAATTATAAAGAATGAGGCATACGAAATTACCAGTGAAGATGTCAAAGCAGATATAGATCAACGGAAAGAAGACAATCCAAACGAAGCAAAAGAATTGGAAAAGTATTTTAAGAAGCCCAGCAATCGTAGCCGATTAGAAGATGATTTAATGGAAAAGAAACTCTTGGCTTATTTAAATAATTTTACGAAAATTAAAGAGGTCAAAGTGAATACAAAAGACCTACGAAAACAATCTGAAGGAATGCATAATCATGAAGCATGAAGATCCATTAAACCAACTGATTCCAATGGTAGTGGAACAGACAGGGCGTTTTGAACGTGCCTATGATATTTATTCCCGCCTCCTAAAAGAAAGAATCATATTTTTAGGTACACCCATTGATGATACAGTGTCATCTGTTATTATTGCACAACTGCTATTCCTTGAAGCAGAAAATAGTGAAAAGGATATCTTTCTATATATTAATTCACCAGGTGGTATCATTACTTCTGGTATGGGAATCTACGATACCATGAATTATATCAAACCGGATGTGGCGACCATATGTATGGGGCAAGCAGCCAGTATGGGGGCATTCCTGCTTGCAGGTGGACAAAAAGGAAAACGTTCCGCATTACCCAATGCCCGGATTATGATTCATCAACCATTGGGTGGGGCAGAAGGACAAGCGTCTGATATTAAAATTCAGGCAGATGAAATTCTTCGGTTAAAAAATACACTCAATAAAATATTAGCCAAAAATACAAAGCAAACGCTTAAAAAAATCGAAAACGATACGGATCGAAATTTCTTTATGAGTACGAAAGAAGCGAAAAATTACGGGTTGATTGATACGATACTCACAGGACGGAAATAACTGTAAAAGTGAAAATACCGACCCCATTAGATCCAAGCGCGGGTGAGACCGAGCCCAAAGAACAACGACTGCATCGTCCTTCCGAAATAAAAGCATATCTAGATAAATATGTAATCGGCCAGGACGGGGCAAAACGGGCTGTGGCTGTTGCGGTATATAACCATTACAAACGAATCCTCTCTGACCATGCAGACGATGACGTCGAATTAGATAAAAGCAATATTCTTATTATTGGTCCCACAGGGACGGGTAAAACGTTAATAGCGGATACATTAGCCAGATTCTTAGCTGTACCATTTGCCATTGCCGATGCCACAACATTAACAGAAGCAGGGTATGTAGGTGAGGATGTTGAAAACATTTTGGTGCGATTGCTTCAAATTGCCAATTATGATATATATAAAGCGCAGGCTGGTATCGTCTATATTGATGAAATCGATAAAGTAGGTCGAAAAAGCGCGAGCACATCTATTACGCGAGATGTATCTGGCGAAGGTGTACAGCAATCCCTATTGAAAATATTAGAAGGAACGGTGGCGCATATTCCACCCAAGGGAGGTCGTAAACATCCAGAACAAAGCCTGATTCCAATCGATACGAAAAATATTCTATTTATTTGTGGTGGTTCATTTGATGGACTGTCAGAAATAATCGGGCGACGAATCAATACAGCCAAAATTGGTTTTACAAAGGAATTGGCCAAAACCGACAAAGCAGACGAAATATTAAAAGAAGTCGTACCGGAAGATTTAATTCATTATGGATTTATTCCTGAATTAATTGGCCGTTTACCCGTGGTTACAACATTGAATCATTTGGATAAAGCTGATTTAATGCGTGTATTACTTGAACCAAAAAATTCATTGGTGAAACAGTATGTAAAGTTATTCCAGATGGAGGGTGTCGAACTTTTTTTCCGCGATGAAGCACTCCAGGAATTAATTAAACTGGCCATTAAGCGTAATTCTGGTGCCCGTGCATTAAGATCAGTGATGGAATCCACCATGTTAGATTTGATGTTTCATCTTCCTGAATATTCTGAGGATGGGGTGGTTAAAATAACCATTACAAAAGAATTCGTATTGCGGGGTAAAAAGCCACTCATGCGCCGCCGTCGCCGTTCGGCATAATATTTCCCTTTTCCCTTTTCTTCTTTTATATTTAAACACGGTTCCGAGGCATGAAAAACAAATTACAATCCATTTTCTACATCATTGTTTTAGCATCCAGTATAAGTTGGACGCAGGAACAATACATCAGTCCTGAGGATATTAAAACAGAATGGGGCAATTACACCACATTTCAAAAACAGGAATTGGTCAACTTTGCGACCTTTCTATATAATGAAGGATTTTATGAACGTGCCCTTTTAAGCTATTTCCAATTTTTATATAAATACCCCAAAGATGAATTGGAATTGGCGGCTTATTACCAGATTGCAAAATGTTACGAAGCATTGGAAAGTTGGGAGTTAGCCCAAAACTATTATAATCGAATTTTGGATGAAAGTCCGCCAGGATCTTTGGCAGCCAATGCAGCACAGTATCAGCTCTATTACATAATGTTAACCCAGGAAGAATACGCTGCCATTATAGATAGTACAAAAAACATGGAAGATCCATATGTTTTAATTTTCCGAGCTTACGCCCATTTTGAATTGTTGGAATGGACGGAAGCTCGACAAGCATTCAAAACAGCCGAAGCATTATTTGGTCATGCCCATTATTCGAAGCTGATTCGGCCATGGTATAAAGTAATTAAAACAGCAGAGAATGCGCCATTAAAAGAAAGGACACCGGCATTGCTTTCTTCTCTGGCACCTGGCGGCGGGTTTGTCTATCTAAAACAAACTGAAAATGCAATCGGTGCAATGGGAACCTCATTATTATTATACTCAGCAATGTTGACCATGCCATCCATCGTTCAAAAAGGAGGCATAACTGTAATGGATAATCGCCAGGGTATGGTGCCTGTATCTGGAAGTCTTGAAACTAAAAGTGGAATCTTTGATTCATCGTTTGGGTATCAAATACCTAACAAAATTTCATTGGATACGAAGCGAGGATCTGTATTCATTCCACCTTTGCTCACAGCATTGGGCCTTTATACGGGTAGTATGTGGAAATCAATTCATGATATTGATGCATCCAATCGCAAATTAGTGAGGCGATTTGCTGGACGGGTAACTATGAAATTACCGGTGGAAAAATTCATGGATTACAATGGACCGGATTTTATTATAAAATAATTTTAAAATATGTAAATAAGCATTGCACTGGCATAAAATTAAGATGTATTTTTGCCGGCTGTTCAAGACAGCATTATTTGTTTTTTGAAAATTGGGTATGCGTGGTCCAATTAATTGGATTTGAGAGTCGCTCCAGCCCGGAGCGACAAAGACAGTACAGAATCAAACATACAATGGAGAGTTTGATCCTGGCTCAGGACGAACGCTGGCGGCGTGCTTAACACATGCAAGTCAAGGAGAACGAATCCTTCGGGATACTATTAAACTGGCGAACGGGTGAGTAACACGTAGGCAACCTACCTCAGAGATTGGGATAACTTCGGGAAACCGGAGCTAATACCGAATAATGCAGCGGATCCTTCGGGATATGTTGTTAAAGTGGGCTTCGGCTCACACTTTGAGATGGGCCTGCGTCCGATTAGCTTGTTGGTGAGGTAATGGCTTACCAAGGCGATGATCGGTAGCTGGTCTGAGAGGATGATCAGCCACACTGGGATTGAGATACGGCCCAGACTCCTACGGGAGGCAGCAGTGGGGAATTTTGCGCAATGGACGAAAGTCTGACGCAGCAACGCCGCGTGATTGATGAAGCTTTTAGGAGTGTAAAGATCTGTCGTGAGGGAAGAAAAATCTGGATGTAAATAATGTTCAGACTTGACGGTACCTCACAAGAAAGCACCGGCTAACTTCGTGCCAGCAGCCGCGGTAATACGAGGGGTGCTAGCGTTGTCCGGAATTACTGGGCGTAAAGGGTCCGTAGGCGTCTTGCCAAGTTGATCGTTAAAGCCATCGGCTCAACCGATGATCTGCGATCAAAACTGGTAAGATAGAATATGTGAGAGGAATGTGGAATTCCTGGTGTAGCGGTGACATGCGTAGATATCAGGAGGAACACCAATGGCGAAGGCAGCATTCTGGCACAATATTGACGCTGAGGGACGAAAGCGTGGGGAGCGAACAGGATTAGATACCCTGGTAGTCCACGCCGTAAACGATGAGTACTTGGTGGTGGGGGATTCGACCCCTTCACTATCGGAGCTAACGCGTTAAGTACTCCGCCTGGGGACTACGGCCGCAAGGCTGAAACTCAAAGGAATTGACGGGGACCCGCACAAGCGGTGGAACATGTGGTTTAATTCGATGCAACGCGAAGAACCTTACCTGGACTTGACATGTTAGTGAAATCCCGATGAAAGTCGGGACCTCTACGAGCTTGCTCAAGGACACTATCACAGGTGATGCATGGCTGTCGTCAGCTCGTGTCGTGAGATGTTGGGTTAAGTCCCGCAACGAGCGCAACCCCTGTCCTTAGTTGCCAGCACATAATGGTGGGGACTCTAAGGAGACTGCCCGGGATAACCGGGAGGAAGGTGGGGATGATGTCAAGTCAGTATGTCCCTTATGTCCAGGGCTACACACGTGTTACAATGGCCGGTACAATGGGCTGCAAACTCGCGAGAGTAAGCCAATCCCAAAAAACCGGCCCCAGTTCAGATTGGAGTCTGCAACTCGACTCCATGAAGTAGGAATCGCTAGTAATCGCGGATCAGCACGCCGCGGTGAATACGTTCCCGGGTCTTGTACACACCGCCCGTCAAGCCATGGAAGTCGGCAGTACCCGAAGCCGGTGGCCCAACTCTTCGGAGAGGGAGCCGTCGAAGGTAAGGCTGGTAACTAGGGCTAAGTCGTAACAAGGTAGCCGTACCGGAAGGTGCGGCTGGATCACCTCCTTTCTAAGGAGAATCCCACTTTATGTGGGATATGGTCGAACTCATTTCCTTGTGATCACGCATACCTATTTATTTTTTGGGCTTGTAGCTCAGGTGGTTAGAGCGCATCCCTGATAAGGATGAGGTCCGTGGTTCGAGTCCACGCAGGCCCACTTGATCTGCACCCCCGATAATTTTGGGGCTGTAGCTCAGTTGGGAGAGCGCCTGATTTGCATTCAGGAGGTCGCAGGTTCGATCCCTGTCAGCTCCACCAGAAAGATTTTGTTTTTTGAAAATTGGGAATTGATGTCGATTCACAAATGTGAATCGTCTTCTGCAAACTGCGGAAGGCGGTAACTTCATTTTGTGACACTGAAATAGTAAAATAAGTGAATAATGTTTCTTATCATTAGATAAGAAATTGATCATTCAACTGATCAAGAGCCTTTGGTAAAGCTACTAAGAGCGTATGGAGGATGCCTAGGCACATGGAGGCGATGAAGGACGTGGTAAGCTGCGATAAGCTTCGGGTAGGTGCAAACAACCTTAAATCCGGAGATTTCCGAATGGGAAAACCCAGCCCGGGTTATGCCGGGTTACTCCCACCTGAATATATA
>Ga0233428_1000642_pt1:0-22500 | contig 45445 bp, 32 predicted proteins | sample SI_118_April2016_4_FD_179890 | JGI IMG/M metagenome (GOLD analysis project Ga0233428, IMG submission 179890) | Seawater microbial communities from Saanich Inlet, British Columbia, Canada - SI_118_April2016_120_MG | ecosystem: Environmental > Aquatic > Marine > Inlet | place: Canada... | reverse complement strand
ACCTTGATCTTAAAATATAAATAACTTATTCAGTGAAACATAGAAAGTGTTTTCTGGGTAATGGGATAAAACTTATCCCTTGTCTTTTTCTGATTCAAATTGGGTTTTCTCAAACTCAAATCCTTCATCATAATCCACCGCCTTCCGGGATCATTGGAGAGGATTTGATTATCCATGCTACTTTATTGGAGACGACAGATCCCATAGAGGCGACTCTTTATTATCGATTACCCGGGGGAGAATCCTATTTGGAGATTAATTGTTATAAAGTGGGATTTAATTGGGAAGCAGTTATTCCAGAATTTGCTCTAACTGAAAGTGGATTGGAATATGTAATTACTTTTCAATTTCAGGATGGAAGAATTGCGTCTTTTCCGATGGTGGATCCATTTAATAGGCCCCATTTACTTAATACTATTCCACCAGAAGATTCTGGAGATATTGATGTATTTGGCGAACTTCCTAATGTAGATATTCTAATACTTTCACCAGAGCCTTATGATATTGTAGATCAAAATTCTGTACTAGTTGCTGCATCATTTTTTAGTGTAAATAATGTTGATGAATCTACAGTTCGTCTTTTTATTGATGGCGAGGATGTATCTGCTAAAATGTTATTGGAAGATGGTATTCTAAGCTATGATCCTGGGACAATGAAGACAGGAATTCACATTATAGAAATTCAAATGAAGGATTTAGAGCAGCAAGATTTAGCACCGGTACAATGGTCGTTTACTTATGGAACGATCCAAAAAAACATGTCTAAATTATTTGAATATAACGGCGGTGTTAATAGTCGAATCTCTACCGAAACTGTTGCAGGTACGCCATTAAATATTGCTGAAATCATGGGAGATTTATCTCTAAATGTCCAATGGGCTAAATTGTCGACAAACATGCGATTAACATCTCGAGAATCCCCATACCTTCAACCCCATAACCGACTGGGTACCCAGTTTTCATTTGGATCTATTCTTAACTTAGATATTGGCGATTTTTACCCTCGGTTCAATCCATTTACGATAGATGGGAAAAGGGTTCGAGGTCTTGGCCTAAATGCGGATTTGAAGTGGGTGAGGCTTCAGTTCATTAAAGGTGAATTAAACAGGGAAGTCCACCAGCAAAACATCGTGAATGGTGGTTATCAAATTTTACCTGATTTAACTGAGACGAAGGAAGATGGATCAAAAACATATTATTTAGATCGTACCGGATTTGCCTTTAAAAGAAAAATATCCGGAATAAGGCTCTCATTAGATTTATTTTCAAAATTACGTGCCGGTATTCATTTTATGAAGATTCGTGATGATACAACATCCGTAAACCGTGTGTTAAGTGGTGCAGAATTTTCTACAGATTCATTAGTGGCTGGAGTCACGCCTGGCACTTATGATATTGATTCATTTAAAGCAGCGTTGAATTCTGGCGGTCATACACTTAATACGCCAACATCTAACTGGCGTGGACAAAAACCAATGGATAATTTGGTTGTTGGTTTCAATCTCGGTACATCTTTTGACCAAAAGAAGATGACGCTCGATTTCAATTGGAATATGAGTTTATTTAATAGAGATATATGGGATGGTGCCATGTCACGTGCGGATCTAGACACGGCACTTGATGATTCTTTAGACGGTTGGATCGGAGTTCAGTACGATCCAAATGGTAAGGAAATTGAAGGAACGACTAAAATAGATACCGCTTTAATTGCCATAAATCCGATTAAATTTCAGGAAATCTTTATCATTAATTCGAATATGTCACCGTTAGTTCCCATTGACATAAATGCAATGAAAGCACATCCAATATCATCAGTAATAAATATGCCATCTTCCGCATTTAATATTCGGCTTCGGGGACACTATGCCCAAAATAGCTTTCTTTTAGAATACCGACAAGTTGGCCCAGAATATGTGTCACTGGCAAACCCATTTCTTAGGAGTAACGCGCGCCAGTTTACCATTTCTGATAGAGTCTCATTATTAAATCGATCCTTATTTTTAAACTTTGGATTTAAACATCTGGACAATAAAATTCTTCGCACAACCGTTAATCCATTAAATACAAATACATTTTTTATTAATATGACTTTTCTACCTGGTCCTGAAATGCCATCGGTCATTGTAAACTATCAATCCATCGGTAAAAACAATGAGAAAACGAAGTTAGATTCAGTTGGAAGTACCGTTATTGATCTTCGGGAAGATTCAAAAGCAGCTTCCAATATGATGGCGGTAACGGTGCCATTCACCAGTGGTGAGATAAAACAAAACCTAACTCTGAATATTGGTAATGTAACTAATTTGGATAATTTATTAAAAAAACGGAGTTCTGGTTACCTATTCCCAAAAACCGATTCTAAAACAATTTCTATCAATTTATCTTCTGCATTCCCAAGCCAATTGAAAACGATAACCCAATTTAGTCAAACCAAACTTGAGATTCCGACCATGAATGGCAATACGCTCGTTAAAACGCCTTATACATGGACAAATATATCATTGTCGGCCAATTATCACCTTTTCCAGGATAAAATGTTAGCAAAAGGATCGATTTCTCTGTTAAATAGTCAAAGTCAGATTAACTCTCAATTGCTTGGTTTTAGAGCAGGAGCAGATTATCGAATTAATAAAAACCTATCTGCAACATTTATGAGCCAAATTAGATTGAACTATATTCCCAGTTTTAAAAAGGATAACTTGGATAATGATGGGGATGGGCAAGTGGATAATGCCAATGAAGTATTGAAAATAAATTCAACAGGGATTATACTCACACTTCAATATAACTTTTGAACATGATGATTACCCCTAAACACATCCAAAAGTATGCTCAAGACAACTGGGTAGGTTGGCTCATAACTCTTGGTGCGATCATCGTCGTTTCTCTTTTTCACTGGATTGGTGCATTTGACTCAATTGAGCTCAAGACCTATGATTATCGATTTAATACTGTGCGTGGCCCTTTGACCGGGTGGACGATTTCCGATTCCACATATATCAACCGTGGGACAGATGTTGTATTACTTGAAGTTGATGATGAGGCATGGCGCCTGATGCCGGAAGAGTGGCCATACCCACGGGGAAGTGTGTGGGGGAGAGTTGTGCGTAACCTCTATAAATCAGGGGCAAAGGTCATCGTTTTTGATATTCAATTTGATGCACCAGAAAATCGTTCTGAGATATATCAGGATTTAATTAAATCCACCACGACTGAATATATTATGGATCAGGTACCAAATATTCGAGATACGACCCAAGCAAAATATATTTGGGAATCGATTCCATATTTGATTCCCCGTCATGGGGATAAAATTTTAGGTGAAGCTATCACCGAGGCACAAATGTTTGGTACAAAGGTGGTGATGAATGTAAAAATGGTGACAGAACCATCGTTGATTCCACCACAATATATTTCTTACCCGGTAAAACCGGTTACCGAAGCCAAACCGGAAATGGGACTTATTAATGATCAAATGGATATAGATGGGTTTTCTCGTCGTTATGCTCTTTTTGGAGAAATGGCCCATGAACCAGAAAAGTATTATTTAACGTTAGCGGTAAAAGCATTAAAAGCCTTTAAAGAAATTCCGGATTCAGCAAAGCCATATTTTGATCGGGAAAACTTAACCTGGCTATATGGTGAAAATAAGATTAAAGCTTATGGTGCTGGCAATTCATTCCTTGTGAATTATTATGGACCACCTTCCGGTTACAAATATCCGGGAGAAAAAGATTTACCAGCTTGGGGGACATTCCCAAAATATTCACTGGCCTATGTGATTGATACTGAAGATGTAACCTTGCGTGATCCCATTGAGGACTTGGATTGGATGAGTCAATTCTTACCGGGAGAAATTCCAGAATGGATACAAGCTATAGAAGATCCGATAGAACGCAGTGAAATGATGGATGCCATGGGACTTGGGGAAGAATTTGATATTACCAAATCTCCTTTTTATAATAAAATTGTTGTCATCGGCACATCTGTTGAAGTTCATCACGATTACAAACAAACGCCATTTTATAATTTTTGGGGTATTCAGCAATTAACACCGGGGATGGAAACTCATGGTAACGCAATTCAAACATTATTGGATGAGAATTACATAAATGTATTGGGTGGGCAGTTAACAGAATTGGTATACGGATACCCCATAAGTCACACATTATTGATTGCGCTTTTGAGTTTAATTGCATTTCTAATACTGTCTTTCCTAAATCCAGTTGTTGCGGGTATCCTGATTATTTTTGAGGGTGTAATTTATTTTGGCATCGCTTGTGGGCTATTTGTTGATGATCTGTTCTGGATGGTGAAAAGTACATTGGCCTTCATTTTACCCAATTCAATGGTGATAGATAATCCTGGATTATTTGTAACAGATCTTCCTGAAATTGGTCAATCGCTTGTAGTACCAATTGTGGCACCTATGGTCAGTCTAGTTGTTACTTATACGGCCAATGTTATCTATAAGTTTATCGTTGAACAAAAAGATAAGAATTTTCTAAAAGACACTTTCGGCGCATATATATCACCCGATTTAATTGACCAGATGTATGCAGATAAACAGGAACCTAAATTGGGTGGTGTCGCAGGGTATCACACAGCATTTTTCTCAGATATTCAAAGTTTTTCCTCATTCTCTGAAGTATTAGAACCCACTCGGATGGTGAGCTTAATGAATCAATACCTAACTGAAATGACGGATACTTTGCTCGAGCATAAAGGTACACTTGATAAATATATTGGGGATGCTATTGTGGCTTTTTACGGTGCGCCTGTTCCACTTGAGAATCATGAATATCATGCCTGCTTAACCGCATTAGAAATGGAAAACAAATTGGTTGAAATGAGACAAAGATGGAAAGAAGAAGGTGATTGGCCTGACTTAGTCCACAATATTCGCCATCGCGTAGGATTGAATTCGGGAGAAATGGTTACGGGAAATATGGGTTCGGCCATGCGAATGAATTATACCATGATGGGTGATACGGTTAATCTTGCCGCGCGTTTGGAACCTGCCGCTAAACATTATGGGGTATATATTTTTGTTGCTGAAAACACCTACAAAGTCGTTGCAGATCAATTCGAGTGGAGATTCTTGGATAACCTCCGTGTGAAGGGAAAGAAAAAGCCAGTTAAGGCTTACGAGTTATTATCGTTAAAAGGTGAATTGTCGAAGGAGAATAGACAGCTTGTGGACGCCTTTGATGATGGAATGAAATTATATCTTGACCAAAACTGGGTGAAAGCCAAAAAACGATTTAAGGATGCGTTGGCCTTAGAAGAATCATTTTTGGATAGACCAACCACACCATCTAAAGTTTACATTGATCGATGTGATTATTATAAAAATGAACCCCCTGGAAAAGATTGGAATGGGGTCTGGACAATGACGACGAAATAAGCACATTTCGTATTCTGAAGCCATCATGCTTCAACGTAATTTCCGAATCTAATTATGATGCAAAAAACTCGCGGTAATATACTTTGGGTCGATGATGAAATTGATCATTTAAAACCTCATATCCTTTTTTTGGAAGAAAAAGGATATTCCATTGTTACATGTGCCAATGGTAAGGATGGTATTGATCTATCAAAAAACACAGTCTTTGACCTCGTGCTTTTAGATCAATTCATGCCTGGATTAGATGGTATGGAGACCCTAAGGGGCATTAAAGAAAATAACCCTGCATTGCCGATTATCATGATTACCAAAAGTGAAGAAGAATGGCTTATGGATGAAGCTATTTCGGAAAAAATAGCTCAATTTTTAATAAAGCCGGTCAATCCAAATCAAATTTTTATGGCGTGTAAACAAGTACTGGAAAATATAAAAATTCGTAGTGAGAAGACAAACAGTGGATACCTGCAGGAATTCCAAAAAATTGAAATAGATGTAGAAGAAGCGACTTCATTTAATGATTGGTGGCGGATTTATAACCGATTGGTAAAATGGCAATTAGATTTTGATGAGCAGAAGGAAGTGAGTTTAAATCAAATATTAGAAGAACAAATTCAATCCTCTAATAGAAAGTTTACTCATTTTGTCGAAGATAATTATGAAAAATGGTTAGTAGAAAAAGATCGCCCCAATCTTTCAACTGATGTATTTCAAAAATTTGTTCAACCAATTCTAATGGAAAATACTAAAGTCTGCATGCTCGTGATGGATGCCATGCGGCTAGATCAGTTTATGTCTTTATACCCAATGTTGGCCGAAAATTTCACCATTCGTATTGAATCATCCTCATCAATTCTCCCATCATCAACGCCGTTTAGTCGTAATGCAATTTTCTCAGGTCTATTCCCTGAGGAATTTTGTCGTAAATATCCGGAACAATTAAGCGCCATGTCAGAAGATCGAGGTAGCCTAAATCAGTTTGAAAAAACGTTTTTAAAAGACCAATTGACACGAGCTGGATTGACTGATAAATCGCTTCATTACCATAAAATATGGGCGGCAAACGAAGGGCAGAAATTTCAATCCAGAGTGAGTGAATATCTCAATTTAGACTTGTTGGCCATTGTAGTAAATTTTGTTGATCAACTGGCACATAGGCGGTCTGAATCAGATGTAATAAAAGAGATGGTTCCTGATGAATCTGGATATAGGCATGCTGTAAAGGTCTGGTATGAAAATTCATGGATTCGTTCTGTGTTAACCGATCTCGGTGCTGCGGGATATAAAATTGTGTTGACGAGTGATCATGGGAGTATCATGGTCAATCGAAGTTCCATGGTAGCAGCGGACAAACATTCTTCTTCTGGTGTCCGTCATAAACATGGGAGAAATATCAATGCCAATGATAAAAGTGCTCTTGATATTCGAAATTTAGAATCCTACAAACTTCCATCACTTGGACATCAGAATAACTATTTATTGGCTAAGGATGACTATTTTTTTCTATACCCAAATGAACAACATAAGTATAAAAATATGTTAAAGGGTAGTTTTCAACATGGTGGGTTATCCATGGAAGAAATGATGGTTCCAATATTTATAATGGATCCAAAATGAAAGAGGTTACTTTAAACTCTGTCAAGGAAACCAAATCTTTTTCAGAAGAATTCGCCAGAAAAACTCCCAAAGGAACCATTATTGCATTAATCGGAAATCTCGGGTCAGGGAAAACCACTTTTGCTCAAGGTTTTGCCCTTGGATTGGGAATTCAAGATTCTGTTATATCGCCCACCTTTAAACTGGTGAGTGAATACGAAGGTCTTGATCAAGCACTATATCACATCGATTGTTATCGACTAGATACACCACTAGATTTTATCAATATCGGTGGTGAAAACTATATAAACCCAGAGAATGGGATTACATTGATAGAATGGGCAGAACGAATTAAACCCTTTTGGACAGATGATTGGGTATTCATTCATTTTAATCGTGTTTCTGAAAATCCTAATGCCAGGTTAATTAAGATATCAGGGAGAGTTGATTGAATATTTTCGCCATTGAAACAAGTACAGATTGGTGTAGTATTGCATTTATACAAAATGAAAAATGTTTGTCTAAAATTGAGAAACAGATTCCTAGAAAACATGCAGAAAAACTCCCAGAGTTCTATAAATCCTTAAACCAAAAGATGTCACTTGATAAAATAAATTTAGATGCCATTGCTATTTCCATTGGACCGGGTTCATTTACAGGGTTGCGAGTTGGTTTGGGTTTTGCAAAAGGGTTGGCCTTCGCGAAAGGATTACCCATTGTTCCTGTTCCTACATTGCAAACGATTGCAACAGGTTGTGATATAATATCCGACGAATTTACCGTATTATTATATTCTCATAGTGAAGTTGTTTTCCACCAGAAATTTTCACAGACTAAGGATCGTTTAAGGGCACTCACCCAAGAAAAAGCAGACGTATGGTCTGCTTTAAATCTTTCTGGGGAGATCGTCCAGTATGGGTGTGAAGCACTCATGAATGATGAACCATTTATTTCGAGTTCGCCCAGTGCAGAAATGACAGGAATATTGGCAGAAAAATATTTCGATGATTGGGTAGTCCATACCCCATTTGAATTGGTGCCTAATTATATTTCTGCATTCACATTAGGTGCGAAAAAGTGAATATACGTAAAATGACACTCAATGATTTGGATATCATTTATGAAATGGAAAAACGAATATTTAATGATGCATGGTCAAAAGAATCCATAAAAAATGAGTTAATTCGGGCAGGCCATTCCCTAACCCTCATCTGCGAACTACAAGGGAAAACAATTGGATATTTTTTCGCTCAATTGGTGGAAAATGAAGCACATATTTTAAATATTGCAATAGATACTCCCTATCAACACCGGGGGTACGGCAAACAATTTTTAGATCAAATAATAAAAATATACTTAGAGAATGTAAACGTGTTTTTGGAGGTGAAACGATCTAATTTCTCCGCAATAAATTTGTACTTAAGTTTTGGATTTGAAGAGATTAATATTCGAAGTGATTATTATTCTGATGGAGAAGATGCTTTAATTATGGTAAAAAAAAATAAAGAATATGACCTGGTTTCGTCGCAAAGATAAAAATATTGCGGAACTGGGGAAAAAAGATATTCCCAGTGGTTTATGGACAAAATGTCCAACCTGTACAGAAATCCAGTATAAACCTGAATTAGATAAAAACCATTCTGTTTGTAGACATTGTGGTCACCATTTTCGTGTTTCGCCAGAAGTATACCGTGATCTTCTTTTAGATCATGGAAGCATTGAGGATATATTTTCAAATGTAAAATCTGCTGATCCCCTAAAATTTAAAGCCAAAAAAAAGTATTCGAATCAATTGGAATCTGCTATTGATAAAAGCGGACAAAATGATGCGATCAATTGTTATTTCGGAAATATCAATAGTCATAAAATTATTCTTGGGGTCATGAATTTTTCTTTTATTGGTGGTAGTATGGGCTCGGTGGTTGGTGAATTATTTTCTAGATCGGTTGATTTGGCCCGTGAAAAGAGTATTCCATTTGTTTTGATTAGCTCTTCCGGTGGAGCTCGGATGCAAGAATCTGCATTATCACTCATGCAATTAGCTAAAACCAGTTCTAAGCTGGCAAGATTTCAGGAAGAAGGGGGACTATATATTCCAGTATTAACTGATCCTACGACTGGGGGTGTCACTGCCAGTTTTGGAATGTTGGGCGATGTCATTCTTGCTGAACCAGGTGCATTGATCGGTTTTGCGGGCCCGAGAGTCATTAAACAAACCATTGGCGAAGATCTCCCAGAAGGCTTTCAACGTGCTGAATTTTTACAAGAAAAAGGATTTATAGATCATATTGTGACTCGTTCAGAAATGAAACAATTATTAACAAAATTAATTACAATTCTAAAAAAATGAATAACCCAAATATTTTAATTACAAATGATGATGGCATCCATGCCTCTGGTATTTATGCCTTGTGGGAAGCCATGTCCCAAATTGGTCGTGTGACAGTTGTAGCGCCAAATACTGAGAAGAGTGCTGTTGGTCATGCTATTACGATTTCTGATCCCATACGAATTCAAGAAATAACCCGACATGGTGGTTTTGAAGGATATTCCGTAAATGGGACACCTGCTGATTGTGTAAAAGTAGCTTTTTATTCCATTATGGATGACAAACCTGATCTTATTGTTTCAGGGATTAATATGGGCGCAAATATTGGCACAAATATTCTTTATTCGGGAACGGTCTCTGCAGCAAATTTGGGAACCATGAAGGGAATCCCTTCCATTGCCTATAGTTTAGATACAATTCGAAATGGGGACTTTACCGCATCAAAACCCATTACGCAAAAAGTCGCTAAAAAAGTGTTAGAAAATGGCATGCCAAAAGGAACACTGTTGAATGTGAACATCCCTAATTGTGACAAAAATGACATTCAAGGGTTTCGCGTAACCAAACAAGGAACAGAATTTTGGGAAGATTTGCTAGAAAGTCGTGATGATCCTCGTGGGCGAAAATATTTATGGATGACGGGAAAAAGGATCAATGAGGATGATGCATTGGATTTGGATGGGTTTGCTATTGCAAATAATTTTGTCAGTTTAACACCTATCCATTATAAATTAACTAACGAATCATTTTTACCTGAATTGGACACTTGGGATCTAAAATGAACCATTCCCAAGAACAGGGTGTTATCATTCTTGATTTTGGTTCACAATATACTCAGTTGATTGCGCGTCGAATTCGTGAACAAAATGTATTTTCTGAAATATTACCTTCGAATTGCTCCTTACCTGACATTTTAGAAAGAAAGCCGTCCGCAATTATTTTATCAGGTGGCCCATCAAGTGTGTTTGGAGATACTGCACCAGATTTTGATTTATCAATTCTTGAAACAAAAATACCGGTATTAGGAATTTGTTATGGTTTGCAATTATTGGTTCATCATAGTGGCGGAACTGTAGAATCAGTTGGCCAAGGAGAATATGGATTTGGCAGATTAAATATTCACAATTCTGAGTCACTTTTTAATTCAGTTTCACAAAGTACTCAAGTCTGGATGAGTCATATGGATCGCGTTACGATTGTACCGAGTGGCTGGCAAGTTTTGGCCGAATCAGAAAATGGTATTATTGCATCATTATGTCAACCAGAAAAAAAGTGGTATACAACTCAATTCCATCCTGAAGTAGTTCATACATTGGAAGGTGAGACCATTCTAAATAATTTTTTATTTAAAATTGCCCATTGTGAACCCAATTGGACGGCAGGAAATTTTATTCATGAACAAGTTGAAAACATCCAAAATAAGGTCGGGGATGGGCAAGTAATTTGTGGTGTGAGTGGCGGTGTAGATTCTTCGGTCGTTGGGGCATTATTGCACAAGGCTATCGGTAGCCAATGTCACTCCGTATTAATTGACCATGGACTGTTAAGAAAAAATGAAGCAGCCCAATGTATTTCAGCATTGAAAAATGGACTGGGTGTGAATATTACTTCTTACGATGAATCGGATATATTCTTATCCAAACTTTCTGGAATTGTGGAACCAGAACAAAAACGAAAAATTATTGGTGAACAGTTCATCCGATCATTTGAAAAAGTGGCATCTAAGATTGGCAATACATCTTTTTTGGCACAAGGTACCCTTTACCCAGATGTAATAGAAAGTGGCGCCAGTGTTGGCAATTCAGCACACGTCATCAAAAGCCATCATAATGTGGGCGGATTACCTGAGGATATGGCTTTTGAATTAATTGAACCACTCCGTGAGCTTTTTAAAGACGAAGTTCGAAATGTTGGAAGAGAATTAGGTTTACCGGAATCATTAATTGAGCGCCATCCATTTCCTGGTCCTGGATTGGCCGTTCGTATTTTGGGTGAAATTACGGAAGAACGAATATCTATATTGCAGGAAGCCGACCAAGTCTACATGGATATTCTTCATGAGGATGACTTGTATAATGAAATATGGCAAGCATTTGCCGTATTGATACCGGTGTTGACTGTTGGGGTGATGGGAGATCAGCGAACATACGAAAACCTATTGGGTATACGCGCGGTAACCAGTACTGATGGTATGACAGCAGATTGGTTTAGAATGCCCGATGAAACATTGACAAAAATTTCAAATAAAATTGTAAATTCAGTTCAGGGTGTTAATCGTGTTGTGTATGATATTACGTCAAAACCGCCCGGCACAATTGAGTGGGAATGATTTTATAATCATTCTTATATTATCAATAGTTTTGAAATAGGTGATTTAGATCACGTCTCAACAAATTAATTATTAACTAAATTCAAAGAATATGTGTGGTATTGTAGGATATTTTGGTAAACAAGATGCTGTTCCCATCCTGATGAATGGGCTTAAACGGCTTGAATACAGAGGGTATGACTCTGCGGGTATTGCTGTGTTGAATAGTGGCGAAAGTCATTCAATCAAAAAATCAGGGAAAGTGTCTGAACTGAAAAAACTGGTGGATGATTCACCGTTGAAGGGTACGATTGGGATTGGGCATACGCGCTGGGCTACCCATGGTGCACCCACCGACATTAATTCTCATCCCCATTGGGACCAAACGGGAAAAATTGCCATCATCCATAATGGTATCATTGAAAACTATTCTGTTCTAAAATCAGTATTAGAGAACAAAGGTTACACATTTAAAAGTGAGACGGATACAGAAGTTCTCGTTCAACTTATTTCAGATATTTATTATGCGGATGGACTCGATTTCTCTCAAGCGGTCCAAGTGGCTTTGAATCAGGTTATCGGTGCATATGGAATTGTGACATTTTGTTCTGATGATCCGGATAAGTTAGTTGCGGCACGACTTGGCAGTCCTTTAGTCATGGGGATTGGTGAAAATGAATATTTTATTGCCAGCGATGCTTCTCCCATTGTGGATCATACGCGCAATGTGATTTATTTAGATGAAGGTGAAATGGTCACCATTTCAAATGATGGTCACGAAATAAGATCAATTTCTGATAATACCATTATCAATAAAACGGCGACTGAAATTGAATTTTCAATTGAAGAAATTGAAAAAGGTGAATTCCCTCATTTCATGCTAAAGGAAATTCACGAGCAATCTAAAACAATCATCGACACCTTGCGGGGTAGATTACTCATAGATGAAGGTACTGCATTTCTAGGTGGCGTAAGGGATTATATAGACCGCATTCAGAATGCAAATAGAATTTACATTACAGCTTGTGGCACATCTTGGCATGCGGGTCTCATGGGTAAATACCTTTTGGAAGAATTTGCAGGTATACCAGTCCATGTAGAGTATGCATCTGAATTTCGATACAGAACGCCCATTATTGATAGCCAAACAGTCATTATTGCTATTTCGCAATCTGGCGAAACAGCAGATACACTTTCAGCGATTCGAATGGCAAAGGAACATGGTGCACTCACGGTTGGAATTTGTAATGTGGTGGGTTCAACCATTGCTCGTGAAACCGATTGTGGTATTTATACCCATGCGGGCCCTGAGATTGGTGTTGCCTCTACAAAGGCATTTACGGCACAGGTTACCATTTTATATTTACTGGCACTATATTTTGGACGTCGTAATGGAATGTCTCAGAGTGAGGGGACAAAACTGGCACAGGCATTGTGGAATTTGGACACTCAGATTGAAAAAATTATGGGTAATACTGATGAAATAGAGAGTATTGCATGGGAAACTATGCATACTGAAAATTTTCTCTATTTGGGACGAGGCATGAATTTCCCGGTTGCCTTAGAAGGTGCTCTAAAACTTAAGGAAATTTCATATATCCATGCAGAAGGATATCCAGCAGCAGAGATGAAACATGGACCCATTGCGTTGATTGATGAGAAAATGCCTGTTGTTTTTTTGGCACCACACGATCGTACTTTCGATAAAGTGTTTTCTAATATTCAAGAAGTGAAAGCCCGAAAAGGGATTATTATTACTGTGACAGATAAGCGTACAAAAGATTTGATCAAGATTTCTGACTATATTATTGATGTACCTTCGACCCATCCACGTATTTTTCCAATTTTAGCATCCATACAACTCCAACTGTTGGCTTATCATTTAGCCGTACTTCGAGGATGCGATGTGGATAGACCTCGTAACCTTGCCAAAAGCGTCACTGTCGAATAGTGTCGTTCGTATAAATGGAAATCAGTATTTAAATATAAAAATCACTACGAAGTCTCAGTTACTTCAATCATCTTACTCACACTATAACTCTTATCAAGAGTTACTTTATAACTTAGTCAATACTCTTAAAGATAGAGGTTTAGGTTATAGAAAAATTTCACATTACTTAAATGAGAACGGATATAAAACAGTTCGTGGATATTCGTTTAATAATTCTTCTGTATTCTCAATAATAAAGAAAGGGAATATCAGAAAAGACAGAATCGAGAATTTGAAATCACATAAAGATTATGGGTATGAATACGAACTCAGTTTATCAGAATATTAAATGGTTTATTACTTTACAATATCACACATTGAAAAACAGAATACCTGAAAAGTGTTCTATGTGTCTAAAGTATCATACTGATGATAAAGATGAGTTTGTATGTTATGGTGAGTATTTAGAAAAACACCCAAAGAATACAGATGTAGAAGTCTGGGATATAGAGAAGAAGATATGGGTAAAAAAAGTTTAGTTTTAATATTATTAGTTATGTCTTGTTCAGATATAGAGTAGGTGGGGTTTTTTGTTTCACAGAGTAATTAGGGTTAAGTTCTAATATGAAAAAATTATCAGTCTTCAGTTTAATCGTTGGTTTGTTATTCATCTTTTCATGTGAGGATAAGGTTGAGAAAGATACTACTCCACCAACAGTATCAATTCAATCACCCGTTTCGGGTACCACAATAGGTGAATTAGTAACTATTAAAGTTTCGACTGATGATAATGAGGGTATCTTAAAAGTAGAGATTTTTATAGATAACAAAAATGTATTAACAGATTCAGAGTCACCATATGAATATGAATGGGATACAACAAAAGAAACAGATGGTGACCACACAATAAAAGTGAATTCGTATGATTTATCTGAGAATATGACTGAATCTCAACCTATTACAGTTAAAATCGATAATGAATCCAAGAAACCAACTAAACCGACATTAAATAAAATCAGTTATGATTTTGGGGATAGTGTATTCAAAATCAATTGGGAACAGAACACTGATGATGATTTTAAGTCTTATACACTTTATGAATCTGAATCTGATGATATGAGTGGTAAATCTGAGAAGTTCTCTACCACAGATATTTCAGTAATAAATAATGATGTGAATAGTGATAAAGAATTATACAGATATTATCAATTAGTGGTCGAAGATAAATGGGGTTTAACAAATGAAAGTGATATTCAAACAGGTGATTCTCATAATTGGTTTGTAAAAACTTTTGGTGGGAGTGTTGATGAGGTAGGTAATTCAGTTCAACAGACTACGGATGGTGGGTATATCATTACAGGATATACTAACTCATTTGGGAATGGTGAAAGTGATGTGTGGTTAATTAAAATTGATTCTAATGGAAATGAAGAATGGAATAAAACCTTTGGTGGAAGTGGTGTTGATTATGGACGTTCAGTTCAACAAACAACAGACGGTGGATATATCATTATAGGACACACTAATTCTTTCGGAAATGGTAATCTGGATGTCTATTTAATCAAGACTAATTCCGATGGAAATGAAGAATGGAATAAAACCTTTGGTGGAAGTGATAATGATGAAGGTTATTCCGTTGAACAAACCACAGATGGTGGATATATCATTACAGGTGTTACACGATCTTTTGGAAATGGAAGTAGTGATGTGTGGTTAATCAAAACAGACTCACAAGGAAATGAAGAGTGGAATAAAACTTTTGGTGGAGTGAAATATGATGTTGGTTCTTCTGTTCAACAGACCACAGATGGTGGATATATCATTACAGGATATACAGTATCTTTCGGGAATGGAAGTAGTGATGTGTGGTTAATCAAAACAGACTCACAAGGAACTGAAGAATGGAATAAAACCTTTGGTGGGAGTGTTGATGAGGTAGGTAATTCAGTTCAACAAACCACAGATGGTGGATATATTATTACAGGATATACACATTCTTTTCAAAATGATCCATATGATGTCTGGTTAATCAAAACAGACTCACAAGGAACTGAAGAATGGAATAAAACTTTTGGATTGGGTGATCATGAGTTTGGTTGGTCAGTTCAACAAACCACCGATGGTGGGTATATTATTACGGGGTATACACATTTGGGTAACACAGATGTGTGGTTAATCAAAACAGACTCACAAGGAACTGAAGAATGGAATAAAACTTTTGGTGTTGGGAGGAGTGTTGAAGTTGGTCTTTCAGTTCAACAGACTACAGATAGTGGATATATCTTAACTGGTTTAACAAGTTCTTTTGGTAATGGTAAAAGTGATGTGTGGTTAATCAAAACAGATTCAGAAGGAAACACTGTCCCAGAATCTGAATGGAAATAATCCACTCAGAAATATACGGTATCACTCTACTTCTAACCCTCTCTCATCTCAACCCTAAAATTCCCATAACCATCCATAATTGATTGGTGATAAAACTCATCTCTCTTTTTCATTTTCTTAATCATTGTATTGACCGTTTGTCTACTCTTACCAATTTTGGATCCATTCTAATCTGTTTTCTAAGTTGATGTTAATTCGTGTATCTGATTAGTAGTTTTCCACAAATTTCCCCAAAATAGTCAAAAAAACATGAAAAAAGTCATTAATTAAGATATAATTAAGGGTTTTCTGGGTTAAAAAATACAGATCCGTTTTGTATATTCAGATCGTCTTATACTTATTTATTAAAGGAGTCATCATGAATAATAAATGGTTTCTATTAGTATTAATCTCGGTTTTATTCACTTTTGTCTTTACAACTTGTGAAGATAAGAAAGATACAACTCCTCCTGAATTAACAATTGTATCTCCTACATCGGGTTCCACCGTTGGTGAAATAGTTCAAATTAAAGTACAAACAACTGATGAGAGTGGAATACTCAAGGTGGACTTTTATATACAGAATTCAATGGTGTTATCAGACACAACATTACCCTATGAATATGAATGGAATACGACTACAAATCAAGATGGTGAGTACAAAGTAAAAGTTGTCTCCTTTGATACTGAAGAAAATTTTGTAGAGAGTGAAGTTAGTGTTACTGTTGATAATGAATCTAAGAAACCAACTAAACCGACATTAAATAAAATCAGTTATGATTTTGGGAATAGTGTATTCAAAATTACATGGGAACAGAATACAGACGATGATTTCAAGTCTTATACACTTTATGAATCTGAATCAGATGATATGAGTGGTAAATCTGAGAAATTTTCAACTACAGATATTTCAGTAATGAATTATGATGTGAGTAGTGATAAAGAATTATACAGATATTACCAATTAGTTGTTGAGGATAAATGGGGTTTAACAAATGTGAGTGATGTAAGGAAAGGAAGTTCATGGGTTGTATTTTCCATTATGTTTGGTGGTGATGAGAGTGATGAAGGTAATTCAGTTCAACAAACAACTGATGGTGGTTATATAGTTCTAGGGACCACACGGTCTTATGGAAACGGAGAATCGGATATTTTGTTGGTGAAAATAGACAATGTGGGTAATGAAGAATGGAGAAAGACTTTTGGTGGAATTAACCGTGATGAAGGTAATTCAGTTCAACAAACAACCGATGGTGGATACATAATCTCAGGTACTACTTTTGTAAAACAATTTAATCCCGATTTATGGTTAATTAAAACAGATTCGAATGGGGAGGAAGAATGGAATAAGACTTTTGGGGGTAATAGAGGGGATTATGGTGGATCTGTTCAACAAACATCAGATGGTGGTTACATATTTATAGGATCATTCTTTTCCGTCGAAAAAAATCAGGATATTTGGTTAATCAAAACAGATTCGAATGGAGAGGAAGAATGGAATAAGATTTTTGGACAAGAAGGAAATTTTGAAATGGGATATTCAGTTCAAGAAACATCAGATGGGGGGTTCATTCTTTTGGGTGAAGATTTTGATACAAAATCTATGGTTTACTTAATAAAAACTGATTCACAAGGGAATTTAATGTGGGAAAATAATGGTAATGAAGGGTATCCTTATGGTTTTCAACAAACAACTGATGGTGGATACATAATTTCAGTATGGGAACATCCAATTTATGAGTTAATAAAAACAGATTCTTATGGAATTGAGGAATGGAATAAAACCTTTGGTGGAAGTCTGGGGGATGTTGGTCTATCCGTTCAACAAACGACTGATGGTGGATATATCATTACAGGTTATATCGGTACAAATGGTTCTTCTGATGTCTGGTTAATCAAGACAAATTCACAAGGAACCGAAGAGTGGAATAAGACCTATGGTGGAGGTGATAGTGATGGTGGTCATTCTGTACAACAAACATCTGATGGTGGTTTTGTTATTATAGGTAAAACATTTTCTTTCGGTAATGGTGATTACGATATATGGTTAATCAAAACGGACTCCCAAGGAAACACAGTCGATATTAATTAAATGAAACACCTATGGTACATATTACCTCTGTTATTTATCCTTTCATGTGAGGATAAGGTTGAGAAAGATACAACTCCTCCTGAATTAACAATTGTATCTCCTACATCTGGTTCCACTATTGGTGAGATAGTTCAAATAAAAGTACAAACTACGGATGAGAGTGGAATACTCAAGGTGGACTTTTATATTCAGAATTCAATGGTATTTTCCGACACAACTTTACCGTATGAATATGAATGGAACACAACTACAAATCAAGATGGTGAGTACAAAGTAAAAGTTGTCTCCTTTGATACTGAAGAAAATTTTGTAGAGAGTGAAGTTAGTGTTACTGTTGATAATGAATCTAAGAAACCCTCACCGTTAGATATTACAAGTGTTGAATATGATTTAGAGAAGATGACAGTTAAATGGAATCAATCTCAGGATGGTGATTTCAAACAATACAATCTTCATTACAGTGATTCTGAGAATGGTACTAAAACTATGATTAGAACAATTCCTGATAAATCAACGACTTCATTTGATACCACCACATTTGACCCTACTAAAGAGAATTGGTATTTTTTAGAAGTTGTTGATTTATTCGGATTGAATTCAATGGGAAATGGAAAGTCTAATACAATTGATAGTCCACCGACTAAACCGACATTAAATAAAATCAGTTATGATTTTGGGAATAGTGTATTCAAAATTACATGGGAACAGAATACAGACGATGATTTTAAGTCTTATACACTTTATGAATCTGAATCAGATGATATGAGTGGTAAATCTGAGAAATTTTCCACCACAGATATTTCAGTAATGAATTATGATGTGAGTAGTGATAAAGAATTATACAGATATTACCAATTAGTTGTTGAGGATAAATGGGGATTGTCTACAGTGAGTGATATTTTGAGAGGGGATTCTCATAATTGGTTTGTAAAAACTTTTGGGGGAAACAGTAGTGATCGGGGTCTATCCGTTCAACAAACGACTGATGGTGGATATATCATTACAGGTCATACAGATTCTTTTGGAAATGGTAGTAGTGATGTCTGGTTAATTAAAACAGACTCACAAGGGACTGAAGAGTGGAACAAGACTTTTGGTGGAAACAGTAATGATTGGGGTCTATCCGTTCAACAAACTACAGATGGTGGATTTATTATTACTGGGTTTACTTTATCATTCGGTAATGGTGGAATTGATGTGTGGTTAATCAAGACAGATTCACAGGGGAGTGAAGAATGGAATAAGACTTTTGGTGGGAGTGGGAATGATTTTGGTTATTCAGTTCAACAGACCACCGATGGTGGATATATCATTACAGGTCATACAGATTCTTACGGGAATGGTGTATATGATGTGTGGTTAATTAAAACCGATTCACAGGGAACTGAAGAGTGGAACAACACTTTTGGTGGTAGTGGTAGTGATTCAGGTCATTCAGTTCAACAAACGACTGATGGTGGTTATATTATCACAGGTGAAACATCCTCTTCAGTGATTGAAGAACATGATGTATGGTTAATAAAAACTGACTCACAAGGAAACGAAGAATGGAATAAGGTTTTTGGAGGGAATAGTAATGATGTTGGTTCATCTGTTCAACAAACTACTGATGGAGGATATATATTGACTGGTAGAACATCTTCTTTTGGGAATGGTGTATTTGATGTCTGGTTAATTAAGACAGATTCACAAGGGACTGAAGAGTGGAATAAGACATTTGGTGGAAGTAATGATGATAGTGGTCTATCACTACAACAAACAACTGATGATGGATTTATTATTACTGGATATACAGGAACATTCGGTAATGGTGGAAATGATGTGTGGTTAATTAAAACCGATTCACAGGGAACTGAAAAATGGAATAAGACCTTTGGTGGTGGAGGTAGTGATTCAGGTCATTCAGTTCAACAAACGACTGATGGTGGATATATTATTACTGGATATACAGATTCTTTCGGGAATGGTGGAGGTGATATTTGGTTAATCGAAACTGACTCTGAAGGAAACACAGTCCCAGAATCTGAGTGGAAATAATCCACTCAGAAATATACGGTATCACTCTACTTCTAACTCTTTCTCCACTCAATCCTAAAATTCCCATACCCATCCATAATTGATTGGTGATAAAACTCATCTCTCTTTTTCATTTTCTTAATCATTGTATTGACCGTTTGTCTACTTTTTCCAATTTTGAATCCATTCTAATCTGTTTTCTAAGTTGATGTTAATTCGTGTATCTGATTAGTAATTTTCCACAAATTTCCCCAAAATAGTCAAAAAAACATGAAAAAAGTCATTAATTAAGATATAATTAAGGGTTTTCTGGGTTAAAAAATACAGACCCGTTTTGTATATTCAGATCGTCTTATACTTATTTATTAAAGGAGTCATCATGAATAATAAATGGTTTCTATTAGTATTAATCTCGGTTTTATTCACTTTTGTCTTTACAACTTGTGAGGATAAAGGAGATACCACTCCACCCACCGTTTCTATTATTTCACCAGATAATTCTACACAAATATTTGAAGTTGTTAAAATCAAAGTTGAGACTGATGATAACAAAGGAATTGAAAAGGTAGAGTTTTTTATTGATGATTCTTTACATTTTACGGATAACGAATTACCCTATGAATATGAGTGGAATACTACATCATATCAAAATGAATCAGAACATAGTGTTTACGTTATCTCATATGATGTTTCCGGTAATTCTACGAAATCAGAAATAAAAAAGTATGTTGTTAATAATTCTTTTTCATTACCCACTCCATCTCAAATTTCGGAAGTGATTTATAAAAACGGTTCCTTCAAAATATCATGGACAAAAAATAATGATAATGATTTTACGTCATACAAATTATATCAATCTTTATCTGAAGACATGAGTAATAAATTATTAGTAAAAGAATCAAATAATATATTGGACACCACTTCGGTAATCGTCAAAGAAGGTGTTAAGTATCACCAATTATTTGTGGAAGATAAATTTGGACTCTCATCAGGTAGTGGAATAAAAAGGAGTGATTATCTAGTTGAATTATGGGGAACGTTGTATTCTGTGGATATCACAGAATTGAATATTCAAAATCAACAATTAAACCAAGAAATCCCTTCGGAAATAGGAATTTTAACTAATTTGGAGAATCTACAACTTAGAAATAACCAACTTATTGGAAAGATTCCACCAGAAATAGGAAATCTTACAAATTTAAAGTATCTCTCAATTGGTAAAAATCAACTATCAGGAGATATCCCTCCCGAAATAGGTAACTTAACAAATTTGATACATTTTTATTCAACCGAAAACAAACTTTCTGGTTCAATACCAAAAGAAATTGGGAATCTTACAAATGTGACATACTTAGAACTTGGGTTTAATGAACTCACTGGTTCAATACCGAAAGAAATTGGAAATATGTCAACCTTATTTGGTCTGACTTTAAGATATAATAAACTTTCAGGTGGAATCCCAGAGGAGATAGGGAATTTGAATGGTTTGGAACAATTGGATTTGGATAGTAATCAATTAACTGGAACTATTCCATCATCAATATTTGAACTACAATCGTTAATATATTTACAACTTGGTAAAAATCAATTAACGGGGGAGATCTCTTCTCAGATTGGTGACCTAACAAATTTAACTGTTTTACAATTACAAAGTAATCAATTTAGTGGAGAGATACCATCGGAAATAGGAAATTTGACTAAACTAAGAATGTTGTTTTTGAATAGTAACAAATTAACGGGAGAAATCCCTTCAGAAATAGGAGGTTTAACAAAATTAACCAACCTGATGTTGAACGATAACCAACTTTCTGGAACCATACCAACAGAACTTGGTAATCTAACTAATTTGACAACTTTATGGTTGGGTTTCAATCAATTAAGTGGTCAGATACCTGAAAGTTTATGTGGACTCGGGTTGGTGGGGAGTATGTTACTTCTTGAGAAAAATAAATTATGTCCACCATATCCCGACTGTCTTTCGTCACAAGTTGGAGAACAAGATACATCAGATTGTAATTAACTAAACCTCTCTCCACTCAACCCTAAAATTCCCATAACCATCCATAATTGATTGGTGATAAAACTCATCTCTCTTTTTCATTTTCTTAATCATTGTATTGACCGTTTGTCTACTCTTACCAATTTTGAATCCATTTTTTCTTAGATAGGTGTGGATTTTAGTATAACCCCAACCTTGTTGATGTAGTTTATCTATTTCTTGATGTAATTTTTGTCTATCTTCTGATAAAGGTTTATAGTATTCAGAGGGAAAGAACTGATGAGTGGTAATTACATAATCAAAAACAAGATAGGGAATGGGTTTACTACTTCCAAAACAAACTTGGTCACGGTCGAGTAATCTGTGGAGGGTGAGGTGGTCACCTTTATAGAATTGTATTTTATAAATTTTAAAATGTATATTGAAGAAAGTTGGGAACAAATCAAAGGAACAAAGGGCGTT